>Ga0099364_10000884_pt1 | contig 50849 bp, 44 predicted proteins | sample TergutTh196P3_FD_73070 | JGI IMG/M metagenome (GOLD analysis project Ga0099364, IMG submission 73070) | Microcerotermes parvus P3 segment gut microbial communities from Pointe-Noire, Republic of the Congo - Th196 P3 | ecosystem: Host-associated > Arthropoda: Insects > Digestive system > Gut ... | reverse complement strand
AGTTTACAACTCGAAAGCCTTCTTCCTTCACGCGGCGTTGCTGGGTCAGGGTTGCCCCCATTGCCCAATATTCTCTACTGCTGCCTCCCGTAGGAGTCTGGGCCGTATCTCAGTCCCAATGTGGCCGGTCGACCTCTCAGTCCGGCTACTGATCGTCGCCTTGGTGGTCCGTTACACCACCAACAAGCTAATCAGACGCGAGTCCATCCTTCGGCGATAAATCTTTGATATTCCTGCGATGCCACAAGAATATATTATGCGGTATTAGCAGTAGTTTCCCACTGTTGTCCCCCTCCGAAGGGCAGGTTACTCACGCGTTACTCACCCGTCCGCCACTAACTTTCGCAGAAGCAAGCTTCCGCTAAGTTCGTTCGACTTGCATGTATTAAACACGCCGCCAGCGTTCATCCTGAGCCATGATCAAACTCTCAATATGTGGTATTAGAAGGGCTGTCGCTCTTTTGGAACGTCGTTGCCCTAAAAACCTGTATTGATTGCTTATTAGCTCTCAATTTAATTTGTTTCACTGTGAAGTGAAACTTAAATGAATTTCGGTTTGCACAAGAACTTTGCTTGTGTACCAATTTTCTTTTGGTGCGCATATTTGCTTACATTGTTTAATTTACAAGGTACAGGTGCGGGGGAGTGCGTGGCTTCGGTTCGGGGGTGCAAAAAGAATTCCCCGCTTGGGAATTCTCTATGGAAAATTGTATCTACCAATTTCCTCTTTTCCCACGAACGACGCCGCCGTTCGCTTCACGCTTCCGTTTTTGTGCGCCCGATTAGGTTACCACTTTCAATTTACCTTGTCAAGCGTTTTTTTACAAATTTTTTAATTTTTTTACATCTTCTGAACACTCTGCCGTGTGTGTCATTGCGAAACGCGCTCTGCGCGTAAGCGTGGCGGGGTTGCGCCGCCACAAAAAACGCCGCGTGTCGGGGCAAAAAAAAGCTCTGCTCAGGGGTGATTTAGGTGCGCCGTCGCAAAAAACGTCACAAAAAACGCCGTGTGTGTCGGGGTAAAAAAGCTCTGCTCAGGGGCGGTTTAGGTGCGCCGCCGCTACGCACACTTATTCTTTTACCGCTCCGGCAGCTATATTATTATATATGAATTTTTGCATAAACAGAAAAATAATCAACGACGGAATTATACATATCACAACTCCTGCGAAAATCACCTCCCATCTCGCGCTGAAAGGTCCGATAAATCTGTATAGAGCCGTGGACACCACAGGTATATTCTTCATATAAAGGTTTGGAACATAGAAATCGTTGTAAATCCCAATGAATTTTATGACAAGCACGGTTGCAATCGCAGGACGCATTATCGGAAGAATAATGCTCCAATAAACTCTTGGGTAAGACGCGCCGTCTATTATCGCACTCTCATCCAACGAAATGGAAATATTGTTGAGATAGTGCATGAAAATATATATTGAGATTATGTCTGTTCCGATATACAACACTATGGGGGCTGCCATCGAATTCATCAGGTGAAGATTTCCCGGAAGAATGTTCAGCATTTCGTCCATTCTCACAATTATTTGGTAAACCGTGATTTGCATGGTTATGCTCGGAAGCAGCGCGGCTACAAGAAATGCGCGTTTTATCGTCCTTGTCAAAACCGTTGGGAAACGCTGAATTACAAATGCTGTCATAGTACCAATAATAATCGTACCCAAACACGATATAGCCACAATTATCATTGTATTCCGTAGCCCCAAAAGCACGCCGCCTTTTGTAAATGCTTCTGCATAGTTGCCCCACTCAGGATTTGACGGAAACGAAAAAACATTCGTCATTCTGTAGTCGTTGCTGTTCTTTAGGGAGCCGAACAGCAGCACTATCAGAGGAATTATAACTATAGCGCAGGCGGATACAAGCAGAACATACTTGCACATATCAATGGCTATTCTCTTTCCGCGTTCTTCGAGACTTTTATCTCTTAGAGAATTATTTTCTGGCGTTGACAATTGGTTACCCATCTATAGCCTTTCCTCCTTTATTAGTGCTTTTTGGAGCATCGTTACAATAAGGATAATAATCAAAAGCACAATTCCCATTGCACTGCCCAACCCCACTTTTTTGCTCTCGAACGCAATGTTCATCGTTTGTATGACGAATGTGTTTGTGCCGAGCCTTCCGCTCGTTATTACATACGGGATTTCAAACACTGAAACTGCGCCCCTTATAGCCAGAATCAACTGAAGTCCGAGAATATACTTTATTCCCGGCACTATAATGTGGCAAAACCTCTGCCACGCATTTGCGCCGTCAATGTCGCTTGCTTCAATCAATTCCGGCGCAATTGCCATTATTGCCGCTACAAACATTATTATGTCAAACCCGATATAACGCCAAACTGATGCGAACACCAAAGAAAAATTAGCGATGACGGGACTGTCCATAAGCCATCTTATTGGTTCAACCCCGAACATAGCCAAAATACTGTTAAGCGTTCCTTCGGTATTTGTTATACCGTCTCCCTTTTGAAAGAAGCGGCGGAAAATCAACGCCACCGCGATACCGTTCATCATGTACGGAAAGAAAATAATGCCCTTAAATAAATTTATGAGACGAAGCTTTGTGCATATTATCGTAGCGAAAAGCAACGCAATGGAGATTTGCACGACTGAACCCACCATATAATACAAGCTCGTTCGGAGTGTCAGTATGTAGGTGGTCTCTGTGAAAATCGTTCTGTAGTTCTTAAATCCCACCCATGTCGCACCAATACCGAAAATATTTCTGTCTTGAAAGCTGTAAATCAACATTTGGATTGCAGGCAGAAATGTAAAAACAATCAACAGCGTAACCGGTATCAGCAAAAAAAGAATCGTTGTCATACGTTTTTGCCCGGTATAGCTCGCCATCCATTCTATCGGGGTTTTTCTTCTTCTATAGCTCTCAATATTGTCTAATTTTTCCTCGACTTTTAGAGTAGCTTCCTTTGGCGCATTTTTCATTAAAGTTTATTCCCCCAATCCCTCAAACTAAACCATTACCCGAGGGGTGCGGCAACGCCACTCCCCTCGGACACGGTATCAAAGACGCGGCTTAAACAAAGGGCACCTCTAAAGTGTCAGCTTGTCCTACCCAAGATATGCTTGCAGGTCAGCGTTTGCATCCCTTGCTGCCGCCCAATTCGCGTTGAGCTCGGCAAACACCGCTTCGACCTCACTAAAAGCAGCTCCGGCAAACGCAAGCTCTGCAACTCTCCCGAGGAACTGATTATCGGCATAGTGATTCCAGAAGTTCACTTCAGAAGCAGTATTGATTTCATCCCATACGCCGCCCAAGCCTTCAGGGTCGGGGCTGAAGCTAAACACTTCCACATTTTCAAAACCGGGAAGGTCAACGGGCGAGCCTTTTCTGACTTCAAGCATACCTTCGGAAGCGGCAAAGCCTGATTCATCAACAAACCAGAACACATAAGCCTTTGCGAGTGCTTTATTGTCAGCGGACGAATTGACGTTTACGCCAAGATGATAGTCCCCGCCGGATACGGCATACTGCTTGCCGTTTACCGTGAACGGAACAGGCGCAAAGCCTATATCGTCGGGGTTGGGACCGGCTTCCGCAAACTGTCCGGTTGCCCATGATTCAAGAACGATGGTGGCTATTTTTCCTTCGTTAATCAATGCTTTGCAGGCTTCCCAGTCAGCAGTAGACGGGTCAGCTTCAATCAGAGCGGGGTTGGAGTACACGTCAAACAACAGCTTCGTAGCTTCATACATGGCTGAACCGGGCACGAAAAGGTCTTCTCCATTTTCAAGTGCGTTAATCTTCCAGTCGGGGTCGCCGGAGGCTGATTCGCCAAAGCTCTGCCATCCTTGCGCAGTCCATGGTGACGAATAGTTTGTGTATAGGGGAACGACTTCGCCCGGGAAGGCTGCCGCTATTTTCTCTAAAGCCGCGACAAATTCCGCAGGAGTCGTCGGGAGCTCGGCTCCGGCTTCCGCCCAGATTCTCTTATTGTAGTTAAATCCGCCGGACACATTACCGGCATGCGGCATACCGTAAACAATGCCGTCAAACATTCTTTCCTGAACCCAGTTGTAGGTTTGCGACAGCTCCTCATAGGTTCCGAGAGGCTCAAAGAAATTGCTTAAATCTTTGGCATCTACCGAAGGAATCATCATGACATCGCCCCAGTTGGCTGAGTTGAGCACTGTCGATGCATCCGTGGCGTAATCGGTGTAGGACACATACTCAACCGTGCAGTTATACTTTTCCTCGAAAGCCGCTGTCCTTGCCGCAAGAGAACCGTCTTGGTCGCGGTCGGTGCGGTGCGTAAGCACGACAAGCGTTAAGCCTTGCGGAACGTCAACGGGGTCTACCACGGCTGCGGGTGTGGATTCAGGACCGGACGCAGGGGTCGGCGCGGGGGCGGGGTTGGACGAGCCGCACGCTGCCAGCATCACAATCGTCATGCAGAGTGCAAGGGTAATTGCCAATAGTCTTTTGATTTTCATTTTTACAATCCTTTCAGGCTCACGAAGGCTTGCGTATACGGTCTTTTGAGCCGAAAAGACCAACGCTGTCTGAAATTTGAAGTTTGAAAGTTACTTTCAAATTTCAAACTATCCTCCTCACATTAACTTCGTTGATTACTTCACCCTGCCTTTAAGTTTGTTAATTTAGTCGAAAACAGGGAACAACGCTCGGCAAGGTACTGTTCAATAATACTACTAAACTGCTTGACTTTTCTATAAATTTTGTACATAATAATGTTAAAATCGTATTTTTTAACATTATTGGGAGCGTGATACCGTGCGGCTTGATGTTTTTTCGGACTTGTCCGAAAGGGTGAAGTATAATATGCCTAATTTCCCTATACACGCCTGCAAGTCAGCTTTGGGTGATTTTCACGCTGTATGTCACTGGCATCCCGATTTGGAGTTTTTTCTCGTAACACACGGCATTGTGAATTATTCGGTCAACGGGAAAAACGTATGTGTGCGGGAGGGCGAGGGAATCTTTGTCAATAGCAGACGTTTGCATTATGCTTACTCGAAGGATAATGCCGCTTGCAGATTTGTTGTTGCCGTCATTCATCCCTCGCTGTTGTGCAATGAAAACCCTGTGAGCAAGAATTATTTTGAATCGAAATTCGGTACCGAAACTGAGGACTATATCCTGCTGACTAACAGTATTGATTGGCATATCGAAGCGCAAAAGTCCGTCGCTATCATAAACGAAGAATTAAACTCTGATAAGAAAATGCGAAATCCTATGCTTTTGATTTCGCAAATCACGTTGCTTTGCGCGAATATAGGAGAGCATATAGGGTGCAGTACATCGCCTCATTTTTATAGCCGTGAACGGGAGGCAATACAGAAAATGGTCGGCTTCATACATAAAAATTATGAAAACAGCATCACCCTCGCCGATATTGCCGCTGCCGGTTCCGTTTGCAGGAGCAAGTGCTGTAAGTTTTTCAACGAATTTATCGGAGAAACGCCAAATGTTTTTCTGACACGGTATCGCATCGCCAAAAGCAATGAAATGCTGAAAGAAACCGATATGCCCGTCTATGAAATTGCATACGCTTGCGGATTTTACAATCAAAGTTATTTCACTCAAGTTTTTCGGAAGGAGCTTGGTATGACACCGAAAGAATGTCGAAATAAAGCGCGGCAAATCGCGGTGCTTACACCAAGCCACGCTACTTAGGAGCCTGAAAAGTTCGCCTAACACCGGCGGTTTAGGTGTGCCGCCACAAAAAAACGCCGAAAACTTTTTTACCAAGCCCCTCTTATGTACCTAAACCATATACGACCGTACTCATTTTTCGCGCTGTCAAGCTCTGCAACAAGTCTGCGGGTATATTTCAGAACATAATCGCGTTCTTCTTCGGTCAGACGGTGCTGACTGAAACACGCTTTGAGAGCCAGTTCCTCAATGTCCGTCGGTAAAACAGTTTGCCTGCGGCTTATTTTCTTTAAGTACAGCCACATCTTAATTACTGCCGCGTTTGTGTTTTTCTGCGTGAAACGGCGGTTTCTTACTTTCACCAGTATATGTCTGCGAATTTTTAATGCTATGACAAGAACTGCAATAACACCGATAAGTATTAGCATATTAACCAAAAACGCAGGCAAGGGCTTACGGGTTCTTACGCCGCCGTCGGGGTCGCCGCCGTCGGAATCGGAGCCACCCCCGTTATCGGGGTCGTCGGAATCTCCGCCTTGCCAAGGCAACGGCTCGCCCTGTGACGGTGTCGGCGAGGGTGTCTGAAGCTCATTCGGCGTTTGAGGAAATGGCGAGGGCGTTTCTATTAGCGGCGGCTGTTCCGCCGCAGTATGCGGAACGGTTAACGGCACTCCCGACCCGCCTGTTGGCGGTGTAACCTCAAGCGGCAACCAACCAGCATCTTCATAAAACACTTCCACCCATGCGTGGGCGTTTCTGTCGGTCAGGGTGACGTAGCTGTTTACGCTCGTTTCAGGCACTCTCGCAATATAACCACTTGTAAACCTCGCAGGAACACCCAAAGAACGAAGCATTAAGGTAGCCGCAGTCGCAAAGTGTATACAGTACCCTTGTTTTGACGTTTGAAGAAAATACAAAGCAAAATCTTCCCCTTCGGGTGTGGGCGACGGAAAGAGGGTGTATGTTCCCGCTGACACTACATAAGCCGCCACCGCATCCGCGACTGCCGCACGGTCTGCCGACGGGTTAATTCCGACTTCTTCTGCAATCCGCCGCAAGCCCGTCCCTGTAGCTTCATCAATTTGCGTATACGTTTCTTCAATATGGGCTATTATATAATCGGGGTTTGCCGATGAGTTGCCCCGCCTTAGCGTGTATTCGTTTTCTAACCACCACGACAAATTCATATTCGGCAAATTTGACATACCCGTCGAGGAAATAAGGTCACGAACACTTCCCGAAACGTAGTAAAACATCATATTATAGTCTTGCAAATCTTCATCTGTATTAAATATATCAAAAAAAGTATTGTCCGCCGTGTAGTAAGGCAGATATTCAACATTTGTATTATCGTTTATTCTGCGTGTCCTCATTCCGACCGTCGGGGGGACAGGAGGGCGCACGGATTCCACGTCCCCAAAGTGCATATTGACATAAGAACTGTAGTTTGATGCAATTATCGCAGGCATTTCCCGCGTGAGCTTTTCAATATCCGAGCTTACAGCACCGCCCGAGCTCCACGAGCTTCCGTCAAAAGAACTCAGCGAAAAACCCCGCAAATAGAACGTCCCCGAATGTGAAGCGGCTACCTCTATCAAACTTTGGTCTGTTATGTTCCGTATTCCCGCATTTGCAATGTTCACTTTGTCTGTGTTAAACCGCCACACTCCCACATCAGGAGCTTGAATCCAGCGGCTTTCCGTTCCGTCGGTTTCTATCTCTATCCGCAAGGATGAAAATAAACGCACAACCCGCTCGGCAACATCGTCTGCATATTGTCGGACGGTTTTCATGCGGTCTGTCCGTTTATACTGCGACGGCGGCGTAACAAAAACAATTGCTCCGATAAAGCCTGCGGAGAACGCGAGCAGTAATATAAACACTGCGGCACTTTTCTTGTAGCTGTCGGGAAAAACCGCATTACCTATAAGCAGTGTAAGATATACGGCAATCAATCCAAACAGGTAAATGACATCCGCTTGTGTAGCCGTTAAAACAAATGTAATCAGCACAAACGGCAATGTAAAAAGCATTGTCAGCGAGGTACTGCTCCAAAGACATATTGCCGCCGAAAGAAGCAGTACCAATATTACTCCGAGTGTCGCAAATAAAACCGTTTGTTCGCTCACATATACCCTATCGTAACGAAAAAGCACAGGCACAGGAGTCCATTCGCTAAACAGCAGAGTAATTTTGTAGACAATCCACTTAAACTCATTAACTATCTGTGCGTAGTTCCACATAAACGGCAGGAGCGCGGGGACGGTCATTATCAGAATACCTTTTCCCTGAAAAAGCATAGAGAGAACAGCGGCGGCAACAGAACTGAGCAGTAAGACGAAAAACAACCAGCGCATACTTACGGTGAAATCAAACGCGGAAATAAGTGCCCCAAGCGTGCAGTACGCCGCGCATAGTATAAGTACGCACCTGCCTGTTACAATCATTACGTTATTTTTCAAGTCAGATTTTTTCATGCAAGCACCATTTACACCTTGTAAACCCATGAAAACCGCGCTACTCGTGGGTGCTGTTCGGAGTTTATCACATAATTATTATCCAAAACTCGGCGAAGAAAATCTACCAAGTTATTCTCATTCAAAATCTCCACAATAAAATCTCTGTCGCCAAACTTGACGTAATGCGGGAAATCTTTATCTAACAAGTATGCGGATACCCACCGCAGATGTGACAACACACGGTCACGCTCCGCGCTGTTTTTCCACTCACTGATGTGTACCAATCTGCTTTGTCTTGGTGGTACGAGCGGCTCGCGAATGATAAGCGTGTCAAACTTTGCCGAGAGCTTCCAATGAATATTTTTAATCGGGTCGCCGGGTAAGTATTTTCGCATATCATGTTCTTCGGAAAAGCCCCCGCCGCGCTTTGGCTTCATAATTAAGTTCTGCGAGGGATTCACTGCGTTTTCCGGTTTTATCGCAGGGGGTAATACCAACACAGAGGCTTTGCACGAGGTTTTTATCGGCAACGAAAATAATCCGATTAAGCTCACCGCGCTTAATCTTTTTACTTCAAACACATATAATCCTGTTTGCGAGGTGTCAAGCGGGACTTCGCAAACGTCCCTGTCCCCTGCCGTGTTTAACACTTTATACTTTTTGATAAAATCATCTCCGCGCACACGCAGATGAATACGAAGGTATCTGACAGGAAACGGTTTTTCGTGTACTGCCGTAATTTTCAATAGACACTGTGAGTTTTGCTCCGCAAAGGACGGTGCGGAAATTCTGATAGATTTGGTAAGCATACCCGGTAAGCTGATAGCCAAATCGAGAGGTATAAGCAACAGCACAAACACAAGCAGAAACCATGAAAACCATGGAATATACGCGATATAAAATGCCGCCGCCGATAATAGCAATGAGAGATATAATAGTCGATATTTGAACATAATTTCAGACAATTTTAGGTGTCGGAACGCTTTTTTGAATCCGACTCAGGATTTCTTCCGCTCTGATATTCTCATTTTCTGCGCCCGTTCTGAGTATGAGCCTGTGTGCGAGCACATCTGCAAACAGCGGCTCAATATCTCTCGGCACAACATAGTCACGCCCTTGCAAGTACGCCGCCGCTTTTGCTATGCTGATGAGCGCGATTGATGCACGCGGACTGGCACCAAGCAGAATGTCAGGGTGATTTCTCGTCATACCAACTAAAGTCACGACATAATTCAACAACGATTTGTCAACGTGTACACTGTCTGCTTCAGATTGCATTTGTTCAAGCTCGGCACTTGTGACAATCGGCTCAACAAGACTGAGCGGGGATTTCCCCTGTTTTTGTTTGAGCATTTGTATTTCTTCTTCAGGGTTTAAGTACCCTAAGGATATACGAATCATAAAGCGGTCGATTTGCGAGTCAGGCAACATTTGCGTTCCTGCCGCTCCAACAGGATTTTGCGTTGCTATTACAACAAACGGATGCGGGATTATGTGCGATGTGCCGTCAACCGTAACCTGTCCTTCTTCCATAGCTTCAAGCAGAGCGGATTGTGTTCGGCTGGTCGCCCTGTTTAACTCGTCGGCGAGAAACAGATTGCAAAGCACCGCCCCCGGCGTGTAATCCATTTGCCCCGTATCCTTGTTTATTACAGAATATCCTGTAATGTCTGAGGGCAAAACATCAGGTGTAAACTGCACGCGGTTGTATTTCATGTTCAATGCTTTTGAAAAAGCAATAGCCAGCGTAGTCTTTCCGACACCGGGTATATCCTCTATCAGGATATGTCCCCGCGCCAATATTGCGAGAAAAACGCGCAGAATCACTTGCTCCTTGCCGACTATGACATTCATTACACTCTTGAGCACGCGCTTGCCGTATGTAGTTCCATAGTTACTGTAGTTATTTTCCATGACAATGAGTATATCTTAATATTGTGAAAATATCAAGATTATGGTATAATGCCTGCGAAGCAATAACAGGAGGCTTTTTATGCCAAAAGAAACATTCTACATCACTACACCGATTTATTACCCGTCGAGCAAGCTGCATATCGGGCATACATATTGCACGGTTGCGGCTGATACTATGGCGAGGTATAAGCGTATGCGCGGTTATGATGTGCTGTTTCTGACGGGAACGGACGAGCATGGGGTAAACATTGAACAGCGCGCCGCAGTCGCGGGTGTTTCGCCCAAAGAGTTTGTCGATGAAATTATTTGCGGCGAGGGCGGCATACTCGACCTGTGGAAGCTGATGAACATTTCATATGACAGGTTCATTCGTACAACAGACGATTATCATGTCGAAGCTATTCAGAATATTTTCCGCACCTTGTACGAAAAGGGCGACATATATAAAGGTGCGTATAAGGGGCAATACTGTACACCCTGCGAGTCTTTTTGGACTGAGGTTCAGCTCGTTGACGGGAAATGTCCCGACTGCGGGCGTGAGGTTAAGTATACGGAAGAAGAAGCCTATTTCTTTCGTCAATCCAAATATGCGGATAAGATTTCCGAGTTGATTTCCGAATATCTTGAGCCGCAAACCCGTGTCAACGAAATGGTAAACAACTTCTTGAAGCCCGGTCTTGAGGATATTTGCGTTTCAAGGACTACGTTCAAGTGGGGTATACCTGTCGATTTTGACCCCGGACATATTGTTTATGTGTGGGTTGACGCGCTTTCTAACTACATAACCGCGCTCGGTTACGGCAACGATAAATACAACGATTTTGACAAATACTGGCCCTGTGATGTGCATTTTGTCGGAAAAGAAATTGTTCGGCTTCATTCGATTTTGTGGCAGGCAATGCTTATGGCTCTTGACATTCCTCTGCCAAAGAAAGTATATGGGCACGGGTGGCTGTTGCTTGACGGAGTAAAAGTAAGCAAGTCCAGAGGGAATGTAATTGACCCGATTATACTTGCAGAGCGTTACGGGGTGGATGCCTTGCGGTTTTTCCTGTTGCGCGAGTATGCTTTCGGCACTGACGGCAGTTATACGACGGAGCTTCTTATTAACCGAATAAACGCTGACCTTGCAAATGATTTAGGGAATTTAGTTTCGCGTACCGTGGCTATGGTGCAAAAATACTTCGGCGGCACGCTTCCCGCTGTGCATGAGAGCGGCGTTGAGGATGAAGAGCTGTTGTCGGTTGCGGGTGCTTTGCACGAGGTTTATGCGGCAAGCATGGAGAAGTACGCTTTTCAAGACGCGCTCACGGCTGTGCTGAAGGTCACGTCCCGCGCAAATAAATACATTGACGAAACCGCCCCTTGGGTGCTTGCAAAGGACGAGGCAAACCGCGCCCGCCTTGCCGCCGTGCTTTATAATTTACTCGAAACAATCCGTATTTGCGGAGTGTTTTTAACACCCTTTATGCCTGATGCCTGCGCCAAAATTCAAGCGCAAATAGGCGTTCAAGCGCAAGTAGGTAGCCAAGCCCAAGTAGACGGTCAAACGCAAGCAGGCGTTCAAGCCCAAATAGGTGCGGCTGATGATTTAACATCTTATGACAGTGCGCGGAGCTTCGGAGCGTTGCCGAAGTCTGTTACCGTTTATAAGGGGGAAATTATTTTCCCAAGATTGGATTTAGAAAAAGAATTGTCGGAGCTTGCGGGGTAGGTAGTCGTTCGCCGAAACTTCAATCGTCCGCCGCAGAGGTAGCTTTCCCGAAACTTCAATCGTCCGCCGCAGAGGTAGTCGCCCCGCTTCACCTCTTCGAGAAAGGTCAGAACATGTCAATATTTATGGCAATATTTTTGGGTATCGTTCAAGGCGTAGCTGAGTTTTTGCCAATATCAAGCTCAGGTCATCTTGCGATTTTCCAAAACCTGTTTAACATGAACTATAACGAGGATAACCACCTGTTTTTTGAGGTTCTTCTGCATTTAGGTACGCTCATTTCAATCATCTTTGTGTACCGCAAGGATATTAGTGAGATGATAAGAGATGCCTTGTATTATCTGCGTATGAAGTCGGATTCCAACGACGACGAGCCTATCGTATTAAAGCCTGCGGGAAGAACGCTCCTTTTTATAATTATAGGAACTTTACCGTTGCTTATCGCGCTTGTCTTTTCAAGTGCTGTTTCATCTTTATTCTTCAATATGCTCTTTATCGGGTTCGCCCTTATCATTACAGGCTCGTTGCTTTTTGTGTCAAGCAGGTATATTAAGCCCGGAACAAAGACAGGTAAAACAATGACCGTCGTTGATGCGATTGTTATTGGTTTGGCACAAGCTGTTGCAGTTCTGCCGGGTTTGTCCCGCAGTGGTACTACCATTTCCGTCGGGCTTACACGAGGACTGAGCAGTTCATTTGCCGTGAAGTTTTCACTGCTTCTCTCAATCCCCGCTGTTTTGGGCGCGACACTTATAACATTTCTGAGAGCCGTAATAAACGGCATAGATTTCGGGCTTCTGCCCGCATATCTGATAGGCTTTGTCTTTGCGACGGGCATTGGTTTTCTTGCAATTCAAATACTCAGGCGCGTAATTGCAAAGGATAATCTCGGCTACTTTTCATACTACTGCTGGATTGTGGGAGCAATAACGATTATCTGGTCATTTTTCCGAATGTAGCAAGAGGGGCTTGATGTCGCTCTTACTGCAAGGTGCAACGGGGCTTGATGTCGCTCTTTCTGCAAGGCGCGGCGCAAAACACTCAGGTTGGGAGATATTTTAATGGCACAGAAAAAACGCGGCAGACCGCCTGCGTCGAGTAAAAAGAAAAATACTTCCGCTTCGCAAAGGGGAGCGGGGGCTTCGGGTTCGTCGGGCAGTTCGTCTGGTGCTTCGGGCACGGGTTATTCGTCGGGTAGTTCGGGTGCGGGGGGCGGCGCAAGCTCGCGCACGTCGGGTGCTTCGGGCGCTTCAAGAGCGGGTGCGGGTTCTCGTACATCAGGCGCGGGGGGCGGTTCTCCGAATCCGCCGCGCAGACGTGAGATAGCCGCCGTTATTTGTTTATTTCTTTGCGTGTTTTCTTTTATCGGATACTTCGATGCAGAGCCAATATTTATCAGCTTCTTTACGGGTTTTGTAAAACGACTTATCGGACCGGGCTTCTTCGCCCTACCCCCCGCACTGCTCATGTGTGCGGTAGTTTTAGGCTTTCACAAAGGCTATCCCGTAATGCTTCGGGTCATTTCCACGCTTTCAATCACAGTTGTTGTCGGCATTTTAGCTCATACGTTTTTATATGCTGTAACACTGCCTGACGGCAAGTTTGTAATATCGTTTTCCGTAGTCGGCGGCTTTTGGTTAAACGGAGCGGAGCTCCAATCGGGGGGTATTATAGCGGGAAGCATTTCTCAGCTCTTTTTGGTGCTTTTCGGCAAGGTTGGTACGGTAATAACCCTGATAATCGCAACGGCATTGTTGGGTATGATTGCGTTTAATGCGACCATTTCAGGGTTGCTTGTGGCTTTTGGCAACCGCGAACGACGTAATTACGAAAGAGAACCCGAAATCGGCATGGCTACCTACGGCGACGGTAACGCTCAAGTCGGCATAGCTCCCGACAGCGATACCCGAAGCAACGCCGCTCAAATAGCCTATCGTGAGGAGCGTAGCCGCAAGTACAGATACCCGCTCATTCCGTTGTGGAGAAGAAAGAAAATCGACATTCCTCTTGAAGAAAGTAAGTCTTTGGGAGAGGATTACTTCCCTGACGACCCCTTAGACGAATTATACAGAAAAACACCTGTCGGAAAGACACATGAGGACACTTCAAACGACACTCCGCCTTGGGAAACATCGGTCAAGGGTAACGGACACGGCGCAGATAGTGACGGAGCGCACGGGTCCGTCGAGTATGGAATCGACCCGCCTATTAAAGGTGCGCGAGAGGATATGCCGCTCGATATACCTTTTATGGACGGCAGAATAAAGCGACCCCCACCCGTTGTTCCCCCTATAATTGAAGAAAGATTTATGACGAATAACGACCCGTCAAACGCTCGCGGGAGTGCCTTTTCATCTGGGGATAACAGAGTTGATGATTTCGGCGAACAAGCAAAGCCAAAGAAACGCTCCATGCCTAATGTGCCGCTGCCTGAGGGTGCGGACGGTTCGGGCGACGGCGCGGGCGCGGGTGGCACTGACACAAGCGGCGGCGGTGCAGACACATACGTTTTCCCGCCAATCGAACTGCTATCTCGCGGCGACCCACACTCCAAAGCAGGCGACAGCGAGGTCAACCTCAACAGCGAACGGCTTGAAGCGGCTTTCCAAAGTTTCGGAATAAATGTAAACATTTCCAACATGGTTCGCGGGCCGTCCGTCACACGTTACGAAGCCGAGCTTGAAGCAGGCATCAAACTCAGCCGCCTGACAAGCCTATCCGACGACATCGCGCTTGCGCTCGGCACTATCGGCGTTCGCATAGCCGCAATGCCAAACAAGATTTCTACAGTCGGTATCGAGGTTCCGAACAAAAACATCAGCAGGGTTCATCTTCGTGATGTAATTGATACGCAAACCTTTTCGCGGTCGCCGTCAAAGCTCACATTCGCAATAGGTATGGACATTTCGGGTCAGCCGATTGTAGGAGAGATTTCTAAGCTCCCGCATATGTTAGTCGCGGGAACAACAGGTTCGGGTAAATCCGTTTGCCTTAACTCTTTAATTTTAAGCATTTTATACAAGGCATCGCCAAAAGACGTGCGTTTTATCATGCTCGACCCCAAAATGGTTGAATTTAAGGTTTACAACAATATTCCTCATTTACTTGTGCCTGTCGTTACGGACGTTCGGAAAGCGGCGGGGGCACTGCAATGGGCGACTTTTGAGATGATGAAACGATACTCATTATTTTCCGAAACCAACTCCAGAGATATAGAGGGGTATAATAACTACGCGAAAAAATCAAACGAAGAAGTACAGCCCTTGCCCCAAGTGGTCATAGTGATTGACGAGCTTGCCGACCTTATGATGATGGCGGCGAAAGAGGTTGAGGAATCGGTTTGCCGCATAGCTCAAATGGGACGGGCGGCGGGAATCCACCTTATTATCGCAACGCAAAGCCCCCGCGCAAACGTCATAACGGGGCTTATGAAAGCGAACATCCCGTCGCGCATAGCTTTCAAGGTGGCAAGTGCTTTAGAGTCACAAATTATACTCGACCCCGGTCAAAACGCCGATAAGCTCGTCGGCAACGGCGATATGCTCTACTCGCCGACAGGCTCTGCCAAGCCCATGCGCTTACAGGGTACTTGGGTTTCGGACAAAGAGCGTGAAAAAGTCGTGAGCTTCATAAATAAAAGCAGTGAAACGCAATACTCCGAAGAAGTAATTTACGAAATTGAAAAAGCCGCCGACAAGTCTTCAGGCAGCTCCGGCGGAGGTTCTTCAGGCGGGTCGGCGGATACGGAGTCGGATTATGATGAGCTGTTTCCGCAGGCTGTTGATGTACTCTTTGAAGCAGGGCAAGGGCAAGCATCTGTTTCTTTACTGCAACGCAGACTTAAACTCGGTTACGCACGCGCCGCCCGCATTGTAGACCAAATGGAGGAGATGGGTGTCGTCGGACCTTATGAGGGCTCAAAGCCGCGCACGCTTCTAATCACAAAAGACCAATGGCGGCAAATGCAATACAGCAACGGAGCGGTGCAGACTGATTGAGGGGGCGAGTTGTGAGAAATCCTTAATCCAGATTCAGCCACATGGCGGGACGAACGCCAATGTCGTCCTCAGGGACACCGTTGCCACCGACATAGACCCCGCCGTCATAATAGACACGGGCGGCATTACCACTACCGGTGCCGGGCGATCGAAGCCACCACCAATCAGTCCCATTTCCGTACTTTGCTATTCTCATGCTGTTGTACTGATCATGCAACCACAAACCATCTGACTTCAAATTGCCACTTGAATTTTTCCGTCGCTTATTTGCTAAATCGCCGCTATCGCCAAAGTATTTAACAACTTCATCTAAACTAAGCAAAAACACCTTGTCCGTAGTTGCGTTGCCGCCCGCCGTGCCATACCATGGATTGTTCGGGTTGCTGTTTCTCGTTTCGACAATTGCTGACCTTACTGATCCCAAGCTGTTATAAAACTCACCGTTTAGATATTGCCTTAGAGTACAGGTTTCCCATGTTACATCCTTATATTTTACATTGTACGGGCGTTTCTCAAGAATTTTCTCACTTATCAGCAATGCCTTGTTGTTTTCTACAGTAAGCACACGCCAGTCGATGTCGGCAAGCTTGACGAAAACAAATTCACCTTTAATAGTCGCGACAACATCGACAGCGACAGCTTCAAGACTGCGTGGTGTAAATGTCGGCAGTTGCGGCATTTTTGGTTCTGTCGGATAATTTGGCTGTGCAGGTGCAGCGGGAATCCTTATGAGGTCAATTGGCAATTTCCCGCATTTGGAACATTTCTTTGCAAACAACCCTTTAAGAGTCCCTCCGTCATGGGGGCACAAGCCTTGTGCGTTCCATTGTGCGGCTTGGGCTTTAATTGCGTTCGTTTCAGCTTCCCAGTTCTTGTATGCCGTGTCATACGCCGCTTTGACACGTAGACATTCATCTTTCCAAGCATTATGAACTGCAACGTGTTCTTGCAAAATTTGAGCGTTTTTTGCTTCAACCTCAGCCTGGGCTTTTTTATTTTCTTCGTCAAGCTGTGCCTGAGCCGCTTGCCATCGTTGTTCAGCTTGCGCTTTGCCCTCCACGCTGAAACGCTCTAACAAAAATCCGTATTTTTGCTGAACTTCCGCTTCAGCGGCTATACGTTTCCTTTCCGCATCAATCTTCTCCTGCTCTTGCCTTTTGCGAGCGGCTTCTTCTGCGGCTCTGCGTTTACGTTCTGCTTCGGCTGTCGCAATCCGTTCTTTCTCTGCTATCCTCGCTATTATAGCCCCATTATAACCTATCAGCCGCTCTTTATAATTATCATCGGCATACCTCACTGCCATCTTGAATGCCGTGTTTGCTGTGAACGGAGTATGATAATTCGCCAGTTCTTCTTCATGTTGCACCTTTAGCTCGGCGCAGAGCTTTCCCACCCATAACGGCGCATAGCTCGGAGAAATGCTACGTGCTTGGTCGAAGAAGATACCCGCTTTCGCCCAATTTGATAGCATTAGTTCTTGATAACCACATTCGACTAACGATTCAACCGTAGCCCCTGAGTGAATACTGCGTATTACTTCGTCCTCTTGTTTTTGCGCCTCTACCCTACGCCTTGTTTCCTGTCCTTCTAAATCCGCAATTTTTCTTTCCATTTGTGCTATTTGTGTGGATATTTGGTTGACTTCGCTTTCGAGATTTTCTTTTATTCTTTTAGAACTCTCATACTTTTGTTCGTAAGGTCTAAAATCATCTTCCGCTCCACGAACTGCTTGATTCCTCATGAGCTTGTTGCTCTCGTAAATAACAGGGTTGTGGTGATAAACCGCTTGAGTCTTTTTTGCAGTTACCAATCTGTTTAAGTAAATGTCATAAAATTTCTTTTCTTCTGCGAAGTCCGATGTCGCTTTGTTCAGCCTTGATTGTATATCTCTCCGCTTGCTTTGCAGGTTTTTTAGCTCGCTCTCATACTCGGCAATTTTTGAACCAATATCGTCATCCATGTTCTCTAATGTCCCTGTCATACTACTCCCCCCAAATTGAAATCTTTCTCCACATTACATTGTTGGTCTAATTTATTTTTTGTCCTCGTTATTGTCATCATTATCTATAAGTATTATTCACATACCCGCTACGGTCCGTTATGTTACCGTTTGAATCAATTGTATTGGTTACATACCCACTGCGGTCTTTAATGTTTCCATTTGAATCAATCGTTCCTGTTACGTATCCGCTACGGTCCTTTATGTTGCCGTTTGAGTCAATCGTTCCGACTTCGTAGCCGCTCCTGTCTTTGATAATGTTGTTTTCAATTGTATGCGTAACATACCCACTGCGGTCTTTAATTTCACCCATTTTAATTCTCCTTTATAAAAAGTATTAGTGTTTATTTTTTTACATCACTTAACATTAAAGCAGAAAAACAGCCCCTTTTTGAATTATTACAAAAATTTAATTATTGACATGGGGGCGGGGCGTTGTCTTTTGTGCGCAGAGATAGAGCGAGGTTAAGCGCATGAAACATGATAATGGACATAACGACAGCACAACACAAAACTCATTTGTGCACAATGTTATACAATTTCATTTTTAATGTCTATTATTTTCAGCATTTTTGTGTATTTGTGTTGACATTTGCTGTCATATATGCTACTATAATTGAACAAAGATTAGAATTGTCCGTCTGCCGACAAGCGAGGGAAACCTTAGCCGAGTTATAACAATTATTTCACAGAATCAACGAGGGGAGGGGGTATGGTAATGAGCGAAGTGACGAAAAATATTGAGCGCATCCGTTCTTCACACGGTCTTACACAGGAGCAAGTTGCCAATGTTCTTGGCGTAAGTCGTGCTACCTATATCAGCGTGACAAAAAGAAAGCGCGATTTAACAACCGGCGAACTCGAAAAGTTATCGGCATACTTTAATGTGCCAATTGCCGAATTTTTTGATCAACCACGCAATAACGAAAAGTTTAGACAGATGTATTTCTATATCCTTCGCTATTTTAGCGATGGTATTCCTAAAACAAAACTGGCGAAATTGCTCTATCTCGCTGATTTCGGCTGTTTTTATGAGAACCTTACCCCAATGAGCGGGGTGCGTTATGTTCGCCGTGAATATGGTCCGGTCGCTGATGTATTCTTCGAGCTGACCGACGATTTGTATGACAAAGGGAAAATCAACATCAACTCCCTTGATTATGCGTTAATGATAAGTCCTACTACCATTGAGCATGAGTATGGGTTGCTGTCGGAAGAAGAAAAGGAACTCTTGGATACAATATGCAATTTCTGGAAAGATAAGCGAACCAGTGAAATTGTCAATTTCACACATGAGCAAAAACCTTGGAAAATGTGCCGCGACGGGGAATACATCCCTTATAGTTTAATAATACAGGAAGAGCCTAATCATGTTTACGCACCATATAATAAATGATAACAATCTTTTTACTGTGGAGTTCAGCGACTATGCAAAACGCCACTTTCTGAAAAGGTTTGAGAGAGAGTATCACGGCAAGCAATGGGATATAACCGTCGAGTCCATTTTGCAAGATATGGCGCGCATTAAAACAGGTGATAGCGATATTCAAAAAACGCAACAAGTGGACGAATTATGGCAAAAAGACGATTATTGGATTTTCAAGTATGATTTTCGTGTCGCCCAAACGAAGGAATCTCCCAAATCGTCCGGCAACAGGTGCGTGGCATTTTTGGATAATTCCGCAAATAAGATAGTTATTCTGATTATCTATGGCAAAGGCGACCTGCCGAAAAATGTCGGCGAGCAGGCTTTTATTGAGCAAACTCTAAATAAAGATTTTCGAGATTTATTGTCGCTTGTTCGGTAGAGCGCGTTGAAGGCGACTGCGTAGCTGTCATGGACAAAGCGAAGGCAATATACAAGGTTTTAATCAAGTCGATTAAGGAGCTACACTGACTAATTGAGGGGAGCGCATAGTAATTCTCCTTGTATAAAAAGTATTAGTGTTTATTTTTAACATTATTGAGTTGCTCGTATATTATATCCACGATATGAGTGAACGTATCAAACTTTCCTGCTACAATATCATCCTCCGGAATTGAGATACCAAAGGTGTTTTTCACATCGAAATAAACGTGGAGCAATTCACGGGCAGGGATACCGGATTTGCCAAGTAATTTCATTTCCGTATTTTCAATAAAATTCATTGAAAATCTCTTTGCGAAAATACTACACAGCTTACTTTCAATTTCGCTTCTTTGCATAGCGAACTACTCCTTTTTTAGATTGGTTTCACTTTTTGCATTCAAGTGAAGGTTGACAATTAAAGCCTGCCAACCTTCACTCGACATCTTGCCAGCATTACATGCTCGGTCCAGAGTTCATCACAACACTCTGATTATGTGCTTGTGTATACGAACTCATTTTGCAATAAGTAGCACAAACACTGCAAATGCAGGATGCAAATACGCTAACCGTTCGATATGATTTACTTGCGGATTTGTACAACCGAGTTTTCATTATGATACTTCCCCTTTCCTTTTTTTGAGACTTCTTTGCTATAAGCACTTTCTGATCCGCTATTTACATACCACCCCTAAAGCCCCCGGCACGTTTGTAGCGATCTCCTGAGCAAGCAAACTCACAAATTGTCTCACAATTTGTCGAGTACGCATAAACCGTTCGCTCATTCTTTTTAATTGGTTTACACAACACTCTTTTTTCCGGTATGCTATTCATTAGCTGTTCCTCCTTTCTTTTTATTTGCCAAGCACCTTTCGTACTCAGTTTTCAAAACACCTTTATGTGTTTGGCATTCCTTTTATCACGTTAATAATAAACCCAACTCGCCAGATAGCTTGTTAACTAATCTATCAGCCACAGATGTTATACCACTCATATTGTTCAAATCTAGGAGGTTATCATAATCAATTCGCTTGATTGTCTCTTGATTATGCAAATCATCAACAGAAAGATATGCTAAGCATTTTTCAACGGAAGTCTCGTTAAAATCAAGAGCATATGGTGACAAGGAATGTACATCAACAACAATGCCTAATCTGCCATTTATGCTTTTTTCAATTCCTTCAAAATAACCTGTATCATACGGCATACACGGTGAAGATAATATTGTAAAATCAGGTTTTACGGATTCCGAAACTTCGTACGCAATAATACCAAAATCAGACGAATACCGATGGTCATAAGGCATTGCGGCACCGGGCACTCCAACAATTATCACTTCTGGCTGATGTTTCATTTCAAGGTGACGAATAAATTGATTTAGAGCAAGCACTTTTTCGTTCTCTCCATATTTGCTCTGAAACATAAAGTCGGGAATAGACTCGTTTCCAAAAACTATACTTTCTTTACATGACGAAATTAGTATTGCTTTATAATTGCGATCCCGAAGCTCAGCACAAAGAGCGGTTTCAATATAGAATTGATTACAGAATTCTGCACTTGACATAACATAAGCAACTGGAGTTCTAATCTCTTGAATACGATCGTCACGGCTGAGAGTTAACGATGGCGATGAGTAGTCAACATATGTGATTCCCATGTCGGACAACGATGCCTTTTCAGATTCTAATAGATATCTTGAGCACACAATTCGCTTGCCCTTTTGCGATGCCAGCCGAATCGCCGGCTCAACAAACCGAATAAAGTTTAGCTCGTTCCATGAATCAACAATCCAAACAACATTACAATCATTCAGACTACCCTCATAATCGTGAGAAATCTCGACCATGCTTTCATGACATTTGCAGCTCTCGCCCTCATATCCCCACGATTCAAGAGATACAAGCCGATGTATACGGACATTGGGATAATTTGCGGAGCTTTTAACTATAGACAAATTCCCTTTGTCAACAGGATATACTAATACCCTATCCTCAACGCCAATCATCGTATGTCCCCCATTTTCATTACTTCATCAAAGTTATACCCCAATTCTCTAAGCGTGCAGTAGTCCTTGAATGCCTCATCCGTTGTTTTGCAAACGGACGGACACACCCTATAAGTTTCCGATTCAGATACACTTTGCATATCATCAACTTGTGCGATGCAAATTGTACATTGTCTATATGCCCAACAATTCTTGCATTTTGAATGTGTCGCCGTTTCTAAATTTAGCATTTTAATTATTTTTTCAAGAGATATGCCATTTTTAATATCGCCTAACATAACCGTTTCCGAAAGTTCACTGACCCTTTCACAGGGAAAAAATCTGCCGTTTATATCTGCGAATAAACGAGATGCTCCGGGAATGCATGGTCCGCTATGATGAAATTTGTGTGGAATATGTTCTTGCTCCAATTCCACATTTTTATGACATTGCATATATATAAAAGCGAGTTGACCGTCAAGCAAATAAGAGGTTTTATCCCTTGCTAACTCCCCAAGTCTCGAAAGAAGAACTTTAAAATACTCATACTCTCTATCAATGATGAAATCCTCACTCATGTTTATTTTTTGTTCAGTATGTTGATTTGAAATATAATTTAGCATAAATTTGCTTTCATCCTTGAAGATTTCTTCACCTAAGATAAAATCGTTAAAACAACTGAATGTTTGCGTTGTGTCAGAAACGGCGTTAAAGCGGACACGTTCTTTATAGTATTCTGGATGCAGTTCTTTTATTCTTGCGATATTATCCATAATAACCGAATATGAACCTTCGTTGTTGCTTGCAAATCGCCTTCGTGTATCGTGAATTTCTTTTGGACCGTCCAGGCTAATAAGAAGATCAACATTTTTTTCTGCTAAAAACGCAATTATATTCTCATCGAGCACCGTACCATTTGTAGTCATAGCAAATTCTATATTTCGTCCGTAATATCTTGTTTCTATATAATTAACACAATGCTTTATCAGTTTAAAATTTAATAATGGTTCACCACCGTAAAATGACACAGTAATGTTTTTGCTGTCTTTTGTTCTTTTTATGAAGAAATCAATTAACCGCTCTGCTGTTTCACTTGACATGGATAAGTGAGAGTGTTCACGGTTTTTGTAGGTACCGGAATACACGCAGTAATCACATCGCAAATTGCATTTTTGCGTTACTTGTAAAATGAGTTGTCGCATCTTATTTTTCAAATAATATGGCAATAGTGGAGTTGCAGGGTGTTCGGAAACTTCAACTCTGTCCGACCGTAAAAAGCCATTCGCTTTCATTTCTTGGATGAAGGAAATAGTGGCTTCGTCTGCATAGGAGCCATCACCGTTCGAAAGACAGTTAAAAACCCCTTGAGGAACTTTCAAAATCTTGTCGGTGTTGACATCATAGACATAGCATTGTTCCGATGTTCTAAATGTGTGGATGTAGGGGGTATCGTTCATCTCAGAAACCCTGACTTTCTCCGCTGTCAGTCTCTGCTGCGCAACGGGAGACAGCTTACATGTATCTTCTTTTTTCATCTATTTCACTTTGAGAAACAACCTTATGCTCGTTGTGTGTTGTCCTATGTCTCCTTTTATACAGAACATAAATCTCTCTCCTATCGTAAGCACAAAAGCTTTCACTATGACAGCCGTTGAATACCCATTCTCGCTAAATCTGCTAATTGTTGGTCAACTCGGTAGTTCAGATTACATCTGTTGATGCACTTGTTGAAGTATTCCTTAGCTTTCTCAGTCACATTATTCATGTAGAATGCCTGTCCGACACGAAAGCATTCATGTTGAGATAGGTACTCATCATCGCCGTCGTCGATTATAAGTTGGGCGAGAGCTTCTTCGATTAGGCGCAGTCCTTTGGCGGGGTCGCGCTTTGTTTCTGTTCCGTCGCAATATAGAAAACCTGCGTTCATGCGGGACAGCACCCCGTTAGTTATGGATTCAAAGAGCCTGAGAGCTTCGTCTTTGTTGCCCATAGACTCGTTGATGAGTCCGAGATTTAGGGTCGCTTTTCCCGCCCATTCGTTGCCGGTATCAAGCATGGTCTTTTTGAGCCAGTTAGCACCATTTTCAAGGTCTCCGCCCTCCCAATATGCCATACCTATCCAGTACCACGAAGCTGAGTCATTTTGGTGAGAAAGTAGTTGTTGTAGGTTTAAGTCTTTGTAGTTTTCCATAACAGTTTTTCCTTTCAGTCTTTACATTTTCAAGTATTTATTACGAGGGTTGTTCGGGGTTCGGAATATTGCTTCTGAGGTTATCGTCCACAGATTCTTTGTTATAAGCCCCCTCGCCTTTCTAACACATTAAAGCAGAAAAACAGCCCCTTTTTGAATTATTACAAAAATTTAATTATTGAGATGGGGGTGGGGGCAATGCTTTTTATGGGAGAGATGAGCGGTTGGATCTTCCGAACTTGGTTGAGGGTCAAAGCGACCCTCAATCTCATCGCTGTCTGTATACCCTCTCGCACGTTCCGCCTTGCTGACATACCTCCGTAATATCCGCAATCCGCGCTATTACCGAAACAACTCAACCCCTGTAAGGCAGGTGTCGTCCCAAGTCGTTCCCCTATACACCTCAAGAATAACTATGCGAACATACGTCGTTTCGCAAGGCACAGAAAATTCTATTCGCTCCCCTTGTGTCCAAATGAGTTCGTAATAATTCCACGTCGCTGTATCGTACAGGGAAAATTCTTCGCTTGTTCCGTCGCTAAATTCCACCCGAATACGCTTCAGTCTGTTATTCTGAACCAAACGCTCAGGCAAGCGCCAGTATCCATTCTTAATATACATCCCTGATAATTTCACAGGGCGCACAAAATCTATCTGAATCCACTCATCAATGCCTGACCCCGACACGTTTTCCGACCATATCGTGTTCATATTGCCGTCAATGGCATGGTAAGGCAAGTAATGAAACTGTGACCCCGTGGACGGCTCTGTCCATGGGGGCAGTACAGACGATGCCGTAACGGATGAAAACAGCAGGTTAAGCGGCAATGTGTCCTCGACGGACGGCACATAGTCCCTGCTTGTTTCGCCGAAAAATTCTCCGTCATCGTATGTTAATGTAACGCTGTGCCAGTCGGTTGGGCTTTGTATTTCTTGTGAAATGTAGGTCAGCGCAAAAAGCTCCATCTGCTCCTGATAAACGGATTGATATATGTCGGACAACTCCGCAGGGGTAGGTGCGTAAAAATATTGTCCTCCCGTTTCTTCTGCCAAATACCGCAGCTGCGCTTCGTTCACGCTGTCAACTCCGATTAGAAAAATTGGTGTAACAGTTTTTTGCGCCAGTTCAATAACGTCTTGAAGCGAGTATGTGCTTGCGTTATCCTCGCCGTCCGTAAATGCCAATATACATTTTGAGCCCGCTTGTCCGTAGGCTCGTGTCAAGCCCATGTAAAGCGCATCATAAAGCGCGGTCTGTCCGTCAGATTGCATTGCATCAATAGCGGCGGTCAATACCTGAGAGTCCGCGATATATGGGACACGTATATAAACATTACTGTTAAACTCCATTATTTCAACGCGGTCACCTTTATCAAATTGAACATAGTTCAAGAACTGCTTCGCTGAGTCTTTCGCTTGTTCAAGCGGCGTGCCCGACATACTGCCGCTGTTGTCCAATATCAGCGACACGGACATAGCAGACTGCAACAAGCCCGTTGTAAAGGATTCCGGTTTAATCGGCTCGTTGTTGTGGTTTCCCGCATAAACCGTAAAAGCAGATTTTGTCAAGTCCAACATCGGTACGCCGTCTTGCCGCAGAGCGGTAAAATAGAGCGACAGCTTGGGAAAAGCAGACGTATCAATTTGCTTTATGTCAAATAATATCGGCTCTGTGTCGGGAGCTGTAGGCGGTGTCGGGGATAGTGGCGGCGTTTGGGGCGGGGTTGGTTCGGGCGAGTCAGGGGTGGGGGATGTGGTTGACCACAGCTTGCTTATGCTGTTTTCACCAATCCCGTTCGTCTGCGAACCGAATACCCAGCCCGCAAAGAAAATAGCCGCTATTACCACCAACATCATTGTCACTAATGTCACCGCAACACCGATGTTCTTTTTTTGCAGATGAAAGATGATAATGCAGAAAGTAATAAAAAACACGCTCAAAGCTATAATCAGTACATATTCCATTTTCTTTCCCCTTACTTTGGTAATAACTTATAACTGCTTCGTTATTTTTACTTATTTTTCTTAAACATCAGGAACCGTCAATTCCGTCTAATATCAAAATGAATTCATCATATTTATAGGTTCCAAAGTCGCTCCTTGCTCTTGAGCTATCAAATGCCGTTGATAATAAATTTTGGTATTCCAACTCCGTCACCTCTATATTATCCCAGAAGTATGTCACAAGGTCTTCCGCATCGGGCATTATTGCCTGTTGGTAATCCTCAATACCATAATAACCAAAATGCAACAATACGAACTTACCGTCTTGAATCGCATACACTTCATCGGTCTCTAAATAAATAGAGCTATGTGAAGTGCTTATGACAAATACGTTTTCTCTTTCGATATAGGATAAATTAGTGTGCCACCCTTCCCACCAATAGTCCAACTCGTTGTCTGTCACTGTGCAGAGGAATGGACCGAGAGGTCCAATGCCGGTGTCAACCCACAATTCAGGGATGTTATCATCGTTTAGATAAACTAATGAAAAGGTTGCCCATTCAAAACTATCCAGATTTTCATTTATAAAATCAATGTAAAGCTGTTTCCATACTTCCCTATTCTGACCTTGTGGTTCGGGTGATACATGGTTTGAAGCGTGATGTGTTTCTATTGAGTTCGGCGGTACAGGTGTCGGCGCACCTGTTATGCTTGACTCAGAGGAGGGTGATGTTTGGGGCGGGGGTGACACGGGCACATCAGGGGTCGGTAATATGGTTGACCACAGCCTACTTATACTGCTCTCATCAGTCCCGTTCGTCTGCGAACCGAATACCCAGCCCGCTAAAAAGGCGGTAGCCATTATCACCAACACTAATGTCACCAATATCACTGCAACACCGATAGGCTTTTTCTTTTTGTGCTGTATAGGAGGGGTTTGTGGCGGTGGTGGCGTAACAACAGGTTTTATTTCAATATCCGCATTGTCAACTCCGTGTTCTTTTAGCCGTTCAACAGCATCGTCAAGCCCTTGTGCGGCAGCCTTTTTCCACCAGTATTTAGCCTTTTCTATGTCACAAGATACGCCCTGCCCCACCTCATAACAATTGCCAAAGACAAATTGGGCGAGCATGAAGTCGGCTTCGGCGGATAGTTCGAGTAAATGAAGCGGAAAATTGAGTGACTCTCCCGGCTTTGCCTCTATCATATGAGTATACGCCAAGGCAAACTTCGTTTCTGCATCCCACTTGCGGATAAGTGCTTCCCAATCCGTAACTTCACCGCCCCGCTCGGCGGCTTTGTACTTAGCCATACCTCTTTTTAGCGTTGCTTCGATAATGTCTGCTATTCTCATAATTTTAGCGACTCCTCATCGTCTGTGCCCACAACTTGGGCAGGTTTTTGCTTCGCTGGAAATATCGCGGTTGCAAAGAGGACACTTTAGGATATATGCCGGCTTTTTTCTACTCTTTGCAATAGCCGTAAACAATAGACAAAATCCAACAATTATCAATGCAGCTTCTAAAAGAACCAAAACCCAAGATAGGATAAGAGGATATATTCCATAATCTCCCTCAAGAGCGTCAATTAACACATTTGCTGATACCAAAAGCAAAAATACACCAATGATTATAAGTATTATTCCTATGGTTTTCTTTTTGCTCTTTTTCTTCACGTTTTGTGGCTGTATCGTCGGCATAGCGGGATAAGTGCCGCCTTCGCTTGCTGCCACCAACGTTCTCAGCGGAGTACCACACCCTGTACAAAACGCCTCGTCAACATTAACTTGTGAATAACACTTACTGCAAAACATACTTATTATCTCCTTTTATTTTTTATTAGTCGCATTTCAAGCCTTTATTACTTTCGCTCTCATTCCTCTAACACATTAAAGCAAAAAAACCGCCCCTTTTTGAATTATTACAAAAATTTAATTATTGAGATTTTAATCCGCGTTCAACCACATGGCGGGACGAACGCCGTAATTAATGTTGTAGACATTGTTGCCGTAGTTGTAAATGCCATCGAAGATGCTGCCGTCGTTGCGGACGATCGCGGCACTATAACTAATGTAGCCGGGCGACCGAAGCCACCACCTGCTGGAGCCGCCGTCTGCCCCATAGGCAACTCTCGCTGAATTATCTGCAAAATACGCTCTTGCTTCGTCTATGCTTAGTAAAAATATTTTATCCGTCGTATCATTACCTCCGGGTGTATCGTAACTCAGGTTGTCATTGTTTATCACCGCTGTTTCTGTTATTCTCACCCTATCAGATAGGTCAAACCCATTGTAAAACTCACCGTTTAGATAGTCACGCAATGTGCTGTGTTCCCACGTTATATCGCCGCCGGGTTCGTGGTATGGACGGCTTTCCAAGATGTCTTCGCTGATAATCAGCATCTTGCCGTCCTGCACATCTAACACCCGCCAGAAAATACCGCCAAACTCTATGATGTCGCCTACGATGATGTCGTCTACGCTCACCGTCGAGGGCGTTGACGGTGCAGGTGTCGGTGTATCAATATATGCTGTGTCGGCGATGGGAGGCTGGACTGTTATGCCACAGGCTGATAAAGCCGCCACCACAAACACACTACACAGGATAATCGCTATTGTTTTTCTCATCTTGATTGCTTTCTTCATTTCAGATTCACCTATACCCTTAATCTCTCCGTCATGTTTGTTTATTACCCTCATTCCCTTACCAGCCTTCTTGTAAAAGGCGGTGGTGGTTGCATTTTCATAATTTGCCATTTTGATTCACTCCCTTTAACTTTTGTTTACTGTATTAAAGCAAAAAAATAACCCATTTCTGAATTATTACAAAAATTTAATTATTGACATTGAGCGGGTGAGAGGTTCATGTGACATTGTGGGCAGGGAAAAACACGAAAAACTATCCCAAGATTGCATTTGCAGAATTATATAGATAAGTGTATACTGAAAATAGCGAATGAAATTAGGAGGTGTAATTATGTTGCAAACTTATGAGGGGTACTGGGACAATGGGCGAATTTTACCATTGAGCGGTTCTCCAATAAGGATAACAGGTCAACCAAAAGTGCTTATAACCGTGCTTAACGATGCCGAAAAGAAAGTAAGCAAAATTGAAGAATCTAAAATGTTTTGGGCTAAATTTGACCGTTTAGCGAAGGACTCCTCTAAGGAAAAGTTGAGTGTTGAGGATTTTCCGCGAATGAGCATAGACCGCGAGCTTATATCCTTCGTGAATGAGGGGTAGCCGCGATTATGATATATGCACTTGATACAAACGTAATTATTCAGCTTATAAATGGCAATGAGCTTGTGTGCGGTAGGCGTGACACAGCAATAGATAATGGCAATGACATTGTTATTCCGCCTTTTGCAGATTATGAAATATTGCGCGGATTCTATTTCAAACCGTCCCCGCTTAATGAAAAGCTATACTCTGAAATTTGCGAATTTTACCCCGTTGGAGTAATAGACAGTAAAATTTGGAAGTGCGGAGCAAGGCTGTATGCGGAGTTGCGTAATGCGGGACGTTCTGCTGATGACGGAGATATTCTGATAGCGGCTTTCTGCATAGAAAACGGGTATACCCTTGTTACAAACAATACAAAACACTTCAAAAATATTAACGGACTGTTGGTTGAGAACTGGCAAGGCTGAATAGCAGAAAATCCCCCACTCAATTAGAAAATGTTGTAAATGTATATCCCTGACCGTATGAGGTGAATATGGCGAAGTTGTTTGCTTTGTCTTCTTCGAGCTTCTTTCTGAGCCGTGATACGCAAACACGAACCGAGTTGGCATCGTAATACATCCCGTCGCCCCACACCTCTGTGAGTATTTGCTCGCTGCTTATCTCTTTATTTTCATTTTTTACCAACAGCCGTAAAACGGCAAATTCGCGGTTAGTGAGCCTCACGTCGCGCTCATTTATATATACTTTCTTTTCAATAATATCTAAGGTGATTTCACCCGCCCCTAAAGAAATAATGGTGGTGGACGTTCCGTTGACGGCTTTTTGCGCCTGCGTTCGAGCCTGCTCCAACTCATAGGTAAGGATTTCGTTGTTAAATCTCATTTCCTCGTTTAATTTATCTACTTGCTTCTGCCGCTCTTTGAATACCCGACTGTACACCAAGACAAGTACCATGACAATTGCGCAGACGAGCGCGAAATTTGAGAGATAATAGTAAGGAGCTTTTGATTCCTCCGACATATCTTTTATTGCTTGCGGGTTATAATAAGCAATCATAAAGCAGACACCGCATACGACAATCTGGGCGGCGATAATGATTTTTCTTTCTTTGCCTGAAAGTAAAACGACCTCACACATAATCGCAATCACAAACAAATAGTCCATCCCATGCTGTGAGCCGCCCCCATTGAAGAATAGTGCGGGGAAAAAGACAAAAAATGCCGAGATACAAAACATTAAACTCATTAGCCGATAGCATTTTTTCTTGTCGGCGATTTGAAGCAAGACACAGGCAATTACAGCGAGCAAAGCATCTAATACTGCCACCGTGGTTAGCTGTCCTGTCGTCAAAAATCCTGATACCGCCCCTAAAGTCCCGGCGACAATCATTATAAACATCACCAGATTGAATACACTTACGTGCATACCAAGTGTCTTGTCAAAGTATCTATTCACTTGCTTTTTGAAGTAGTTAGTCAACTGCGTTTTCTTTGCTCCTTTCAAAGATATGCAGAGGGGGTGAAGTTGAGAGAAAGCCCGAATGGTTGCGATAGTACACTTTTCGCACCAATGGATATTAGGGTACACTTTTCGCACCAAAAGAGTTGACAACAATTCGCTACTATATTAAACTTATTGCAACATAGCAGTAAGTGCTGAAGATTCCTGCTCTACAGGCGTTTTTTTGTTCGACTGAGCAGACACTGTTATCACCTTGTTGTTTTGAATTTTCTTGTAAAATAAATTGGTGCGAAAAGTGTACTTTTTTCACCATTTTTCGTCGTTTTCACCGTTTATTCGTCGTTTTGCGTTTTCACCCATTTTAGAAATGTTGTGTGATGTACATTCAGCCGTCTGGCGGCTTCACGCGCTGAAATTTCGCTCCGCCCCCACGCTTCATGCGTTTCTTCAAACAGAGCTGAACGGGTCATCGGTTCGCGCCCGAATCTGACCCCCCGCGCTTTTGCCGCCGCTATACCCTCCGATTGTCTTTGCCGAATAAATTCCCGCTCCATCTGCGCAACATAACTGAGTATTTGCAAAATGAGGTCAGCAATGAACACCCCTGTCAGGTCACGGGCTTTCTGTCGTGTGTCGAGCAATGGCATATCAATGACGACAATGGATGCTTGCCGTTCTTTCGTTATAATCCGCCATTGCTCCAGTATTTCGCTGTAGTTTCTGCCGAGCCTGTCGATACTCTTGATAACAAGTGTATCATCGGGTTTCAGTTTTCGCAGTAGTCTTTGATAATCTTGACGTTGGAAATCTTTTCCGCTTTGTTTGTCTAAGAATACATTACCTGCCAAAACTCCGAAGTCTTGCATAGCTATAATCTGCCTTGCCGCGCTTTGCTCGCGTGTTGACACACGTATGTAACCATATGTCTGAGCCATTATTCACCGCTCCTTTCAAATATGTTTATTGCCTATTCTACAGAGCGGTCATAATGTCCGATAAGTGCTTTATTCCTGTACACGGAGAAAAATGTCATTATAACAAAGCGATATTTTATTAAATTATTCTACACGCTAACGAGTGTTTTTTACGCTACGCACTCAACCATATTTTATCACCGAGTCGGCGACGAGCATTAGTGCCGATGCTATTAACATTCCGAAAATCGCGCAGTACACCATAGTTTTTGCTTTGTCGAGTAAAAATGTTATAAGGCGCGAGCCGCCGACCAATCCCAACACTACTCCGATTGCCACAAAAACGAGCGTATTAAGGTCAAAGTCTTTAATCGCAACCATTACGGTTTCATACGCACCAAGTATAACTAACATAAATGAGCCTGACACTCCGGGTATTATTGACGTAACCCCTGCAATCGCTGTAAAAATAATTAACATGACAGGGGGTGCGGTTCTTTCAACACCGGAAATGCCGAGCATTTCCAACACAAAAAGCAGGACGACAACAGCATATCCAAAAAGAGCGGGAGCTATGCCTTTCAGCGAAACACAATAAGGCGGCTCTTTTTCGGCGGAAATATTTCTTAAAACCACAGGTACTCCCGCTATAACTAAAGCGGCAAGCAACAGGTATGTTATGAGCGGAATGTGCGTTATCATGTATGTGAGCGCGTGAGCGAGTCCAAAGACACCCGTTGCCGCTCCAATTGCGAAAATTACGAGAAAGACGATATTTTTCTTTATTGATTTAATGTTCAGCGCAAGTGCTTCACAAACTATGTCATAGCACCCAAACACCACAAGCATTGTTCCACCGCTAAGTCCCGGAATTGCGGTTGCAATGCCATAGCCTACCCCGCTAAAAAATCCTATTATTTTCTTCTTCATAACAGTCCGTCTTTCCTTGTGATTTTTTACGTGTAGTTTTGCGTTCCGTCCCGTCGCTCTTTGTGTACAGTTTTGCGTTTCGTCCCGCCGCGCTTTCCGTACAGCTTCACTTTCCGCCCCGCAGTTCAATGATTTGGTCGCGGATTGCGGCGGCATATTCAAATTCAAGCATTTTTGCGGCGGCGGCCATTTCTTTTTCCAATTTCCTTATTTCTTCTTCAAGCTCTCTGCCCGTCAGCTTAATTCCTGCTTCCGCTACTGTGGATTCGCGCTTTGATATTTCGAGCAATCCGCGCACATCTTTTATAATTGTCTTTGGCACTATTCCGTGAGCTTCGTTGAAAGCGCGTTGTTTTTCCCTGCGGCTCTCGGTTTCGTCAATTGCCGCACTCATTGACAGAGTAACTCTGTCGGCGTACATTATGACAAGCCCTGCGGCGTTTCTGGCGGCTCTGCCGATTGTTTGAACAAGAGATGTGGTGCTTCGCAGAAATCCCTCTTTGTCTGCATCAAGTATGGCGACGAGCGACACTTCAGGCAAATCCAACCCCTCACGCAGAAGATTTATACCGACAAGGACATCAAACTCTCCAAGCCGCAGGTCGCGGATTATCTCCATTCTCTCTGTGGTGGTTATGTCGTGGTGCAAGTATCGGATACGAATACCCGCTTGCCGCAAGTATGCCGTTAAATCTTCCGCTAACTTCTTTGTAAGTGTTGTTACGAGTACACGCTCATTTTTCGCACTGCGAATGTTTATTTCTTTTATGAGGTCATCAATCTGCCCCTCTATCGGGCGCACGGATATTTCGGGGTCAAGCAGTCCTGTTGGTCTTATGACCTGCTCCACAACCTGTCCCGAACGTGAGCGTTCGTACTCGCCGGGTGTCGCGGAAACATATATAACCTGACAAAGCCGTTTATTAAACTCGTCGAAGTTGAGCGGTCTGTTGTCATACGCCGAAGGTAAGCGAAATCCGTAATTGACGAGGTTTTCCTTTCGTGACCTGTCCCCTGCGTACATGGCGCGGACTTGCGGAAGCGTTACATGACATTCGTCGATAAACATAATATAGTCTTTTGGAAAATAGTCAAGCAGTGTCATTGGCGCACTGCCCGGAGCGCGCCCCGTGATGATACGCGAATAATTTTCAATACCGTTGCAATACCCGAGCTCTCTGAGCATTTCAACATCATACATCGTTCTCTGCTGTAAACGCTGGGCTTCAAGGTGCTTGCTGTTTTCCTCAAAGAACGTGAGCTGCTCTTTCATTTCGGATTTTATATGTGAAATCGCGTTTTGAATCTTCTCCTCTGTGGTGACATAGTGCGAGGCGGGGTAGATTGCGGCGTGTGAAAGCTGACGTGTGGTAATTCCCGAAATTACGTTGACCTCGCTGATACGGTCAATCTCATCTCCGAAAAACTCTACCCTAACAGCGTGGTCACGCGCATACGCAGGGTAAATATCAACCGTGTCACCGCGAACACGAAACGCATTGCGCTCAAATGCCACATCGTTGCGTTCGTAGCGTATTCCCACAAGTTTTTTCAGCAAGCTGTCACGGCTAAACAATCCGCCCTGCCTTAGTGACACCACCATGCTTGAGTAGTCAATCGGGTCGCCGAGCCCGTATATACAGCTCACAGACGACACAACTATAACGTCAGGTCTTTCAAAAAGCGAAGATGTCGCCGAGTGGCGCAGACGTTCAATTTCGTCGTTTATGGCACTGTCTTTTTCTATGTATGTGTCAGTAGACGGTATGTATGCCTCAGGCTGATAGTAATCGTAATATGATACGAAAAACTCAACGGCGTTTTCGGGGAAAAACTCGCGAAACTCACTGCATAACTGAGCGGCAAGGGCTTTGTTGTGTGCCAGTACAAGGGTTGGCTTTTGTATACGCTCGATTATTTTTGCCATTGTATACGTCTTGCCCGACCCTGTTACGCCAAGCAGGGTTTGTTCGTCAAGCCCCATGTTTATGCCGTTTGTGAGTGCTTCGATAGCCTCCGGCTGTCCTCCCGCAGGCTCAAAGTCGCTTATAACCTTAAACTGTGGCATATTTCTTCCCTATATCCCGTAAATTTATACCCCGTAGATTTTACCTCGTAAATTTTATCCCGTAAATTTATACCTCGTAGATTTATACTCCGTAGATTTTCAGATATTCTTCTATTTTTTCCGCATGGGATATGTCCGTCGGTTCGCCTGATTTTAATGTGTCAATTATATCACGAACGGTAATGAGTGAGTAAACCTCTATACCGAAGTTACTTTGCAGTTCATCGTGTGCGGTTTGCGCTCCCGCTCCGCGTTCCATTCGGTCAACGGAAACGAATATTGCATTGACCGCAGCGGTTTCTCCGAGCAGTTGCAAGCTCTCGCGCACGGCAGTCCCCGCCGAAACGACATCCTCAATAATACAAACCCTGTCGCCGTCTTTTGGCGTGTATCCGATAAACACCCCTCCCTCGCCGTGTTCCTTTGCTTCTTTTCGGTTGAAAAAATAGGGAACGTCAATACCGTGATTGCGATAGAGAGAGGAAGCGGCCGCCGCCGCAAGCGTTATACCCTTGTATGCAGGCCCGTACAGCGCATCAAACTTAACACCGCTCTCAATAATTTTGTCGGCGTAGTAATCTCCGAGTGTTGATATGTGCTTGCCTGTTTTGTAATTGCCTGTGTTTACGAAATACGGCGTTTTTCGTCCTTTTTTTGTTGTAAAGTCACCAAACAGCAGAACGCCCGCTTCTATCATAAACTCAATAAAATCTTTCTTCATGACTGCGCTCCAATCTTATCTCGTATTCCTGCGGTTAAAATGCCCGCCGAGGCTGTCGTCTGCTCTCCGCTTTGCATGTCCTTGACGGTTATCAGCCCTTTGCTGATTTCGTCCTCGCCTAAAAATATTACATACGGAATGTTCAGCCTGTCTGCATATGAGATTTTCTGCTTAACCTTTTTGTTCTCGCTGTAAATCTGCACGCGGAGCTTCATTTCTCGCATAGATGTAGCAAGTTTTACGGCGTGTGAAAGGTCGTCCGTCATAGGGATTATCAGCACGTCCGCAGGAGCGGATATAATTGTTTTTCGGAGTAGCCCCTGCTCTTGCAAAATGTAGAACAGGCGGGTCAGTCCAATGGATATACCCACGCCGGGCATTTTTCTGTCCGTAAACGCTTGCGCCAGATTGTCATATCTGCCACCCGAACAGACAGACCCGACCTCCGGGAAGTCCGTCAAGTACGTTTCATATACTGTGCCTGTGTAGTAATCCAATCCTCGCGCAATAGACAAGTCAATTTGAAAATGCGTGTCAGGCACACCGAATGACGACATATGAGTGCTGAGTGCTTGAAGTTCGCTTACGCCCGTATCGAACAGTTCACTACGCCCCTTGTATTTGTCGAGAACGTCAAGTGCTTCGTTGTTGGGGTTGTCTTTTTGGAGGGTGTCGCCGCTGTTGGGACTGCCGCCGCTGTTTGGGCTATTGCCGCTGTTGGGACTGCCGCCGCTGATAAAGGCAATAATTTCATCTGCTTTTTCCCGCGATAAGCCTATGTCATCTGTAAGCATTTTTGAGGTTTTGTCCGCGCCTATTTTGCCGAGCTTATCAATAATACGCATTATTTCCGCCGCGCTTTTTTCCGCACCGATTATCTCAAAGAATCCGCTCAGAATTTTTCGATTATTCACGCGAATTACAAAACGCTCCAAGCCTATTGACATAAAGCACTTATAAATAACGCTCGGAATTTCCGCCTCGTTGAGTATGTCGAGCGAACCGTCGCCGATAATGTCAATGTCTGCTTGATAGAACTCACGGAAACGCCCGCGCTGGGCGCGTTCTCCGCGATAGACCTTGCCTATTTCAAACCTACGAAACGGAAAGGTTAAATCATTATAATACAGTGTCACATACTTCGCCAAAGAGGTTGTAAGCTCATAACGAAGCGCAAGGTCGGTATCGCCCTTGTTTAAGAGATATATTTGCTTTTCTGTTTCCCCCCCGCTTTTTGCAAGCAGGATTTCCGCCGCTTCCATGATTGGTGTGTCAAGCGGGGTAAAGCCGTAAAGAGAAAACGAGTCTTTTATATTTTGCAGCATTTCGTTGAAATAAACCTGATACTGCGGTAATAGCTCCATAAATCCTGAGAGTGTGCGCGGTTTTATCTTATTCAACATTTAACTCCTGTGTTTCGGGACACGCAAATATTGTCCCTTTATTCGGTGCGGCAAGCAGTACCGCTATTTTTTTGGGTTTACTATATCGCGCCAATCGAGGTCGCCGCGTTTCAGCCCGTGTATCAACATTTCCGCTGTTGCGATATTTGAGGCAAAAGGCACATTTTGTTCGTCACAAAGTCTGGCAATATCCGTAACGCTTCCCCGATATTCCTCTGCAAGCATCGGGTCACAGAAAAACAGCACCATGTCAAGCTCGTTATATTTAATGCGCGAACCAATTTGTTGATTGCCGCCCTGATTGCATGACAAGTACAGCGTTATCGGAAGCCCTGTTGCTTCTTTTACAAGGCGGCCTGTCGTGCTTGTGGCACATAAAGAGTGTTCCGCAAGTATTCCGCTGTAAGCTGTACAAAACTGCACCATCAGTTCTTTTCTTCTGTCATGCGCCAGCAATGCAATGTTCATATAACTCTGCCTTTCTTTTGATGTGTCCCTCCTAAGCGGCTTTCTCAAAGGGCTCTCAGTATTGCCGTAATGATATTTCCTTTCCTGTTATGCGACGTGCCGCATCAAGAAAATCATATACGGCTTTTCGCTTGTAATACAGCGCAAGCGGGACACTTTCATGCAGAGAGCGAAACACGCTCTTGTCCTCCGGTATAAGCCCGATAAGCCTTACGCCTGTGGTGTCAACGATGTCGTCCACTGTTGTTCTGATATGCCTAAGATTCCCCTCGTTGACCTTGTTGACTAATAATCGAAGATTGTCTATCTCCATGTCGCGCAGAGTGCCCGCCGCTCTCGTCGCATCTCTCATGGCGGGAAGCTCTCCTGTTGTTACAATTACCGACATATCCGCGCCGCAATGTGCAAGCGCAAACCCTATACCGATACCCGGCGGCGAATCAATCAAGCAATAATCGAAGGTTTCGCGAATTTCCGCAAACATTTTCATAATCGGGGCGCGGTCGGTTTCCTCGAACTCGCAGTCTGTCGGAGCTGACAGGAAAAACAGGTTTGGGATATGCGGGGACTCGCTGACAGCGTTTGACAGCTCTACCTCCTCGCTTAAAACGTCTGAAAAATCAATAACCGAAAAATCCTCCATTCCCAAAGCCAAGTCCAAATTTCCCATACCTACGTCAAAATCAATGCACAGCGTCTTATACCCAAGTGCGGCAAGGCAGGACGAGAGTGCGGCGACAGTCGTTGTCTTGCCTGTTCCGCCTTTGCCCGAAGTTACTGTAACAATCTTGCCCATATGCGCCCCCGATGTGTTTCTGCGTGTTTTACGGTATTATACATCATTTATTGTTATTTGCGCAAGGGCGGTAGATGCCTTGCAACAAGAAAAATGACGTGTTGTGTGGCGAAAATGAGGGAATCTCCGGCGACAAGACCGGAATCTCCCGAATTAAGACACATAATACGTCATTTTTCGCTGTGTTTTATAACAGCGTGTCGCTCACATATCCCATTTACTTGATAATGCGTCGATTTGGTCGGCAAACTTTGACAGCTCCTTGTTAGAGCCGCCCTTGTGCCGACCAATGACTTCCATAAGCCGCGCACCTGCGAGCTGCAACCTGTCAAAGACGGGAGATGACCGCCGCTCATGGCGTTCTAAGTCAACGCGCCTTGAAGTATCGCGCCCTTCAAAGAGCGGTTCATACGTTTCTAAATCATATACAGAGGTGTATTTCGGGGCGACAGCGGTATATCCTTTCTCAATAAGCTGTTGTGCAAAGTCTTTACAAGTGTTTGCTTCACCGTGAACCACAAATATGCACTGCGGCTTTTTCTTAAAGGAATCAACAAAGCGGTGTAAGCCCGCTTTATCGGCATGTGAGCTCATTGCTTTGAAGTTGTGAATTTGACAGCGTATTGCAATTTCCTCTCCAAACAGAGAAACACTGGAAATAATTCCGTCAATTATCGTGCGCCCAAGCGTGCCGAGAGCCTGAAATCCTGTAAAGACGACCGAACACTCCGACCTCCATAGGTTGTGTTTAAGGTGGTGACGAATCCTGCCTGCATCGCACATACCGCTTGATGATATAATAACCTTTGGCGTGTAATCGTCGTTGAGCCTTTTTGATTCATTTGAGGTTTCGGTAAAACGCAGTCCCTCAAAGGATAGCGGATTTACTCCCGAAGCTATCAGGGCTTTTGCTTCTTCGTCGAGATAGCCGCAAAGGTCGCCCGAATAGATTTTTGTCGCCGCTTGAGCCAACGGGCTGTCGAGATATACCGGAAAATTCGGGTTACTGCGTACCAATCCCCGCTGTTTTATTTCGCGTAAATGATAGAGCAGGTCTTGTGTTCTGCCAACCGCAAAGGACGGGCAAACAACATTTCCTCCTCCGCCCAGTGTTGTTTCAATAACCTTTGCAAGCTCTGTCACCGTGTCAAATGCAACACCGTGATTCTTGTTGCCGTAGGTTGATTCCATTATAACTATGTCCGCTTCGTCGAGATATGTGGGGTCGCATATCATGGGATGACCGCTGACACCGATGTCGCCCGAATACACGAGCTTTTTACTCACGTTCTCCTCACGAATCCACATTTCCACATATGCCGAGCCGAGCAAGTGTCCCGCATCGCTGAAGCGGAGCTTTTCATCCTCGCTGAGTTCGATTATTGTGTTATATCGGCATGGGACGAGAAGCGGAAGAACTCGGCACGCATCCTCCACTGTATATAGCGGTTCAGGCGCAGGGTCGCCTGCGCGGCGTTTCTTGCGGCTTGCCCATTGCGCTTCAAGCTCCTGTATGTGCGCGCTATCTCTGAGCATTATGTCAAGCAGCTTGCATGTCGGCTCGGTGGCATAAATGCTTCCCTTAAATCCGCGCTTTACAAGCAAAGGCAGTCTGCCCGAATGGTCGATATGCGCGTGGGAGATAATTATATGGTCGATTTGCCCGGGGTGAAAAGGAAAGCTCTGGTCGCTTCTGCCGCCCGACCCTTGCTGCATACCGCAGTCAAGTAATACTCTTTTATCGCCAAACTCAACACAATGGCAACTGCCTGTAACTTCTCTTGTCGCTCCGTAAAAATTGATTTTCATCTTTATGACCTGTCCTCTCTTGGCTTTTGACCTGTCCTCTCAACCTTCAACTCATTTTACAACTACGTTTTTTTCGCCGAGCTTCTCTGTCAGTTCTTTGACAAAGGCTTCGTGAATTATACAGCTTGCGCCTAACTTTTTCTTGGTGTCCTTGAAGAAAACAACCATTTTTTCACGTCCGGGAAACATCATGTGTACTAATTTCAAATGCTCATACTCCGAAGAGCTCTCGCTTTCTATCTGAACGTACAGGGTTTTTGTTGCGTTTTTTGGGGGTGCGGGGTTGTGTGGGGGGGCGTTGTTGGTGTCGGCGGTGTTGGCTCTCGCGCTGTCGGTGTCGGCTCTGCCCGTGCCCGTGTTGCCCGTGTTGCCGCCCGCGCCCGCTCCTGCGCCGCCCGCTCCTGCACTACCCGCCGAAACATTCTTCAAGAGCTTCATTGAATCAACCGTAATCTGCGGGTCTTTTTCATCTCTTTTGGAAATTCTGCCATGTACTAAAACAAGCTCCTCCGCAGACATAATCGTTTCCGACTCGTCCATCACCCGCTGAAACGCAACAAGCTCCATAGCTCCCGTTCCGTCGTCGAGAACAATCGTAGCCCATGTTGTGTTGTTTCGTGTAAGTCTTTTCTTAACTGATTCTATCGCTCCCGCTACGGCTATCTTTTGATTGTCCTTGTATGTCTTGGGGCTTTCGTCGCTTGCAAAATCCGCAAGTATTTTACCGATACTTACAGCTCCTGAGCGTTTTGCAACATCTCTGTAATCGTCTAACGGGTGTCCTGACAGATACAGCCCCGTGACCTCACGCTCCATGCGTGTAAGCTCACCCTTTGTAAATTCGGGCAAATCAGGCAGTTCTCTTTCATTCCCGCCGCAGTCAACGCCCGCAATATCCTCTGCGCCGCCCGACATTCCGAACAGGTCGAGCTGACCTTCGACATTGCGGCGTTTGTGTGTCGTAATGTCGTCTATGACTGTTTGACAAATCATCATAAGCTGTCGTCTGTTCGCGCCCAATCCGTCAAAGCATCCGCATTTAATTAAACTTTCCAATGCACGGCGATTTGCATCTCCGCCGTAGACACGCTTACAGAAATCCTCAAAGCTCTTAAATTTTCCGTCGGATTCCCGCTCGCTTATTACCTTTTCTATAAACCCGTGTCCGATATTTTTCACGGCGACTAATCCGTATCTCAAATCATTTCCCGCAACGGTAAACATTGCTCCCGATTCGTTAATGTTTGGGGGAAGCAACGCAATACCCATTTTGCGGCATGTTGTTGTATATTCGACGATTTTCTCCGCACTGCCAAGCACAGACGACATAAGTGCCGCCATATAGATATGCGGAAAATGGCATTTTAAGTAGGCGGTTTGGTATGATATTATTGCATATCCAACAGCGTGGCTTTTGTTAAAAGCATAATTCGCAAAGGCTTCTATTTCCTCATAAATAGCAGATGCAACACCTATAGGAATTCCTTTGTTGACCGCTCCGATTATACCTCTCTCCGAATCCCCCTCGATAAACGCTTTTTTCTCGCGCTCTATCTCCGATGCTTTTTTCTTTGACATGGCGCGGCGTATCATATCCGCTTGACCTATTGAAAACCCTGCCAGCTTGCGGAATATCTCAATTACCTGTTCTTGGTATATTATGCATCCATGGGTGATTGATAAAATCGTTTCAAGCGACGGGTGCTTATATTTTATCAGCTTAGGGTTTTGACTCCATTGCAAAAACTTAGGGATTGACTCCATAGGTCCGGGTCGGTAAAGGGCAATTACGGCGGTGATGTCCTCTATGTTTTTCGGCTTTAATCCAACGCATACCCTTGTCATTCCTTGCGATTCCAATTGGAACACACCTGAGGTTTTTCCCTCCGCCAGCATTTCGTATGTTTTGGTGTCATCTTCGGGGATGCTTTCTATTGAAAAATCGGGGATTTTTTTGCGTATCTCTTGTACAGAATCCTCTATGACCGTAAGGTTGCGCAAGCCGAGAAAGTCCATTTTCAGCAATCCCAGTTCTTCGAGAGGTCCCATTGTGTATTGTGTCGCTATTGTGTTGTCCTTTTTTGACAGCGTGAGCGGCAGATATTCTTTTACAGGGAGCTTTGTAATTACAACGCCTGATGCGTGTGTGCCTGAGTCTTTCGGCATATCTTCAAGTGCTATTGCAGTGTCAATCACACGCTTTATGCGCGGGTCTTCATTATATTTGGCGCGCAGCTTGTCCCCTGTTTTGAGGGCGTTTTCTACTGTTATGGCAGAGCCGTCAGGCATACGGTCGGGAATCTCCTGCGCCAGTTCGTTTTCTTCGTTAAACGTGAGCGCAAGTGCCTTTGAAACGCTCCTAACAGCGTTTTTTGCTTTCAGTGAGCCGAATGTCACGATTTGAGCGACACGGTCAGCACCGTACTTTTGCCTGACGTATTCGATTACCTCTCCGCGCCTGCGCTCGCAAAAGTCTATGTCAATGTCGGGCATGGTAACGCGCTCAGGGTTTAGAAACCGCTCGAAATATAGCCCGTATTTTATGGGGTCAACGCTCGTCAGACCAAGGCAGTATGAAACGAGGCTTCCTGCGGCACTCCCCCTACCCGGTCCGACGGGTATGTTCCTGCTCCTTGCCCAGTCAATACAGTCGCTCATAATGAGAAAGTAGTCCGTAAAGCCCATTTGAGAAATCATTTTCAGCTCAAAGTCAAGCCGCTCCGATAACTGCTTTTCGTTTGCCGCATTTTTACCGTACAGCTTGACCTTTCCGGTCAAGCACAGTTTTTTCAAGTATTTGTCGGCATCCTTTTCGTCTTGCGGGAGAATATACTCAGGCAGATGGTGTTGCGAGAAATCAAAATTGAAGTTACACATATCCGCAATGATTTCCGTATTGTCAAACGCTTCGGGAATGTCGGGGAACAATGCGCGCATTTCCGCTTCTGATTTAAGAAACAGCTCCTCCGACTCAAATCTCATTCTGTCCGTGTCGTTGACTGTCTTATTTGTTTGTACGCACATAAGTATTTCCTGCGCCCCTGCATCGCTTCGTGTCAGATAATGCACATCGTTTGTGGCGACAAGCGGAATCCCTGTTTCTCGGTGCAACCGCAGTAATCCTTCGTTTGCTTTTGGTTGGTTGGAAAATCCGTGGTCTTGAAGCTCAAGATAAAAATTGCCGTCCCCGAAAATGTCCCGCAGTTCAATTGCTTTGTTTTTGGCTTCGGGGTATTTGTCGGCTAAAACCAACTTGGGTATCTCGCCCGAAACGCAAGCGGTTAACGCTATAAGTCCGTCACTGTGCTTTCGCAAAAGCTCCGTGTCAACACGCGGCTTGAAGTAAAACCCTTCGGTGAAGGACGCGCTGACCATATGGCAAAGGTTTTTATATCCTGTTTCGTTTTTGCACAGCAGGACAAGGTGGTGACGGATTGAATCAAGCTCATAGTCCATGTCAAACCGCGTTCTCGCGGCGACGTAGACCTCACAGCCGATAATGGGTTTTATGCCCGCCTTTACCGCTTCTTTGTAGAACACGACCGCGCCGTACATTGCCCCATGGTCGGTAACAGCAACGCTTTTTTGTCCAAGCTCGGCGGCGCGGGAAACGAGGTCACGCACCCTGCACGCTCCGTCAAGCAGGCTGTATTCGCTATGTACATGTAGGTGCGTAAATCCCATTACAGCCGCCTTTCGCGTTCTTTGTGTTTTTGGGGTTTTCGTGTTTTTAAGGTTTGGGGGGCTATTGCGTGCGCTTTTACGTCTATTGTAATTATACTTTGTATGAGGGGGAAAGTAAATCGCGAGTTTTGTCGTCTTTTGTCGTATACGCACTTGTTTTTCGCGCTCGCTCTTTTGTTTTGTCAAATACTTGCGCTTTTGAAGTTGTGTTTTCTTGTATAATGCAGTAGAATTGTGCAAATCGGATAGAGGGTTGGAGCATTTATGCAGTTTGAGGCGGGAAGTTTTGATATTGCTGTCATTGGGGCGGGTCACGCGGGGATTGAAGCCGCGCTTGCCTGCGCCCGTCTTGGCATGAAAACTGTTTGCTTTGCTATAAATATTGATGCGGTGGGAAATATGCCGTGCAATCCCGCAATCGGCGGAACGGGCAAGGGTCATCTTGTGCGAGAGCTTGATGCTTTGGGCGGCGAAATGGGGCGGTGCGCGGACAAGGCGTGTATACAGTTTCGTATGCTCAATCGCGGCAAGGGTCCTGCTGTACACTCACTACGGGCGCAGGCGGATAGGCGCAAGTATCAGGAAATTATGAAAACCACGTTAGAGCGGCAAGAAAATCTGACACTCCGTCAAGCAGAGGTCATAGATATAGAGGTTGAAAACGAGTGCGTAACAGGCGTGAAAATACACACAGGCGCGATTTTTCGTTGCCGCGCTGTGATTATCTGCACAGGAACCTATCTTGCGGGTCGTACTATCGTCGGAGAAGCTGTGCAAAACAGCGGGCCTGACGGAATGCACGCAAGTACCGCTTTGGGGGCATGTCTGCGGGAGCTTGGGTTTGAGCTTCAACGCTTCAAAACGGGTACGCCCCCGCGAATAAATGCCCGCAGTGTAGATTTTTCTAAAATGGAGATACAAAAGGGGGACGAGCCGCCCGAACCGTTTTCTTTTGAAGCCTCCGAATCGGGGCTGCCCCTTGCCAACCGCGCAGTATGCTACCTCACATATTCAAACGAAAGAACACATGAAGTTGTGCGCGAAAATCTCGATAAAAGCCCTATGCACTCCGGCGCAATAAATGGCGTTGGCACAAGGTATTGTCCGTCGTTTGAGGACAAGGTTGTGCGTTTTGCCGATAAAAAGCGGCACCAAATCTTCATTGAGCCTATGGGGCTTGACACGGAGGAGCTTTATGTGCAAGGTTTTTCATCTGCCATGCCTGAGGAAGTACAGCTGAAAATGCTCCACACCATATCGGGGTTAGAGCGCGCAATAATTATGCGCCCCGCTTATGCTATCGAATACGACTGTCTTAATCCCATAGATTTACTTCCAACATTGGAAACGAAGAAAATCAGCGGGCTTTACGGTGCGGGGCAGTTTTGCGGCTCGTCGGGTTATGAGGAAGCCGCTGTGCAGGGTTATGTCGCAGGGGTTAATGCCGCTCTCAAAATAAAGGGCGAAGCTCCGCTCATAATAACACGAAATGACGGATACATAGGCGTTTTGATTGACGACCTTGTGACAAAGGGCACAAATGAACCTTACCGCATGATGACTTCGCGCACGGAGTTTCGTATGCTTCACCGTCAGGATAATGCGGATATTCGACTGTCGCATATAGGAAACCGTGTCGGGCTTGTGTCGGACGAGCGATTGCGGCAGGTTCAGGCAAAGTATGAGGCTGTTGAACGTGAAATCGCCCGCCTTGAAAGCACATATATCCCTCCGTCGGACGCGCTGAATTTATTGCTTACCGCACACGATATGCCGACAGCAACAACAGGTGTCAGTTTGGCTTCTCTCATAAAACGCCCGACAATAACCTATAATGAAATCGCGGCGCTTGACCCTTGTTCGCCCAATCTTTCTAAGGATATTTTTGAGCAAGTGGAAATCATCATAAAATATGACGGTTATATAAAAAGACAGCAACGGCAGTTGAGTGAGCTAACGCGAATGGAAAATCACGTTATTCCCGACGATATTGATTATACCGAATTAAAGGCTTTGCGTATCGAAGCGCGGCAAAAGCTCTGTGCGGTAAGACCGCGCACGATTGGTCAGGCTTCGCGCATTTCGGGCGTTTCCCCCGCCGACCTCGCCGCGTTAATGATATGTTTGAAAAGCGGGAGCTGACTTCTGCCGACAGGATAAGCGGCATAGCCGTACACGACAGGATAAGCGGCATAGCTGACGGCGTATACCAAAATGAACAATATTTTGATATAATATATCTCATGTTTTACATTGGTGACGTTCAAATAAATTCTAAACTGGCGTTAGCTCCTATGGCAGGGGTGACAGACCTTGCTTTCCGCACGATTTGTCGCGAAATGGGCGCGGGGCTGACTTATACGGAGATGATTAGCTCTAAAGCTCTTGTTTATCAAGACGGCAAAACGCTTGGGCTGTTACGTCTTGGCGAGAGTGAACACCCTGCCGCTGTGCAGATTTTCGGCAGTGACCCTGCTTGCATGGCGGATGCGGCGATTCGCGCGCTTGAAATATCCGACGCGGATTTCGTGGACATCAACATGGGCTGTCCTGTCGGTAAGATTGTGAAGAGCGGCGACGGCTGCGCTCTTATGAAAGAACCCGACAAAGCGTGCAAAATCATTGACGCTGTCGTAAATGCCGTCAGCAAGCCCGTTACAATAAAGATTCGCAAGGGTTGGGATAAAGGAAATGTCAACGCCTCAGAGTTTGCGAAAATGGCGGAAGCGGCGGGTGTTTCCGCAATTGCCGTTCACGGGCGCACGCGCACACAGATGTACGCGGGCAAAGCGGATTGGAACGTAATTCGAGATGTAAAAAATTCCGTAAAAGTGCCTGTTCTCGCAAACGGTGATGTATTTTGCGCTGAGGATGCACTGCGAATACTCAAATACACGGGTGCGGATATGGCGGTCATAGCGCGTGGTGCTATGGGCGACCCATGGATTTTCAAGCAAGCAACCGCTATTCTAAATGGCGAGCCTCCCCCTGCTCCGCCGACGGTCGCCGAGCGTGTAGACACAGCCATGCGGCAGATTGAGCTTTCGGCGGAAGAGAAAGGCGAGCGTATAGCCTGCCTTGAAGCAAGACGGCATTATGCTTGGTATCTGCGCGGTATTTCTCATATCGCACCTATAAAAAGACTCATTACAAAAGCCGAAACATTAGACGAATTGAGGGCGTTGACCGCTACGGTCAAGTCAGATTTTAAGTAAAGCGCAAAGACTGTAGTTAGCCGAAACAGTAACAAAGGAAATGCAGATGACGCGGGAAGAAGAAAGCAGTTTAATACAGAAAGTCATTAACGGTGATAAAAATGCGTTTGAGGATTTGGTTTTAGCAAACCAAAAACACGTTTATAATCTCGCCTTAAAGATGACGAAAAACCGTGAGGATGCTTTGGACATCTCGCAAGAGGTGTTTCTCAAGGCATATCGTCAGCTTGACACTTTCCGCTTTGATGCTCGTTTTTCGGTCTGGTTATATAAGCTCACATATAATTTATGTATTGATTTTTTGCGAAAACACGCTGAAAATAAGGCAAAAACACTACCGCTTGAGTATGAGAGCGACGAGGGTGAGGTTATACTTCACGAAGTGCCTGACCTGCGAAACCTGCCCGAAGACAGCTTGATTCGCGCCGAAACGAGAAAAACCATCGCGGACAGTATTCAAAAACTACCGCCCAAGCTGCGCGAGGTGTTGATAATGCGTGAAATCACGGGCATGAGCTATGAGGAAATATCCGCAACGCTCGGCACAAACAGCGGGACTGTGAAGTCGCGCCTTTCACGGGCAAGGCTAAGGCTTGCGGAAATCCTTGTTACGAGCGGAACTTTTCCCGAAAATTATCGTCTAAATTTATGAAAGGAAACGGAACAATGAACAGCGGAACAGCAAACAATAAAGCAACGGATAAATGCGCTGATTTCTCGGATATGCTCAGTGCATACGTTGACGGCGAGTTAACCCAAGCGGATATGAGTTCGCTGAAGGGTCATCTTGACATTTGCGAGGATTGCTCCGCTCTGTTTGAAGTGTATCGTAAAATATCCTCTGTTGTGGAAGATTCCTTCGAGCCTGTTCCGAATGAGCTGTGCCTTAACGTAATGAGCAAAATAAAGGCTGAGAGTGCTCCGCCCCAAGTCAGCCGAAAGATAAATCGTCGTTTTGTGCTTACACGCTATATGCCGATTGCGGCGTGCTTAGTTGTCGCGCTCCTTTTATGGGGGCAGTTTGGCGGCTTTTTTGGTTTGATTCGCAGCGGCGGGGGCGGCGGCTTTACATCTTCTGAATTTGCGGCTATGAATAGCACAATGGACGTTGCGGGGCAGGAAATTTATGCGGAAGAAACGCAAAATTCGGTACTTGCGCCTGACGCGGGCGGCGGCTTGGTTGCGGGCGGCGGCTTGGTTGATGATGCTTTGGGCGGAAATATCGAAGACGAAAGAAACGCTACGGGCGACTTTGATATAGATGTTCAAGGCAATGACGGCACTCCCGTGTTAAATCCTCTTTCGGAGCCCGGTTCAACGGATGACTTCATAAACTCCGCAAGCGGTGTTGATTTTCAAGCAACGGCGCATAAGGTTGTTATGGCGTGGTTACGCAACGATATTGATGAGTTGTCTTTGTATTTTGTTGAACCTGTGGACAGGGAGCTTATCGGGCTTCCCCATGACAGGGGCGACTGGTCTGATGTAAGTGAATTATTGTTTCTTCCGCAGTACCGCAAAGAGCCTACCGAAACGACAAGAGATGTCGATGTTTATTCCGCAAGCTACGCATTTATCCGAAAGGGCGAGGACTCTTTTGAGTATATTGATATAGATATGGTAAAAACAGATAACGGTTGGATGGTAGTTCAGCTTGTGCTTCAGAAATAAAAATTGCAAAATTTTTCATGTTTTTTTGCAATTTTTACTGATTTTTGAGAAAAATTAAGGGTTTTTTGATTAAAAAGCAGGGTTTTTTATCGAAAATGCTTGACATTACTGGTTTTGATAAATATACTGACTTGTGCAATGGACAGAATCCACGATAACAAGAGTCATGCGCTCGCAATAAAAGCCGCAAACGGCGACTCCGCCGCAGAGGAGATTCTTGTATCTGACTACACAAAACTTGTCAGAGCTTGTGCCCGCCCTTACTTTCTTGCGGGGGGCGACAGCGAAGACCTTATCCAAGAGGGTATGCTCGGATTACTGTCCGCAATCAGAACATTTAACCCCAATAAGGGCGCAAAGTTCTCAACATACGCCGAGTTTTGTGTCCGCAGGCGAATATACAGCGCGATTAAAGCTGCATCAGGCGAAAAGCACAGCCCCCTCAACAGTTATATATCTCTTGAATCTCCCGAACCCCTCGAAAGCTGTACCCCTGTCACATTTTTGCGTGCTCCTGAGGACCAAATTATAGCGCGAGAGCAAGTTGGCGAGATAGAAAATCTACTTTACGGCGCGTTGTCCCGCTTTGAATCCGATGTATTGGAGTTATTTTTAGACGGAATGTCGTATAAGAACATGGCGGTACGTCTTGGTAAAACGGACAAGTCAATCGACAACGCAGTACAACGAATCAGGAGAAAGCTGTCACAAATACTGGCGGCGCAAGAATCTTAACACGGCGATAATCAGTGAAAGCTGATCGCAAATACGTGACCTATGAGCCATAATGCGTATGGCAAAAGGGTACATCATTGTCAAAAGAGGAGTAAAAAATGTACGAAGACAAAACACTGGTATGCAAGGAATGTGGTGAGGATTTCACATTCACAGCAGGCGAGCAGGAGTTCTACAACGAGCGTGGTTTCCAAAATGAACCGCAACGTTGCAAAACTTGCCGCGACAACAGGAAGGCCGCAGCCCGCGGTCCGAGGGAGTATTTCACAGCAGTCTGCGCCGAGTGCGGCGGAGAGGCGAAAATCCCCTTTGAACCCAAGACTGACAGACCTGTTTATTGCAGCGACTGCTTCGCAAAATCAAGAGATTCGTAAGGCTATATTATGTCACAGATTAAAAAAGATACGATAATATCTGAGATACTAAGAATTGCACCCGAATCAGCGCCCCTGTTCAGAGCTATTGGAATGAATTGTCTTGGCTGCGCCATGGCTTCAAGCGAAACGCTTGAACAAGCCTGTGCGGTACATGGCGTAGATGTTGACGATTTGCTTTCTAAATTGGAAGCATACATAAACTGACATTCACTTAGCACCATCCGAAGCAGGAGAGAGATTAAGGCGCACACCTTTGATGTGCGCCTTAGCCTTAGTTACTCTGTAATTGTGCAGTAGTTACTATGTAATCCCTGTGTAATTTCTGCATAAGTTGAACGAACATGAGAAAAGTAATCAAGCTACCTGATAGATTAAAGGCAATAGCTGACTGTATTGACAAGTATGCCGCAGTTGCGGATATAGGCACAGACCACGGTTATTTACCTGTTTATCTTGCGCAAACAGGGATTGCACGGCGAATTATAGGTGTTGATGTCAGCTCAGGCTCTCTTGAATCCGCTCGGCGAAACGCCGCAAAATATGATGTTGCCGAACGCATAGAATTACTTCACGCACAGGGTCTTGACCCTATCGGTCAATCAGATGTAGATACTGTTGTTATTGCGGGAGTTGGCGGGGAAACAATACTCGGCATATTGACGGAAGCACTATGGACGGTCGAGGCGGCGAAAAGCGGGAGGCTTAAGCTCATTTTACAGCCGCAGACTAAACTTGACGTTCTTTGCAAGTTTCTGCATGACAAAGGTTATATAATAAAAGAAACAATAAACGTCCTTGACAGAGGGCGAACATATACGATTTTAGAGGTAGGGCAACCGCAAGGGATTGCGGGTCGGAACCCGCAATGATGCGAGGGAGGTACGCACATGAAGGACGAGAAAAAATTTAACACGCAAAAACTTGTAGTGATGGCGATTATGACGGCAATTGTTGTTTTACTGCAAATTTTGGCGATATTAACAAGACCGCTGTTGCCGCTGTTTTCTATAACGCTTGTGCTGATGCCAATCGTAATAGGCGCGGCACTGATTGGCGTTGGCGCAGGCGGATGGTTAGGCTTTGTGTTCGGCGTTGCGGTACTATTCTCCGGTGACGCGAATGTCTTTCTTGCCATTAACCCGGCAGGCACAGTCATCACCGTGCTTGCCAAGGGCGCGTTGGCAGGATTCGCCGCAGGGCTTGCATATAAAATATTATCCGTGAAGAGCAAAACCCTTGGAGCCATTGCGACGGCGGTTATTTGCCCGATAGTCAACACGGGCATTTTTACACTCGGCTCGTATGTTTTTTTCTACGACACCCTTTCCGAATGGGGCATCGCCGAAGGCTTTACAAGCGTTGCCGCGTTTCTTTTCATCGTTATGATAGGGATAAATTTCATCATCGAGTTAGGTCTAAACATCGTGCTGTGCCCCGCGATAATACGCCTTATTCAATATGGCCAAAAGACGTTTGTGGAAAATAAATGATGCGAATTTCGCGGCAACATTCCGACTAAAATACATAAGCTGTTAAAAGAATGAATATTCTAAGTTTACAATAAATCGTTGACCTGAGAGCACACCCTACAAATATCAAGGCTTTTACACATTTTCCACAGATTTATCCACATTACTTATGTCAACAAGGTTGAAAATGAATATTCAGTAAGACTAACATTAGTTGATTTCTTAACCGCTTCGGT
>Ga0099364_10000883_pt1 | contig 50863 bp, 50 predicted proteins | sample TergutTh196P3_FD_73070 | JGI IMG/M metagenome (GOLD analysis project Ga0099364, IMG submission 73070) | Microcerotermes parvus P3 segment gut microbial communities from Pointe-Noire, Republic of the Congo - Th196 P3 | ecosystem: Host-associated > Arthropoda: Insects > Digestive system > Gut ... | reverse complement strand
TATTCGGCGCGTACAGCTACTGCTCGTCGCTGTTTAACCTGATACCGGCTCTTACCATAGCGTTTGGGATCGCGGCGCTTCCGCTTATTTCCTCGCACTGGGCGCTTAAGGATAAGGAAAAGGCGGGTCAAATCGCGGGGTCGGTCTTAAAGCTGTCGGCGCTGATCACATTTCCGGCGGGGTTTGGGCTGTGCGCACTTTCGGGGCCGATTTTAGAGCTTTTGTACCCTGCAAGGGCGCTTGAAGCTGCAATCGCTGCGCCGATACTGCGCACGCTCGGCGTCGGGGCGGCTTTAGTCGGGGTGACAGCGCCGCTTGGCTCGGTGTTTCAAGCAGTGGGACGCGCCGATATTCCCGTTAAGCTCATGGCGGTAGGGGCCGTGCTCAAAACCGCCGTGAATTATTTTTTGCTCGCCGTGCCGCAGCTGAACATAAACGCGGCGCCTTACGGAACAATCCTCTGTTATTTTTTCATATTTACTTCAGGATTACTTTTACTTCAAACTACGCTGAAATTTCAAATTGATATGGCGGGAGCTTTTTTTAAGCCGCTGTTTTGCGGTATCGTCTGCGCGGTTTCCGCTTATATTTCGTATGCTTCTATTTCCAATTTGCTTTCAGCACGTGTTTCGTGCCTTATTTCGTTGGTGATAGCGGGTATTATTTATATGATTTTTGTGATTTTTTTAAAGATAATTACTAAAAGTGAGATTTTATTGTTGCCAAAAGGAAAAAAAATTGCAAAAATACTTGAAAAACTATTGTTTTTAGGGTAATATGAGTTAGGTTTCATTTTTACGGCTTTATTAAGCCTAATTTTTTCGGATGGATGCATGTGATGGAGTTTTTGCGAAAGACTAAATATTCAATGGATGACCTTTTGCAAATCATGAGGATTTTAAGAGCGCCAAACGGTTGCCCGTGGGATAAGGAACAGACGCATGAAAGCATCCGTAAGAATTTTATCGAGGAAACCTACGAGGTAGCGGAAGCGATCGACAACAAAGACGCGGGGCTTTTAAAGGAAGAGCTTGGGGACGTATTGCTGCAAGTGGTGTTCCACGCGCAAATCGAGGACGAGCTTGGCGTGTTTTCTTTTAGCGACGTAGCGGACGGCGTGTGCAGGAAGCTGATTGAACGCCACCCGCATATTTTCGGTAAGACTAAAGCCGATACGACTCAGGAAGTCCTTAGAAACTGGGAAGACATCAAGCAAAAGCAAAAGGGAGTGAAAAACCACAGCGAAGTACTCCTAAACGTGCCGAGGACGCTGCCGTCGCTTATGCGGTGCGAGAAGATTCAACAGCGCGCGGCAAAAGCGGGGTTTGATTATCATGAGGTAGACGGCGCGTACAGCGACATGAAAAGCGAAGTCGCGGAGCTGTGGCAGGCGATACAAAACGGCTGTGCATCCGAAGTTGGGGAAGAGCTCGGGGATTTATTGTTTTCCGTTGTCAATGTGGCGAGGTTTGTAAAGGTTGATGCTGAAAATGCGCTCGAAAACGCGTGCGATAAGTTTATCAGGCGGTTTTCCAAGGTGGAGGAAACAGCAAAAAAACGCGGCATAGATATGCAGTCCGCGGGAATTGAATCGTTAGACATCCTCTGGAAAGAGGTAAAAAATAAGGAACAATAATAATTGGAGGTTGTATTATGACAAAGGCAGAGCTCATTAGCGCAGTAGCAGAAAAATCAGGTCTTACTAAGAAGGACAGCGACAAAGCGGTTTCCGCAGTAATCGAATCCATCACCGATGCTCTTGTAAGTGGCGATAAGGTATCCCTTGTCGGTTTTGGTACTTTTGAAGTTAAAAACCGTGCAGCAAGAAAAGGCATTAACCCCCGCACAAAAGAACCTATGCCGATTCCTGCAAGCAAGCTGCCCGCTTTCAAAGCCGGTAAGGCCCTCAAAGAATCTGTTGCCGCTGCGAAAAAATCTAAGAAATAAGAATTGTGATTTTATCAAGCCGCCCTTAAAACGGGCGGCTTGAATACTATAGAACGAATTCTAAAAAAATCGGAGGGCTCGTATATGCGGCTTGACAAATACTTAAAAGTCACAAGGCTCATCAAACGGCGCACAATCGCAAACGAAGCGTGCGACGCGGGCCGCGTACTGGTAAACGGCAAAATCGCGCGGGCATCCTTTACCGTAAAGGAAAACGATATCATCGAAATCAATTTAGGTCAAAAACAGCTCAGGGTAAAGGTCTTAAAGGTTTCAGAGCACTCGACAAAGGAAACCGCCGGCGAAAACTATATCGTTGTGGATTAGAGGCAATTGACAATTGTGAATTGACATACAGTCTGTCCTTCCAGCATATAATGTGTTGATAACTGAAATGTTGGAGGATTAGCGAAATGGCCGAAGATAAACGCGTTATAAAAATGAAGCACAACGTAATCATGGAAAACCGCAGAACCCTCACCGTTACCGGCGTGATGGATATCGACAGCTTCGATGAAGAAACTGTAACCGTATTCACCGAACACGGCGAGCTTACTATTAAAGGCCGTGACCTTCACATCAATAAAATCGACGTTGACACGGGGGATTTGCTGATGGAGGGAGATGTCGACAGCCTTTCATACTCCGATAACCTGCCGCAAAAGGGCGGGTTCTTCTCGAAGCTGCTCCGATAGGGAGGGTTCGGATTGGGGATTTATCTTGAGCAGCAGGTTTCGGTTTTTTTGCTGTCTTTGCTGGTAGGTGCGGCACTCGGGGCGTTATATGACGTGTTCCGCATCAGCAGGGTCGCGTTTTATACATCCCCGGAGGTTGTTTTTTTAGAGGACGTGCTGTTTTTTGTGATTTGCGCCCTCACGACGTTTTTTTTCGGGCTCACGGTCATAGAGGGCATGTTGCGGGCGTTTTTGCTCATCGGGGAACTTTTAGGCGCAATTTTTTATCATTTGACGCTCGGTAAGCTTGTCATGCGTGTTTCGATCAAAATAATCACGATTATAAAAGCAATAATCCGGTTTTTATTCGAATATCTTTTGCGTCCGGCATGGAGGATTTTATGCTATATTATCGTGTTTTTTGTAAAACCCATTATTTTTTTAACGAAGATATTTAAGAAAATTTTACAAAATATAAAATTTCGCTTGAAAATAAGGCGCAAAATGTTGTATAATCAAGTCAATATCCTTTTTTTAAAAAAGAGGAGCCGGCATCGGAGACGCAGGAATGAAAAAACGCAAGGAAGCAACGGTACGTAAAAATATAATATTGCGCATATGCATTTTTGCGTTTGTGGTATACGCCGCTTTTATCCTAGTTGAAAAGCAGGCGGAAATTGCCATGGGCCAGCAGATGCTTGAGACGATGCAGAACAGCGTGGAAATACAGCGGCTCAAAAACAAGGAGCTTGCAAGGCAGCTTGAAAATGACATGGATGAAGAGACCATCGAGCGCATCGCTAGAGACAAGCTGGATTATGTTTACCCGGACGAAATCGTATTTTTCGATATTTCCGGCAGTTAGAATTTAGAACCCATCTTCAATACTCAAAGCACCATCTCAACGGCGATTTTTCCGCATTGCTTTGTTAAATTTTCTTGCAATGCACAAAGCATTACTTCAAAAATTTGCCTCGCACTACGAAAAAATCGCTTCGCTGCGTCGGCACTTTTCGTTATTGAAGATAGGTTCTTAAACTTAGAGAAATTTTAGGAGGAAAAATACCAAACATGCAGCTTGAGGTAGGAAGTATCGTTGAGGGCAAGGTAACCAGTATTACAAAGTTCGGAGCGTTTGTCGAGCTGCCCGGCGGAAAAACGGGCATGGTACATATATCCGAGATTTCGCCTACTTATGTAAAGGAAATCAGCGACCACCTGACGGAAAACCAAGTCGTCAAGGTGAAAATTTTAAGCATAAACAATGACGGGAAAATCAGCCTATCAATCAAAAAATGTATGGACCCGGTTCAGCCGCCCGCAAGAAAGCCGGGCTTTTCGCGGAATGAAAACCGCGGCTGGCAGCCGAAAAAAACCATACCCCAGGAAAACATGACATTCGAGGATATGATGAGCAAATTTAAACAGACAAGCGAGGATAAGATGTCCGACTTAAAACGCGGAAACGAGGTCCGCCGCTCCTCCCGCAGGGGACAGAAATAACCGCAAGAGGCGCAGGACGGCGCCTCTTTTTGCGCGCTTGGTATGATAAAGGAACAATATATCTACACTCGCTTTCGACCCAAGCGAAATTTTGGCATACAAGGAGAACAATATGCTTTTTATAAACGCAAATATCCTGACGATGGACACAGACCCGATCGAAAACGGGTTTGTCAAAACCGCGGGCGGCAAAATCTCTGAAGTAGGCCCGATGGAGCAGCTTAAACCGCCTAAAAATGCAAAAACCACGGACCTTTCCGGAAAACTTCTTATGCCGGGGTTTATCGACGCGCACTGCCACCTTGGGCTCTTTGAGGAGGGCCTGGGCGTTGAGGGCGACGACTTAAACGAGGATACCGACCCCGTCTCGCCGCATATCCGTGCGCTTGACGGCATAAACCCCTTTGACCGCGGATTTGATGAGGCAAGAAGCAGCGGCACGACATGCGTTGTCGTAAGCCCGGGGAGCGCAAACCCCGTCGCGGGGCAAATCTGCGCGCTTAAAACAACCGGCCGCTGGATTGACAAGATGCTTGTGGCACAGCCTCTTGCCATAAAATTCGCGCTGGGCGAAAACCCGAAGATGGTTTACGGCAACAAGGCGCAAACGCCCGTGACGCGTATGGCGACGGTTGCGATAATCCGCGAGCAGCTTCACAAGGCGCAGCGGTACCTTGAGCAAAGCCTGCGCGCGGCGGAGGACCCCGAGATCGACAAGCCTGACTTCGACGCAAGGCTTGAAGCCCTCGTTCCGGTTTTAAAGCGGGAGACGCGCGCGCATTTCCACGCGCACAAGACATACGATATTTTGTCGGCGGTGAGAATCGCAAAAGAATTCTCGCTTGACTACACGATTATACATTGTACGGAAGGGCATCTCATCGCGGATATCTTGGGAAGCCTTAACGCCCGCGTCATCTGCGGGCCGCTGCTCGCCGCAAGGACAAAACCGGAGCTTACAAATCTTACGGGCGAAAGCTGCGGCGTCATGGCAAAAGCGGGCGTTACCGTGGCGGTCTCTACCGATTACCCGGAAATGCCGCCGGGCTTGCTTGCGGCTTCAGCGGCGTTTGCGGCGGTAAACGGGATGGATCGGTTTGACGCGCTCTCGGCCATCACAATCAACGCGGCCCGCGCCGTAGGGCTTGAGGATAGGCTCGGCTCCATCACGGCGGGAAAGGACGCGGATTTTCTTGTTTTCGGCGACGACCCGCTTAAAGTCGGCGTCAAACCGGAAGCGGTGTTTATAAACGGCAAACGACTATAATTGACTATATTTTTTACGCAATGGAAAGGATTAGCCGTAAATTATGATAAATTTTAGCGAATATTATGGCAATATAAATATATTTGTGATATACTAGTAGGGATTGGACAGGTGAAACCTGCCTCCAAAAACGAAAAGGGGCTGAAAGAGTGAATATCAATATCACCGCACGCAATACTACAATCAGGGATTCTTTCAAGAATAGCCTTGATAAGAAGATATCAAAGCTTGACCGCTTTTTTGACAACGAGGCTGTCGCGAACGTCACCGTAACAAACGAAAACGGCAGGGAAACGGTCGAGGTCACAATCAAGGCGAGCAATATGTTTTTCCGCGCTGAAAAAACAACCTCCGACAGGCTCGACTCCCTTGACGTTGTGGTCGACGCGCTTTTCAGGCAGATTGTAAAAAATAAAAACAAGCTTGAAAAGCGCCTTAAGAAGTCGGCGTTCGATATGGCATACGAGCATGATTTTGTCGGCAGCGAGGACGTCTACAAAATCGCAAGGTCGAAAAAGTTCAGCGCAAGGCCTATGGATGTGGAAGAGGCCATACTGCAAATGAACTTGGTCGGGCATAATTTCTATATATTTAAAAACAGCGACAGCGGCGATATATGCGTCTTGTATAAGCGCAACGACGACACCTACGGACTGATTGAGCCGGAATAACCGGCGGCGGAAACGCAGACGCTATTTATGCCGAAAGGGGGGATATGGCCTATGATTGGGGATTTACATTGCCACACATATTTATCGGACGGATCAATGAGCATTGACGATTTAATATTTTACGCAAAGCGCGCGGGGCTTGATTTTATTTCGCTGACCGACCACGATACGATGGACGGCGCCCAACGCGCCGAGGTTTTAGGCCGCAGGTACGGCATACAGGTCTTGCCGGGCGCCGAGGTTTCGTGTTTCGACAACGAGCGCGGACGAAAGGTCCATATCCTTTGCTATATGCCGGAAAAACCCGACAGGCTTCAGGGGCTTTTCGCGCAGATACTTGACAGCCGCACGAAAGCCGGCAAGCGGAGCATCCGCGCCGTTATGCGGTATTATCCGGTTACGGAAGAGCATATACAGCGATATACGCTGGGCAGCAAATCAATCTACAAGGCTCATATCATAAGGGCCCTTTTGGATCTGGGGTACGACTGCCAAAGCCACGGGCCGCTGTATGAGCAGTTGTTCAGCTCAAACGGAGGATTGTGCGAGCGGCCGGTTGAATATCCCGATGTTTTTGACGCGCTTCAGATTATACATTCGGCGGGAGGCATCGCGGTACTTGCGCACCCTTCCTTTTACGATTCTTTAGAGCTGATGGCGGACCTTGCCGGAAAAGGCCTTATTCACGGCGTTGAGGCGTATCATCCAAACACGGGCAAGGATGCGTTTGACGCGATTCTTGCGGCGGCTGAGAAATACGGGCTGATCAAAACAGGCGGAAGCGATTTCCACGGGTTTTTAACCTCGCGCCCGAACCCGCTTGCAAGCAGCATCACGACAGAGGATTCCTTAAACGCCATGTACCAGCTTAAAAAATCAATGGCAAAGAAATAGGAGGTTCCGTCATGGGTATGCACGACGACGACGATATCAAGATTGCCCCGAGTTCATTTTCCGAAAAAGCCCACATGGTTGATTTGGGCGAGGAGGCGGCGCGCCAGTTTTTAGAGCAAAAAGAAAACGGAAACATCGAAAAGGCGCGGATACTGGGAAAATCTTTTGCCGATGATATTGTACATATTGAAGACGGGCCGTTAAAGCAACCGGATAAGCCGAGGACGCAACGGGAGCTGCACCATCAGATCGTTTTGTATTCCTATGTCGTTAACCGCGTCATTGCGGAGCATTCGCCGAACTCAATCGTGGCGCAGACGTGTCTTAACGTGTTTTACACCGCAATCGAGTCGGCGTCAAAGGCGTTGCACAAACATGTAAGCGATATGGCGGCTTTTTCGCTTTATGTCTTATGTGAGCGGACGCCGAACCGCAGCGACGACCAGATCGGAGTGACCTACGCGCGTCTTTGCGATTTTGAAGGAGCAAGCGACGTCATTGAAGACGGAAACGATTTCTACAAGCGGGTTTACGACCACTGCTGGGATAAGCTTATAGAAATTGGATATATTGCTTGACAATTGTTTTATGATATGGTAAAATATTTGTCAAATAAATATTTTAAACCTGTGAGCAGGAAGAGTAAGCAACAAAAACTGCGCAAAGAGAGCCGACGCTGGTGAGAATGCGGCCGCAAGCCTGTTGCCGAATGGCCCTGTGAGGGTGGCGCGAAAAGCTTATGCTTATTATCCGCCGACGGGAGCCCCGCCCGTTATCAAGGGGGCGTGCATGAACGTGCATGGATTCAAGTGGGCCTAAAGGCCAATTTGGGTGGTACCGCAGGAGAAACACTCTTGTCCCATGTTTTATGGGGCAGGAGTTTTTTATTTTTAGGCAAAATAAAAAAATAAACAAGGAGATGATATCATGTCAAGCATTCCGTACAAAATTTATTTAGAAGAAAACGAAATCCCGAAAACCTGGTACAATATACGCGCGAATATGCCACAGCAGCATGCCCCGATGCTGAATCCCGGAACAATGAAACCGGCGACAAAGGAAGAAATCTCAGCTATTTTCTGCGAGGAGCTGGCGCGTCAGGAACTCGACGAGACGACGGAGAATATCCCGATCCCCGAGCCAATACGCGATTTTTACAAGATGTACAGGCCGTCGCCGCTGGTGCGCGCGTATTGCCTTGAGCAGGAGCTTAAAACGCCCGCAAAAATATTTTATAAGTTCGAAGGATCGAACACGTCGGGATCGCACAAGCTAAACTCCGCGGCGGCACAGGTTTATTACGCCAAGGAGCAGGGCGTAAAGGGGCTTGCGACCGAAACGGGGGCAGGGCAGTGGGGCACGGCACTTTCAATGGCGTGTGCGTTTTACCAAATGCCGCTTTACGTGTTCATGGTCAAAAACTCGGCGGAACAAAAGCCATACAGAAAAGCGGTCATGGAAACCTTTGGCGCGAACGTCACGAAATCGCCGTCCGACACGACTGAAATCGGGCGGAAAATCCTTTTAGAAAACCCCGGCACGGGCGGCAGCCTCGGCTGCGCAATCTCCGAAGCCATAGAATTCGCGGTGACGCACGAGGGTTACAAATACACGCTTGGCTCCGTGCTTGACCAGGTGCTTTTGCATCAAAGCGTAATCGGGCTTGAAGTAAAGAAGGCAATGGAAAAATACAGTCTTTACCCGGATATCATCATCGGCTGCGCCGGTGGCGGCTCGAATCTTGGAGGACTGGTTTCCCCGTTTGTACGCGACAAAATAAAAAAGGAGAAGAATCCTTACATTATCGCGGTTGAGCCCGCGTCATGCCCCACGATGACGCGCGGGCGCTACGCGTATGATTTCTGCGATACGGGCAGAATTACGCCGCTTGCGAAAATGTATACGCTGGGTTCCGGGTTTATGCCCGCGCCAAATCACGCGGGCGGGCTGCGATACCACGGCATGAGCCCGATTTTATCGAAGCTTTACCATGACGGGTTTATTGACGAAGCGAGAAGCGCCGTGCAGACAGACGTATTCGAAGCCGCCGTAAAATTCGCAAGATGCGAGGGAATACTGCCTGCGCCTGAGTCGGCCCACGCAATCCGCGCGGCGATTGACGAGAGCGAAAAATGCAAGCAGACAGGCGAAGAAAAGATTATCGTATTCGGCCTTTCCGGCACGGGATATTTTGACATGGCGGCCTATGAGAGCTACCACAGCGGCAAAATGACGGATTATGTCCCCACCGACGAGGAGCTTCAAAAGGGGTTTGATTCATTGCCAAAAGTGCCGGGGAATGCGTAATAACTAAAAAAGGAAAGCGCCAACCGGCGCTTTCCTTTTTTAGTCTTTTAGATCATTTATAAGCTATAGTCAATTATATTTACCTGTTCGTCTTCTCCGTGTCGATAACCGTCGCTTCGCTTCTTTGAGAAAGGCTTTTTTTCACGGCTGCTACAGCGTCGTCAAGCGGCGCCGAAACCTGCTCGCCGCTTTGCATATCCTTAAAACTTACCTCGTTCTTCGCAATCTCGTCCTCGCCTATGAAAAACGCAAACGGGACATCAAGCTTATCCGCGTAACCGATTTTAGCCTTGAATTTCTTTTCCTCAAAATAAATCTGGCACTTGATCCCCTCGCCGCGCAGCCTTTCGGAGATACTGATCGCGTGCGGCATATCCCCGGTCATCGGTATGACGAGCACGTCGGCCGGGGCTAAAGCGCTCCCGTTTAGGTATTCCATCTCGTTTAAGATATAAAACAACCGCGTCAGCCCAATCGAGATGCCGACGCCGGGCAGTTTTTTATTGGTGTAAAACTCCGCTAAATTGTCGTAGCGCCCGCCGGAGCATATGCTGCCGATTTCCGGATGCTTGTTAAACGTTGTTTCATAGACGGTGCCGGTGTAATAATCAAGACCGCGCGCGATTGAAAGGTCTATTTTGTAATTTTTTTCGGGGACATGAAACGCATCGATGTATTTTACAACAAGCGCAAGCTGGCGCAGGCCCTCCTTGAACGTTTCGCCGCCGTCTTTTGCAAGCTCTTCTAGCTGCGAGATGATCTCGCCGTTTGTTCCCTTAATGCCTGCAAAATCAAGGATTTTTTCGCACTTGCCGGTATCAATGCCGAGCTCCTCAAGCTCCCCGATGATTTTTTCCCTCGGCATTTTTTCAAGCTTGTCAATGGCCCGCATGATACCTCCCGCCTTGTCCTCAAGATTGAGCATGCACCAAAAGCCGGAGAGCAGGCGGCGGTTGTTTAGCCGGATCGTGAAATCTTCCAGTCCGAGGCGCGTAAAGACATTGTAGATGATCGCGGGGATTTCGGCGTCGTTTATGACGTTTAATTCGCCGTCCCCGATGATGTCGATATCCGACTGGTAAAACTCCCTGAAACGTCCCTTCTGGGATTTCTCGCCCCTGTAGACCTTGCCGATCTGGTATCGTTTAAACGGGAACGTAAGCCCGCCGTAATTCTTCGCGACAAACTTCGCAAGGGGCACCGTAAGGTCAAAGCGCATGGTGATATCGGCGTCGCCTTTATTAAAGCGGTACACCTGTTTTTCCGTTTCGCCGCCCGCTTTCGCAAGCAGCACCTCGGACGATTCAAGGATCGGAGTGTCAAGCGGGTAATAGCCGTACAAGCCGTAGATATCGCGCATGGTTTCGCATATCCGGTCGAACTGGAGCTGCGGGCCGGGCATCAGCTCCATAAAACCCGACAAGGTTCTCGGCTCGATTTTGCCTTTTTTCATTTACGGGACATTCCTTTCTAGCTATTAGGGCGTGTTCCCACTATCCGAAATGTTCAGATTTTGAGCGGATTTTGTGCCAGCCTAGGCAAAAATTCGCAGGAATACTTGGCGTATTTCAAGGATTTTTAACGACGGATGACGCAAAATCAGCCAAGATGTGAAAAAATATGAACGCTAGTTCATATGCAGTTCACACGATTGTGAAGCAATCCGGGCGTTGAGCGGTAGTGGGAACATGCCCTAAGAGCCTGTGAATACAGGTTCTAAAAGACAAGTATATCATAAACGGGTGAATAAGTGAAATACACACCCTAATATCTATTGCGCAGACTGCTAAAAAAGTGTACAATAATTTCATAATATTGTAAAGGATGAAGGCAGTGACTTTTGATTTTTTTAACCCGGTAAAGCTTATAACTGGCGAGGGGTGCGTGCTAAGGCACTCCGGTGAACTTTCAAAGCTCGGGAAAAGTTGCCTGATTGTTACGGACGCTTCATCCGCGAAGAAGTCGGGCGCGCTCGGCGACGCGATAAAGGCGCTTGAGAATGAGGGTATCCGGTATACGGTTTTTGATAGGGCACAGCCAAACCCGACGCTTACCTCCTGTATTGAGGCCGGAAAAACCGCAAAGGCTGAAAAGCTTGAATTTGTGCTCGGGATTGGCGGCGGCTCGCCTCTTGACTTGGCGAAAGCGGCGGCGGTGTACGCCGCAAACGACATGGCGGACGGCCTGAACATTTATAAGCTGGATTGGAAGAACCGGGCGCTTCCCGTCGCGGTGATCGGCACAACAGCCGGAACAGGCAGCGAAATTACCTGCGTATCGGTCCTCACAAGGCCGGACGGGCGCAAAAAATCCGTCGGGCGCGAAGATTTGTACGCAAGGGTCATGTTCGGCGACGCGCGGTATACAGCCACGCTGCCGATGAAATTTACCCTCAGCACGGCGCTTGACGCTCTGTCGCATGCGATTGAATCATACTTCAACCGGACGGCAAACAGCATGACGGATCTCTTCGCCGTCGAAGCCGCGGTGATTTTATGCGAACAGTTAAAGCTTTTGCAGTCCGCGAAAGACATCGGCGACATTTCCGCCTGGCAGCGGGAGCAGCTTTATTTCGCGTCGGTTTTAGCGGGGTATTCTCTGTCGCAGGCCGGAGCGGTTTACTGCCATACGCTGGGGTATTATCTGACCGAAGAATACGACGTGCCCCACGGCTTTGCGTGCGCAGCGACGCTGCCCGACCTTGTCATGCGCGGCGAAAAATATGCGCCCGAAAGGGCGGGCGCACTGTTTAAAAGGGCAAACACGCCGGCAAAGGAGTTGTGCGGGCTTATTGAATCGCTTACGGAAATCCCCAAAGTGAAAATCCCAAAAGACGTGATCATAAAGCTTTCAGAGGAAAGCGCAAACACAAAGAATTTTGCTAAGACAATACCTCATGGGCTTACGAAGGAGGATTCCGTCAATCTTTTGACAAGACTGTTCGGTTAAGAGCAATCATTACGTGATAGAAAAAGATTTGCGCCGCACCGTAATGGCCGCGCGGCGCAACAACGTGAACCTTGAGCTTATCCTCAAAGATATTTCAACAGCAATGTTATTGTTTTTATAAATCAAAAATTTTCTTTAAAAAATGCCTCTAAGGCGGACAGCACGACGTCCTCGTCCGGGCCGTCGATCGTTACCGTAACGGCTTCGCCCTGCTTTGCCGCAAGGCCGATTAATGCGACCAGCCTTTTCACGTCGACCTCCTTGTCCTCCTTGCGGATCATGACGGCGCTTTCAAACCCCTTGCACAGCTTAGCCAGCATCCCTGCCGGTCGCGCGTGGATTCCAAACGGGTCGGTGATCGTGTAAGTAAATTCTTTCATGTTTTTAAATCCTTTCTAATATATTATATTAATTTTAAAGGGGCGGTTTTAATGGAAATTTTGCGTGGAAAAGGGGCAAGCGGCGGTATTGTGAGCGGGGTTATGCGCTTTTATAAACGCGAGGGCTTAGACGTTCAAAAACGCACGGTAGAAGACAGGGCAAAAGAAAAGGAACGCTTCGGCCGCGCGCGGGAGCTCGCCGGAGCCCAGCTTAGCGAGCTTATGGAATCAACCGCGCAAAAGCTTGGCAAGGAAAACGCCCAGTTATTTGAAATGCACCAAATGATGCTGGAGGACGCGGATTTTCTTGACATCACGGAAGACCTTATAACAAACGGGGGCTTTAACGCGGAGTACGCCGTACAGGAAGCGTCAAAGCAGCTTGTGCAAATACTTACAGATTCCGGCGACGACTATATGATGGAGCGGGCAGCCGATGTAAAAGACGTAACGCGCCGCGTAACCTCAATTTTACTTGGCAAGTCGTCAGGAGTCGGGCAACTTGACGAGCCGTCGGTTTTGGCAAGTAATGATTTTGCCCCAAGCGAGACCGCGGAATTTGAGCCCGGTAAAGTACTTGCGCTTTTAACGTCGGGAGGCGCTTTAAATTCGCACACGGCGATATTCGCGCGAACCATGGGCATCCCCGCAGTTATCGGGCTGGGCGCCGGGCTCGATGAGAAGCTGGACGGTATGTCCGTCGTTGTCGACGGAAGCGCCGGTACGGTGATCGTGAATCCCGACGGCGGCACGTTGGAGGAATATTTACGCCGCAGGTCGGAGGAAGACGCTAAAAAGGAAAAGCTAAAAGCCTTGATCGGGCTTGAGAACAAAACGCTGGACGGCGTTACGGTTGAAGTATGCGCGAACATCGGCGGAGTTGACGACGCGGATTTAGCGGTACGAAACGACGCTTGCGGCATAGGTTTGTTCCGCAGCGAATTTTTGTTTTTGCAAAACAGCAGCGCACCGGATGAGGAGAGCCAGTTTAAAGCATACAAGGACGTAGCTGAAAAGATGGGCGGTAAGCGCGTCGTTGTCCGCACGCTCGATATCGGCGCCGACAAGCAGGTGGATTACCTGAATCTCGACAAGGAGGAAAATCCGGCCCTTGGGCTTCGCGCCATACGGATATGCCTCAACAGGCCCGACTTATTTAAAATACAGCTAAGGGCGATATACCGCGCAAGCGCGTTTGGGAAGCTTGCTATTATGTTTCCCATGATCGCGTCATTGTGGGAGGTCAAAAAGGCCAAAGAAATCGCGGCCTCCGTAAGGCGGGAGCTTATAGCGGAAGGAGTAAAATTCGACGAAACTGTGGAAATCGGAATCATGATCGAAACTCCGGCCGCCGTCATGATAAGCGACCTCCTTGCCGCCGAGGTTGACTTTTTCAGCGTCGGCACAAACGACCTGACACAGTATACGCTGGCGGTCGACAGGCAAAACGAAAAGCTTGAGCGCTTTTTTGCGGCGGACCATCCCGCTTTGTTAAGGATGCTTAAAATCGCCGCCGACAGCATACACCGAAACGGCGGCTGGATCGGCATTTGCGGAGAGCTTGCGGCGAATACTGCGCTTACCGTCACGTTTATGGCTATCGGCATAGACGAGCTTTCGGTTGCGCCGAATCAGGTTTTGCCGCTTCGTGAAACAATCCGCGGCCTTCAAGTATCAAGTCTGAAGCCTGAAATACTCGATTCGCTAAAAGGGCTGTGGTAAGGTTCATTCGTTACCCAGATTATTATACAATACCGTCTTTCTTTCGTAAAGGGGTATTTGGGAGGGTTTTCATATATGGATTTAAAACCGCTAAGCGAAGCGCTTAAGGATACGCCGATAATCCCGGCCGTGAAATCCCGCGAGGGCCTCGAAAAAAGTCTTGCCTGCGAATGTGAAATGGTATTTGTCCTGTTTGGCGACGTTTTGTCCGTCGCCGGGATTGTCAGTAAGCTCAAAACGGCCGGAAAGACCGTGTTTGTGCACATTGATCTGATAGAGGGGCTGGCGTCGCGCGATATATCCGTGGATTTTCTTGCGCAAAGCACCGGCGCCGACGGGATTATCTCCACGAAATCAGGTATCGTGCGCAGGGCGAAGGCGCAGGGGCTGTTCACGATACAGCGCTTTTTCGTCCTTGACTCAATGGCTCTTTTAAACATAGAGAAGCAAATCCCTTTTGAGAATGTGGACGCGATTGAAATTTTGCCCGGCGCAATGCCGAAGGCCATTAAAAAAGTCGCGGGGCTTACACGGAAGCCGGTCATCGCAAGCGGCTTGATCAATGATAAAGAGGATGTCATGAACGCGCTCGGAGCCGGTGCGACGTCGGTGACAACTACCAATCAAAAGGTATGGCTATTGTAGAATATTTACAAAATACCTATTATTAGATTATAATTACTGGGAAATACTTGCATATCTCCGGGCGTTGTGGTAAACTGTTATTCATAATCGAATATCTGCTGAGAATTGATGAGTGCAGTGATATATCCTTTTAAAAGGATATATTCGTTGCGCTTTTTGTTTTATGTGAGAATAAGTCAGGAGTGAAGCTTGTGTATGATGTTGCAATTGTGGGCGCGGGAATCATCGGTGCATGCGTTGCAAGAAAGCTGTCAGGTTACGCGATAAAGACCGTCGTGATTGAAAAAGACTCCGACGTAGGTACCGGGTGTACGCGTGCGAACAGCGGTATCGTCCACGGCGGGTATGACGCAAAGCCCGGCTCGCTCAAAGCGAAATACAATGTGCTGGGGCAGAAGATGTACGACCGGCTTGCTAAGGAATTGCGTTTTCCGTTTAAACGCAACGGCTCGCTTGTCATTGCTTTTGATGAAAAGGATATTCCAAGGCTTGAGCAGCTTAAAGAACAGGGCGTGGAAAACGGGCTTTTGGATCTTAGAATCGCGCATAAAGACGAGCTTAAAGAGCTTGAGCCGAACTTGAGCGAAAATGTATACGCGGCGCTTGTCGTGCCGGCGGGCGGGATCGTGAGCCCTTATGAGATGGCGATCGCCTTTGCGGAGAACGCGGCTCAAAACGGCGTGGAATTCATGCTCGACAGCGAAGCTACAAGCATCGATAAAAAGGACGGATATTTTTTGATTTCCACGCCGAAAGGTAAAGTCGAGGCGCGGATTATCGTAAACGCGGCGGGGGAACACTCGGACGAAATCAACAATATGCTAAGCGAGCATAAGCTTAAGATAATCCCAAGAAGCGGGGAGTACTGCCTTATCGACAGGACCGAGGGCGGGCTTGTAAAGCATACGGTATTCCAGCTTCCGACAAAGATGGGCAAGGGGATACTTGTAACGCCTACCGCCGAAGGGAACCTCCTTATCGGGCCGACATCCGCCGATATTGAGGAGAAGGGCAATACGGCGACGACAATGCAGGGACTCGGCGAAGTGCTCGAGAAAGCGCGGCTCTCCGTTAAGCGTGTGCCTATAAACAAGATCATAACTTCTTTCTGCGGCCTGCGGCCGAGGACGGAGCTTGATGAATTCATAATCGAAGAAGCGAAAGATGTACCCGGGCTTATCAACCTTTGCGGGATCGAATCCCCCGGGCTGACGGCGGCGCCCGCAATCGCGGAGGAAGTCGGCCGGATGATAGCCGAACGATTAAATCCCGCGGAAAACAAGGGTTTTGATCCCATCAGGAAAATCACGGCTCCGTTCAGGGACATGACCGGCGATGAGCGAAGAGCCGCCATCAAAGAAAATCCTGACTACGGGCATATCATATGCCGGTGCGAAACGGTGACGAAAGCCGAGATCATCGCGGCTTTGCGTTCGCCGCTTCCCGTTCGCAGCCTGGACGCGATAAAGCGCCGCACACGGGCTGGTATGGGGCGCTGTCAGGCGGGCTTTTGTTCCATGCGGCTTTTGGACATCATCGCCGAGGAATGCGGTATCAGCATCACCGATGTGACAAAAAGCGGCGGCGGCTCCAATATCCTGATCGAACGCAATAAGACGAGCATTTAGGGGGCGGGGGGAGCATATGATGAAAATAGACGTTGCAATTATCGGCGGCGGTCCGGCCGGCCTTGCCGCGGCCATCGGCGCGCGGCGCGCGGGGATTCAGAACGTGCTAATCCTCGAGCGCGAAGCGTATCTCGGCGGAATCTTAAACCAATGCATACACAACGGCTTCGGGCTCCACACGTTTAAAGAGGAGCTGACCGGGCCTGAATACGCTGAAAGGTATGTCTTGCAGATCGAGGAAATGGGCATACCGTACATGCTTAACACGATGGTGCTGAATATTACGCGGGACAAAAAAATAACCGCGGCAAACAGCGGCGGACTGCTTGAGATTGAAGCCGGCGCGGTCATCCTGGCGATGGGCTGCCGTGAGCGCCCGCGCGGCGCGCTTAACATACCCGGCACGCGGCCTGTTGGCGTGTACACCGCCGGAACGGCGCAGAAATACGTAAACCTTGACGGGTATATGCCGGGCAAGGAAGTGGTCGTGCTTGGCTCGGGAGACATCGGGCTTATCATGGCGCGGCGCTTGACCTTCGAGGGCGCAAAGGTCAGGGCGGTCATCGAGCTGATGCCGTATTCCGGCGGCTTAAAGCGAAATATTGTGCAATGCCTCGACGATTATGGTATACCGCTCAAGCTGTCGCATACCGTGACGGAAATAAAGGGCGCCCCCCGGCTTGCGGGCGTGACGGTGGCGCAGGTGGACGAAAACAGGAAGCCCATACCGGGGACTGAAGAATACATCCCCTGCGACACGCTGCTCTTGTCGGTGGGGCTTATACCGGAAAACGAGCTTTCAAAGAGCGCGGACGTGCTGCTTTCGGATATCACGGGCGGAGCCGTCGTAAACGAAAGGCTTGAGACGAACGTCGAGGGGATATTTTCATGCGGGAACGTTTTGCATGTTCACGACCTTGTTGACTTCGTTTCAGAGGAAAGCGAGCGCGCGGGCGAGAACGCCGCTCAGTATGTGCGCGGGGAGCATTTAAGCAACAAAGACGGCGGCGGGGTACGGCTTTTAGCAACGAACGGCGTACGTTACACGGTGCCGTTCACAATCGACCCGCGAAATGTAAAAGACAAAGTCGATGTGAGGTTTCGCGTTGACAACGTCTACCGTGACAAGTATGTATCGGTCTATTTCGGGGACGAAAGAGAGCAGCGCCGCCGCCGTATGATCTTGACGCCGGGCGAGATGGAAACGGTGGTTATCAAAAAAGAAATGTTTTTAAAATATCCCGGTGTAAAGACAATAACCGTTACAATAGAGGAGTGAGAAGCGGTGCAAAAAGAGATTATCTGCATAAGCTGCCCGATGGGCTGCCGGATGAGCGTAACGCTTGACGCGGGAAAGGTAAGTCAAGTCACAGGTGCGACCTGCAAGAAAGGCGTCGATTACGCCGAGCTTGAATGCACGAACCCGATGCGCATAGTCACGTCCACGGTGCCGCTTTCAGGAAGCCCGCTTAACACGCTGCCGGTCAAAACGCAGCACGCGATCCCAAAGGACAAAATTATGGACTGTGTGCGCAGCTTAAAAGGTATTACGGCCAAGGCGCCTGTCGCCGCCGGAGATATTATCGTGGAGAATGTTTGCGGTATTGGGGTGAATATTGTCGCAACACGAAGTTCTGTGTAAATTTCATGTAAAAACCCCTTGTTGTAAAATATTTTTATTTGCATTTTACAAAAATTAATAGTATAATTAACAAAAGTTTCTAATTTTTATTTTACACAAATACCGTACAAGCCCTGTCTCATATAGAATATTAAGACAGGCTTATGGTTTTGGAATTTCTCATCCAATACGGCGTAAAGGGGGATAGCGAAATACAGTAAGCGCTTCATAGTATTAGAAGAACCGGCGGCCATGCGGCAGGCGGATGAGCTGCGGCCATGGATTCAGAGGTTTCAAGTATTTTAGAGGAGGGACATTATGGCAAAGTACCTGATGGCATTCGATCAGGGCACCACAAGCTCCAGGTGTATTCTGTTCGACAAGGGCGGAAACATCAAAAGCGTAGCGCAAAAGGAATTTACACAGATTTACCCGAAGCCCGGCTGGGTAGAGCACGATCCGATGGAGATATGGTCAAGCCAAATATCCGTAGCAACGGAAGCAAAGGCAAAGCTTGGCGTTGAAGCGGACGACATTGCGGCAATCGGTATCACGAACCAACGTGAAACCACGATCGTATGGGATAAAAATACCGGCAAACCGGTATACAACGCGATCGTATGGCAATGCCGCAGAACTGCCGAATACTGCGATACTCTCAAAGCAAGCGGTTTTGATAAGAAAATCACAGCAAAAACCGGGCTTGTTGTAGACGCATATTTTTCCGGCACAAAGGTTCGCTGGATACTTGAGAACGTTGAAGGCGCGCGCGCCGCCGCCGAAAAAGGCGATTTGCTCTTCGGCACGGTGGATTCATGGCTGATTTGGCACCTTACAAAAGGCAAAATCCATGTAACGGATTACACCAATGCTTCAAGGACGCTGCTTTACAACATCCATACGCTTGACTGGGACGATGAAATCCTCAAAGAGCTTAACATCCCGCGCAGTATGCTTCCGGATGTAAAGCCCTCAAGCCACGTTTACGGAGAGACGTCCCCCGATATGCTTGGCGGCGCGATAAAGATTGCCGGTATCGCCGGCGACCAGCAGGCGGCCCTGTTCGGACAATGCTGCTTTGAGGAAGGCATGGTCAAAAATACATACGGAACCGGCTGCTTTATACTGATGAATACAGGCGAAAAAGCGGTTGAATCGAAGAATGGACTGTTGACCACCATCGCGTGGGGCGAAGGCGGCAAGGTCGAGTACGCCCTTGAAGGCAGCGTATTCATCGCGGGCGCCGCGATTCAATGGCTGCGCGACGGCCTGCGTATGATCGACAACGCGGCGTTCTCGGAAGCGTACGCGACGAAGGTCGAAGACGCAAACGGCGTATATGTAGTACCGGCTTTCGTCGGACTCGGCGCGCCATACTGGGACCAGTACGCAAGGGGCATCATAGTGGGGCTTACACGCGGCGTTGAAAAAGAGCACTTTATCCGCGCCACGCTCGAGTCGCTTGCTTATCAGAGCTATGACGTCATCAAGGCAATGGAAGCAGACGCGGGCGTCTCGCTCAAAGCAATCCGCGTGGACGGCGGCGCCGTACCGAATAATTTCCTGATGCAATTCCAGTCCGATATCCTCGGCGTAGACGTAGTGCGCCCGTCCGTGGTTGAAAGCACGGCTCTCGGCGCGATTTATCTTGCCGGTCTTGCGGTCGGGTTTTATGCCGACAAGGAAGACATCAAGAAGAACGTCAGCGTTGACAGGACATTCTCGTCCAATATGGACGCTGCTGTACGGGATGAACTCGTCGCAGGCTGGAAAGAAGCCGTTAAGCGTTCGTTTGGCTGGGTGAAGAGCTAGAGGGCATGTTGACATTAATATATTGGAGGTAATATATATGGAGGCATATTTAGGTGAATTTCTAGGTACGATGATTCTGGTATTCCTCGGAGACAGTGTTGTAGCAAACGTCATCCTCGCCAAAACAAAGGGTAACGGCTCGGGCTGGGCGGTCATCTCCCTCGGCTGGATGGTAGCCGTTATGGTTCCCGTCATGATGTTCGGCTCTATGAGCGGCGCGCACTTCAACCCCGCCGTAACGCTCGGCCTCGTAGCCCTTGGCGGATTCTCCGCAGCGCTTGCCCCCGCATACATCGCATGCCAAATGCTGGGCGGTATCGTCGCCGGTATTTTAGTCTGGGTATTCTATAAGGACCACTTCGATGCAACCGAAGACCAGAACACCAAGCTCGCTGTATTCTCGACCGGCCCTGCCATCAGGAATCTTGGCAGAAACTTCATCAGTGAGTTTATCGCTACCTTCTTGCTTGTTTTCGCGATCATCGGAATCGGCAACGCAGTGGACGTTCCCGGCCCGGTTGGCGTAGCGGCAATCATTCTTGCAATGGGTACTGCTCTCGGCGGTACGACAGGCTATGCCCTCAACCCGGCCCGTGACCTTGGCCCCCGTATCGCTTACGCCCTTTTACCGATCAAGGACAAAAGGGATCCCGACTGGGGTTACAGCTGGGTTCCCGTTCTCGGGCCCCTTGCAGGCGGTCTTGTAGCCGGCTTGCTCGGTATGCTTGTGTTCTAAGATAAGAACGCGGATTTGGAGGAAAAAGCATGAAAAAAATAATCAACAAGCCCGAAAATGTAGTAGACGAGATGTTAAAGGGTTTAGTTTTGGCGCATCCTAAGTATCTTACGCGCATCGACGGATTTGAAGTCATCACGCGCGCCGGCAAAAAAGTGGGCAAGGTCGCCCTTGTGAGCGGCGGAGGCTCGGGCCACGAGCCGTCCCACGCAGGCTTTGTCGGCGAAGGCATGCTTGACGCGGCCGTGTGCGGAGCGGTGTTTACGTCCCCAACGCCGGATCAGGTATTCGAGGCGATCAAAGGCGTAAAAACAGATGCGGGCGTTTTGCTTATCATCAAAAACTATACCGGCGACGTGATGAACTTTGAAATGGCCATGGAAATGGCTGAAGCTGAGGACATCAAGGTCGACAAGGTCGTCATCGACGACGACGTCGCCGTCATGAACTCGACCTGGACGGTCGGCCGCCGCGGCATCGCGGGTACCGTGCTGCTGCACAAAATCACGGGCGCCGCCGCTGAATCCGGCAAGGACCTTGCGGGCGTTAAAGCGGTTGCCGAGAAAGTAATCGCAAACGTCCGTTCAATGGGAGTCGCGCTTACGCCGTGTGTCGTACCCGAAGCCGGAAAGCCCAGCTTTACCCTGGAAGAGGACGAGATGGAGGTCGGCTTGGGCATCCACGGCGAGCCCGGCGTCGAGAAGATGAAAATCAAGACCGCCGACGAAATCGCCGACATCCTGATGGGCAAGATTTTAGGCGATATGCCGCTTCAGTCAGGCGACGAGGTTGTCGTTTTAGTAAACGGCCTTGGCGGTACGCCGCTCATGGAGATGTATGTCGTTAACCGCAAGGTCAACGAGATACTCGCCGGAAAAGGCGTGAAAATCATCGACACGGTTGTCGGTAACTACATGACGTCCATCGAAATGGCCGGACTTTCACTGTCGGTATTAAAGCTTGACGATGAGCTAAAAGCGCTGTACGGCGCGAAAGCGGATACTCCGGCGCTGAAATCGTTTGGATGACATAGCAAAGTAAAATCACCCGCAGATCCCTTTATAGCGCGAGCCCTTGCGGATATATGAAAAGTACCGTAAGGGCTCGCCAAGTTAGGAGTGTAAATATGGCCATCGGCGCAGAAGAAGTAAAACGGATACTGTTACAAATGGTTAAAGTGATAGAAGAAAACAAGGTGTATTTAACAGAGCTTGACGCCGCGATTGGAGACAACGACCACGGAATCAACATGAATAAGGGGTTCAAGTTTGCCGAAGAAAAATTGCTCGCAATGGAAAACGCCGGCATCAGCGATATGATCAAAACGGTGGCGATGGGTCTTCTTTCGCATGTTGGCGGCTCAGCCGGGCCGCTTTACGGCACGCTGTTCTTAAAGGCGTCGGGCGCCTCGAAAGAAAAAAACGAGATCAATCTTTTGGATTTCTGCAAAATGCTTCGTGAAGGTATTGACGGCGTGAAGATGCGCGGAAAGTCCGACCGCGGCGAAAAGACCATGCTCGACGTGCTTATTCCGGTGCTTCAGTCGCTGGAGCAAAGCGCGGACGAAGGCGAAAACGCAAAATCCGCGTTCGAAAAAGCGCTTAACGCGGCAAAAGAGGGCGTTGCGTTTACAAAGACAATCAAAGCGACTAAAGGGCGCGCTTCATACCTTGGCGACAGGAGCATCGGGCATATTGATCCCGGGGCGATGTCAAGCTGCCTGTTAGTAAGCGCAATATATGAAATGTTGTAGATTGGAGTACGATACATGACATCTTTATTGGTTTTATCTCACGGGCGCAAGGTAGCGGCCGCCGTGGAGGAGCTTGTGCGCGAGCTTTGCCCTAACGCCTCAGTTTTTTCCGTCGGCGGCGCGAAAGACGGCTCGGCCGGCGCCGATTACGATGGGATGAAAGAAAAACTGAATGAGGCGCTTACATTGGGCGACGTGATCATTTTATACGATTTGGGCTCGACCTTGATGACGATCCAGGCCGTCATGGACGAGCTTACTGAAAGCGAGCTTAACAAGGCGCACCTGTTAAACGCGGCGCTTGTTGAGGGCGCGATCGCAGCGTCAGTATGTTTTAACGCGGAAATGGACGCGGAAGACATAATTTTAGAGCTTAGGGCTCTTTCTGTTGACAAAGCATAAAGATATATTATAAAATCATAAAAGGCCCGTACATGGACTCATGCGGGCCTTTAAATATGATGCAGGAGGACATGCGAATGAGTATCAGCAATCTGCCTAAATTGGGGTTTGGCCTGATGCGCCTGCCGGCCGCGGGCGACGCGTTTGATATGCCGCAGCTATGCGAAATGGTGGACGCTTACATGGAACACGGCTCCAATTACTTTGACACGGCCTATGTTTATCACGGCGGCAAATCGGAAATCGCGGCAAAAGAAGCGCTGGTAAACCGTTATCCCAGGGATTCTTTTTATCTCGCGGATAAACTGCCCATATGGGAAATAAAAAGCAAAGACGACCGCGATAGAATCTTTAACATCCAGCTTGAAAGGGCAGGGGTCGAATATTTTGACTTTTATCTGCTTCACAGCATCGAGGATACAAGTTACGGCAGGTACATAAAATACGATTGCTTTGAATGGGGAAAACAGAAAAAGCTGGAGGGTAAAATCAAGCATTTCGGGTTTTCGTTCCACGGCTCGCCCGAGATGCTGGATAAAATACTTACACATCATCCCGAGCTTGAATTTGTGCAGATACAACTGAATTACGCCGACTGGAACAGCCCGGTGATTCAGTCGGGTGCGCAATATGAGGTGGCGCGAAAGCATAATGCTGTGGTGATCGCAATGGAGCCGGTCAAAGGCGGGATGCTTGCGAATACAACGCCTGAAATCGCAAAACTTATGACCGACGTACATCCCGGCCGCTCGGTGGCTTCATGGGCGATTCGTTTCACAGCTTCCCTTGAAGGCGTTGCGGTCGTGTTAAGCGGCATGTCGAATATGGAGCAAATGCTTGACAACATAAATACAATAGAAAATTTTGAACCGATAACCGATTTGGAGCGCGGTATCATGGACAAGGTCACGGCGGCGATGGCTACGTCGCCGGTAATCCCATGTACGGATTGCCGCTATTGCGTCGACGGATGCCCTGTAAATATCCCGATAAACGGCGTGTTCAAAGCGGTAAACGAGCTGCGGTTATATGGCGAGCATGACCGCCCGTATTTCTTTTACAGAAACATGAGCGGCGGGCGCGCGAAAGATTGCACAGGCTGCAAAAAATGCGAGAGCGTTTGTCCGCAGCACCTTGAAATTATCCGGCATTTAAAGGAAGCCTCCGCGAAGCTTGACAGCCGCATCGAAACATGACAACGGATGGCGCAAAATCAGCCGAGATGCAAAGCAATTCGGGCGTTGAGCGGGAGCGGGAACAGGCCCTAATCCAACGGTTTGCCGTTTATCTTATTTACCGCCGCAATAAAGCGGTCATAGTCCGCGTTTAAAACCAGCTCTTCGGGAAACCCGATTTCATTAAGTATCTTGACAGCGCCGTCGACCTTACCGATATGTTCGCAGTAATGGGCGTCTGAATTCAAAACGACAGGCACGCCGTATTCGGCGCAGAGTACGGCAATCGCCTTGCAGTTTGTCCCGGAGCCCGGTCTTTCAAGAAAAGAATTGTTGTTGATCTCCACTATTTTGCCGGTTCCGGCGATTTCTTTGATTACCGGCTCGTGCTCAAAGGGATAGCGCGGCGAGCCGCAGTGCCCGATGACGTCAATGTGCGGGTTGTTCGCAATCTTAATCCATGCTTCGGTGTGATCCTTTACAGTGCCCGGCTTTATCACAGGCATATGGAATGACGCGATTACCCACTCCAGCTTTGCGATAATCTCGTCTTCCAGATCCAAGGCGCCGCTAAAATCCACGATGTTTACTTCGGCGCCCCTTAACAGCAAAATATCATTCATATACCGGGGCAATACCCGCAAATTATGAAAGTGTATAAAAGACGGCGAGCCGGTCAGCTTCGGACCGTGCTCCGTGAGCGCCAAGGCCTTTAAGCCGGCTTTACCGGCCGACGCCACGTTCTCCGACAGGATGGAGAATGCGTGGTCGCAAGCGGTTGTGTGCGTATGCGTGTCCGCAATGATTGAATACATGAAGCCCCTCCTGATTATTGATCCGTTACCCTTGGTATACAATGTGCGTTTTACATTGTATATCAAGGGTATAGTCTTTCTATTTCAAAAACCCGGGGCGATGTTGGAGCAGAAAGACTATATAGACCGCTCCGGGTGCATACTAATTTTAGCATATCTTCTCCGTTTTGTCGACGGCGTGGTTGATCAGCATATAGCTGAATCTGCTTTTCAGGGCCTGAAACTGGTAAGAAAATTATAGAAAAATAATAGAAAAATCAATGTTTTCATAATTTTTTTATGCTATAATGTAAAGCAATAACCCCCGTGTATACCTGAAGTTATTTGTGTTTTAAAAGGAGGAAATTTTTATGATTACTCGCGTGAATCGCATTCTTACGGTACTGTTTTCTGTTGCTGTGGTTCTGGCTGTGTTTGCCGGATGCGGCGGCAGCAGCACCCCTGCGGCGCCTGCGCCCGACAGTGCACCCGCCGCGCAGGACGGCGCCCCGGCGGAAGCCCCTGCCGCCCCGTCCGGCGAAACCATCAACCTGGAATTATGGCATATTCAAATGGATGGTGATTTCCCCAATATTATCCAAAGGTCGGTTGACCGCTATATGGAAGCGAACCCACAGTACAATGTCGAAGTGGTCCCCACCGCCAACGACGCTTACAAGCAGAAGCTTGCCGTGGCGATGGGCGCAAACCAGATGCCCGATATTTATATATCCTGGAGCGGCGGCCCGATGATTGAGTATATCAAGGCCGGTCATATGCAGCCCATTACCTCGCAGATAAACAGCTCAGGCCTCAAGGATAAGCTTCTGGACGCCGGTGTGGCGCAGGCCACCTATAGCGGCGATATCTGGGGCGTTCCGGTTGAAAATGTCGCGGCTGCGGTCGTTTATTACAACAAGGCTATCTATGAAGAGCTGGGCCTTTCCGTCCCCGCTACTATTTCCGAGCTGGAAGCCAATGCGGACGCGATTATCGCAGCCGGGAAAACCCCATTCTCACTTGCCAATTCAACCCAGTGGACAGGCTCGATGTACTACATGTACTTTGCCACCCGCCACGGCGGTTTACAGCCTTTCCAAGATGCAGCCACAGGCGAGGGCACCTTTGAGAGCGATACCTTTGTATACGCGGGTGACAAGATTCAGGAATGGGTCGGAAAAAATTACTTTAACGTAGGATTTAACGGTATAGACGAAGACAGCGGTCAATCCCGCCAGCTTCTGTACGCCGATCAGGCTGTTATGCATGTTATGGGCTCATGGTTCTTGTCCAACGTTTTGGGTGAAAATCCGGAGTTCTACGAAAAAATTGGGATTTTCCCGTTCCCCGCGGTAGATGGAAGCTCCGCTGACCCCACTGCTGTAGTCGGTACGGTTGGCGATAACTTCTACCATGTATCCGGCAGCTGCGCCGATGTTGACGGCGCTTTCGGCGTAATTGCCGCCCTGCTGGATGACCAAGCTATCGCCGAACGCACTGCGAACGGCAGGATTGTTCCCATCAAAGGCGCTGTCGTGGAAGACCCCCTGCTCAAGGTCATCATGGGCGTCGTCGAGAATGCTTCCGGGACACAGCTTTGGTATGACCAGTATCTCCCCCCGGAGGTTGCCGATATGCACAAGACCACCTCCCAGGAAATCTTCGGCGGAACGATGACGCCGCAGGATGCCAACACAAGAATGCAGGAAACAATGGCCGCTTATCTTGCAAGGTCATAATCCGGCAGCCGACAATTCATTAGACGCTAAGAACCCATCTTCGCTGCGTTGGCACTTTTCGTTATTGAAGATGGATTCTAAAACCGAAAAAGGATGCCGCAGCCGGTATCCTTTTTCGGCATAACAAGGCATAGCAATTGGAGGGATTATAATATGCAGGCTTCAAATCTTGCAAGCAGGCGCCGGCACGCAACCCATATTGCGGCAACCATTTTCCTTGCCCCTGCCTTGCTTTTTCTGATTATCTTTATCGGTTACCCTATCCTTGATTCCTTTCGGATCAGCACGCTGGAATGGAACGGCATCAGCGCCCACCGTACTTTTATCGGGCTGGATAACTGGGGGGCGTTGCTGCGCGACAGGAATTTCTGGGCCGCGTTCCGCAACAACCTGACGATTATGGTGTTCTCCCTGCTGTTTCAGGTCCCCTTTGCCTTGGCGCTTGCCACCTTCCTTGACGCCGGGGGTAAGAAATTCAACCTGTTTAAGGTTGTATGGTTTTTTCCGCTCTTAATGTCGTCGGTAGCCGTAGGCTTCCTGTTCCGGTACGCGCTGGACGCCAATTTCGGCCTTTTTGCAAACATTTCCCGCCTTTTGGGCGGAAGCGGCGCGATTGACCTGCTGGGCGACCCGAACCGTGCGCTGTTCGCGGTAATCGGCGTCATCTGCTGGCAATATATCCCGTTTTATATGGTTTATTATTTAGCCGGATACAGCGGATTGTCAGAGGATACATACGAAGCCGCAATCATTGACGGCGCAACGCGCGGACAATACTTCTGGCGGGTCGCTTTGCCCCAGTTATTCCCAACGATCCGCAGCGGCGCGATTCTTTCCATAGTCGGCTCCCTTAAATTTTTCGACCTGATTTTTGTTATGACGGGAGGCGGCCCCGGCACCGCAACGGAGCTAATGGGAACGTATATGTACAGAAACGCGTTTATGACGTTTAGGATGGGTTATGGCTCCGCCGTGGCTTGCGGGATGTTTATTTTGATTACGATGATTGCCTTAATCGCCATGAAGCTGCTAAGCGGGAAGGAGGCCGGTGCATAATGAACCCCAAAACAAAAAAGCGGCTTGTATGGGTTCCCGTGATGATACTGGCGCTGTTCTGGCTGATGATTACCGGAGTGCCGTTCATGTATATGGTGCTTTCTACCTTCAAGCAACGGTTTGAAATCCTGACAAACGGCGTGTTCGCTTTTCCCGCAAGCTTCTACACGAACAATTATGTGGAGGTTTTAACAGGCGCTTTCTGGACCTATTTCCGAAACAGCGTGCTGGTCGCGGCGGTCTCGCTGACGATTTTGCTCTTTATCAGCGCTTGCGCGGCATATCCGCTCTCCCGGCTCAAGTTCAAGCTGAACAAGCCGATTTTCGGGCTGATAATAGCCGCGATGTCGGTGCCGATTCACGTTACCTTGATTCCGGTATTCCTCATGATGTCGGGCATTGGGCTTTATGATACGCCATGGGCGCTGATCGGGCCTTACGTTGCCTTTAACCTGCCCATATCGGTGTTTATCCTGACCACGTTTATGGCCGGAATCCCAAGGGAGCTTGAGGAAGCGGCGGACATTGACGGCTGCGGAAAATACCGCACATTCTTTTTCATTATGCTGCCCCTGTCCGTAACGGGGCTTGCAACCCTTGCTATTTATAACGCCGTCAATATGTGGAACGAGTTCAGCTTTGCTTTGGTGCTTACCCAGTCGCCGCGAAACAGGACGCTGCCCTTGGCAATCTGGGAATACCAGGGACAGTATACAAACGACATCCCGATGATTATGACTGTGCTGACCTTGTCGGTTGTGCCTATGATTATCGCTTTTATCATCGGGCAGGAGAAAATGATTAAGGGCATGATGGCAGGAGCGGTCAAAGGGTAATATGATAAGGGGAGGCCCCCGAATGGCGCTAAAACACATGCCGCCGATGCGCCGGATTGCGCAAATGAATTACAACTGGAAGATTACCCTGCTGCTCATCACAGGCTTATTTGTTGCGGCTGTGCTGATACTGGCGGCTTTCGCGCTTTCAACCGGGCGGACGATACGGGCAAAGACCACCGAGCTTACAATGGAGCGGCTGGAATCTATGAAGCTTACGGTTGAAACAACCTTACAGGATTTTGATACCAAGGCGGCCTTTGTTGTTTCGGACCGCAGGATACAGGATTATTTGCGCACAGAGGAGCACCGGGCGGAAAACTACACGCAGCTTACAAACAACGCAAATTACCTGCTGACTTATTTGAGCACCTCCAACAGCTATGTCGATTATATCTGCATATACAAGGAGCTCAACGATACGCTGCTTTACAAAGGGACGGTGTGGACAATCCACGACGCGAAGGAGCGCGTGGTGCAGGGGTACAACGACAAAAGCGGGTATCCTTACAGAAATATGATCATCAGGACGGAGCCCGGCATTTTCCATCCTGACCGCTACAGCTTAAACTTTTACCAGTCAATCCATAACCCCTATATTCTGGGACAGGAAATTGGCGCGTTAATCATCAGCGTCAACCATGCAAGCTTCAGCGAAATCTACTCCTCAAGTGAAGAGGAAACCATTAGCTTCTACATTACCGCCGCCGACGGCTATATTATCTCCGCCGCCGACGAAACGCTGATAGGCACGGCTTCCCCTATTGCAGGGCAAAAGCTGTATATGTCGGGAAGCGTCGAAGCCGGGTCGAACCTGATACTCTACAGCCGCATGGGGGACTGGGGCTGGTATATGGTTGGCAGCGTGCCGATGGACGAGCTGCTGCGCGACAACCGGAATGTCATACGGTTGATGATGGTGGTGATTTTCCTCATTTGCGCCGTCTGCGCTTTTATTGCCTACCGGATGAGCAACATGCTTTACCGGCCCTTGCGTGAGCTCGTGGGGCAGATGACCGCCGTGTCCGGCGGCGACCTTTCCGCGCGCATGGAAGAAAAAGGCAAGGGGAAGGACATCGAAATACTGGCAAACGGCTTTAACAATATGCTCAACGATATCGAGCGCCTGATGGAGCGGGTAAAGCGGGAGCACCACCAGGCGGAGCAAATCCGGTTCAATGCGCTGCAATCACAGATCCAGCCCCATTTCCTGTATAACGCGCTGGACTGTATACACTGGCAGGCGGCTATGGATGGAAACAAGGAAGTCTCCGCCATGGTTAAGGAGCTTGCGTCCTATTACCGCCTTTGCCTGAGCAAGGGGCGGGACATCGTACCCCTTTCCCAGGAGCTTGCGCATGTGACAAGCTACCTGTTTATCCAGAACAAGCGCTATGACGGGATTGTAAAGACGCAGTTCGACGTTAGCCGGAGCCTGGAGAAAGTGCTGATTCCCAAGATAACCCTTCAGCCGTTAGTAGAAAACGCCATCTACCACGGAATAAAAATAAAGCTGGGCCGAACGGGGAAAATAATAATCCGCGCATTAGAACAGCAGGATCATATCATAATCTGTGTGGAAAACGACGGCATAGGGCTTAATCCCGGGCAAATAGAGGAAATTAACAATTCGCTGTCCGTCCATGACGACAACTTTGGCTATGGTGTGCGCAACGTCCACCGGAGGATCGAAATCCTGTTTGGCAAGGGTTACGGCCTCTTTTACAGGCAGAATGAAGGGGGCGGCGTCAGCGTTGAAATAAATTTGCCCAAGCAGATTGGGATGGAGATGGATTTATTTGATGTACAAGGCATTGATTGTTGACGACGAGCGCATGATACGCGAAGGCATCCGCCATATGATTCCGTGGGAGGACCTAAGGGTCGGCGGGATATTCACCGCGAACAGCGGCGAAAACGCTCTTATGGTAATGGACGAGCATGAGCCCGATATCATGCTCACGGACATATGCATGTCGGAAATGGACGGCCTTTCACTGATTGAAAGGGTGAACGAGCGTTACCCGCGCACCAGGATTATCGTGCTGACCGGTTACGAACATTTTGAGTATGTCCAGCGCTGTTGCCGCATGAACGTGCAGGATTTTATTTTAAAGCCTACGGATGAGGATATCCTGACCGCTGTGATTCGGGATCAAATCCTGGAGCTTGACAAACAGCGGGGGATTGAGCAGCGCCATAAAGTCATGCGCCGCGCCCAGGGGGCGGCGGAACAGATACGCATGGAAAAAGCGATGCGGGCGCTGGTTCACGGCCGTTCTGTTCCCGAGGACGGCTCAGGGTTGCCGGAGGAGCTCCAATACCGCGGAAACCAGCCGCTGCAAGCCATTATCATCCTGCTGCCGGAGCAGGACGGACACTGGCGCGAACACTTCGGGCTTTTGACGATGTCCGTGAAAAACATTTGCATTGAGCTGTTTGATTCAAAGCTTGAAGGCGTCACATTTGAAGATGAGCACGGGCAGCTTGTCCTTATCCTTTATGGCGGCGATACCGCAAACGACGCGGCTGAGCGCATGGAAAAACTGCGCGGAATGCTGAATGACGAGTTTTCAATCGACCCGGGGATTATGATCGGACACATGGTTGCGGGCCTTAAACAGCTGCCTGAATCTTACGGCGAGGCGCAAAGCCTGTTGCTGCTCTCAAGCGCGGACAAGAAAGGGATTGTTGAGTCCAACAGCGCAAAGCAGCGGCTTCATATTTTCGACGAGATATTTCAGGAGCTCAAATGTATTATAACGTCCGCCGGTACAGACATGGATCAGATTATCCGGGCGTTTACCACCTTTTCCGATTCGGCGCAGTCCCATAACCTTTCAGTGTCCACCGTGCGCCGCTGCTGTTTTGAGCTTGCCTGCTCCGCATACTATCACCATATCGGCAGCACGGGCGAGGGCATAAACGGGGAGTTTGCCGCACTGCTAAGTTCCCTTGCCTTATGCGGCAGCGAGGAAGCCTGCCGGGTTACCCTTAATTTCTTTTCACGGCTGCAAGGCGTTCAGCGGGTTCAATCCCATGAGATGGTTCAAATAGCCAAGAAATATATATTGGAAAACCTTGCGGAGGAGCTTTCCGTATCCAATATCGCGGCGATGCAATATGTTACGCCCAATTATTTTTCCCGCCTGTTTAAGCAGGTAACAGGCGAAGGGTGCAACGAGTACATCGTGCGTAAAAGGATGGAACAGGCAAAATCCCTATTAACCTCTAAAGACTTAAAGATCGGCGTTATCGCGGGGATGGTCGGTTACCGCGACATCAATTATTTCTCCCTTGCCTTTAAAAAAAATACCGGCTGCTCACCCACAGCGTATAGGGAAGCGGCGCAGCGGCCTTAAAAAATGTCATATAATTGAAAAAATATAGCACTTGTGGTATTCTTTCAATGGAAAATAATATGGAGGTAACAATATGATTATTTATGTTTCGGCAACTACCAAACGAAGCGGGGACGGCAGCAAGGAAGCGCCGTTCAAAACAATATCGCAGGCCGCGGAGCTTGCGGTGGCGGGCGACGAGGTTCTCGTGGCTCCGGGTGTCTACCGGGAATGGGTAAACCCTAAAAACGGCGGCGAAAGCGACGGCGAACGGATTACCTACCGCTCGGAAATCACGGGCAAGGCCGTAATCACCGGCGCGGAGCCCGTGAAAAACTGGAAAGCCTACAAGGGCGGCGTATGGGCGGCGCGTATCCCGAACGGACTGTTTGGCGGATACAATCCATACACATCTCTGATAAAAGGCGACTGGTATGTCCCCGCCACACCGGTTCATACGGGCGAGGTGTACCTCAACGGCAAATCCATGTATGAAACGCAGAGCTTAGACGCGGTTTTAGCCGCTACGGTCAGCAAAGAGTCGTGGGACCCGGATTTCTCGGTATATAAATGGTTTACGGAGCAGGACGGCGATAATACCGTGATTTACGCGAACTTCCACGGCGCCGACCCGAACGTTGAAGACGTCGAGATTAACGTGCGCAAGCATTGCTTTTATCCTGAAAAAACCGGGGTCAACTACATCACGCTGTCGGGCTTTACCGTGAAGCAGGCGGCTACACAGTGGGCGCCGCCCACGGCGTATCAAGAAGGGATGATAGGCCCACACTGGTCAAAGGGCTGGATCATCGAGGACTGCGAGGTATCCGATTCCCGGTGCAGCGGTATTTCCCTTGGAAAATACCTTCAGCCGAACAACGAAAACAAATGGACGACCAAATTTTACAAGGACGGCACGCAAACGGAAAGGGACGCCGTCTGTCAGGCCGTGAACGAGGGCTGGACAAAAGAAAACATCGGCTCGCACATCGTCCGTAGATGTAACATCCACGATTGCGGGCAAACCGGTATCGTCGGGCATCTGGGCGGCGTGTTCTCCATCATTGAGGACAACCATATCCACCATATAAACAACAAGCAGGACCTTTTCGGTTATGAGATTGGCGGGATTAAAATGCACGCCGCAATCGACGTGATATTCCGCAGAAACCATATCCACCATTGCTCCCGCGGCATGTGGCTGGACTGGCAGGTTCAGGGCACAAGGGTAACACAAAACCTGTTCCATGACAATATTATGCCTGAAGGTGTGGAAATCCCGCAGCCTTTCTCCATTGGCGAAGACATTTTTGTGGAGGTCGCGCACGGCCCCACGCTAATCGACAATAATATCCTGTTGTCGCAGTGCGCCCTTCGCATCAGCACGCAGGGGCTTGCTTTTGTGCATAACCTCATCGCGGGTTCACTTACCTATGTGGGCCTTGGAACCGAAAACAGCGCCAAGAGCATGCCGTCCCCTCGGTACACGCCTTACCACGTGCCACACCGCACCGAAATCGCCGGCTTCATGACGTTCCTGCACGGTGACGCGCGGTTTTACAATAACGTGTTCATACAGCAGCCAATCCGCAAAGACCTTGACGCGGTTGCAAAATCCGTTGTGGCCGAGGACACGATGTTCGGCACGGGCGAGCCGAATCTTGAGTGCGGCACAAAGCCTTATGACGGATATCCCACCGCCGACGAATATTTCAGCAAGTTCATACCTAACCCGGATAATCCCGAAGCCCTCTTCAAAAGCGATAAATATTACGAGCCACTTCCTGTTTATACGGGCGGCAACGTCTTTTTCAACGGGGCAAAGCCATGCGATAAGGAAAAGGATTTCTTAGAGGATAAAGAAAACCGTATTGATTTGTCGCTTGCGGTTCAAGACGGGAAATATATGCTTAAAACAAACTTATACGAGCATTTACCGCAGCCCGATACGCAGACAATATCGACGGAACTGTTAGGCGAAGCCTTTGAGCCGGAGCAAAAATTTGAAAGCCCGGACGGCTCACCCATTGTGTTCAACAAGGATTATTTCGGCGCGCACCGCGCGATAAACCCGACGCCCGGGCCTTTTGAAACGGCGGGGGCTGTTAACGCACAGATAACCGCCGCTGAATACAAAAGCAACGCAAAGGCCTGAAGACACGCTCGGCCGCCCCGATAATCGGGGCGGTTTTTATATATAAAGGTTCATGAATTACAAGTATTGCAATTTATGTTAATCCATGTTAAAATAATATCAAATAAATACTTTTATAAAACCAGATGCATAAACGCATCTGATGGGGGATTGGCAATGAATAACCAAAGCATTAGCAGTATTGAAATGAAAAAAATGAACCGGAACCGTATTTTTAAGTATGTCTATCATAACAATGCCGTATCAAAACAAAATATTGCCGATGCTTTAAACATGAGCCTTCCCACAGTTAATCAAAACATCAAGACCCTAAAAGAGCAGGGGCTTATTATAGAAACGGGCATGCTTGAATCGACGGGAGGACGCAAGGCCAAGGCGCTTTCCGCCAACACCCCCGCCAGATACGCGGTTGGAATCGACATCACCAGAAACCATGTCGTAGCAGCGGTCATTGATATTTACGGGAATATTTTGAGAACGGAAAGAGTCCGTGCGCTATTTGAGAAAAACACGGATTATTTTCGCTATATCGGGAAAACGGTTGAATTGGCTATCGGAGAGGACATTGACCGCTCTAAAATATTAGGCGTGGGTATTTCAGTGCCAAGCCTTTTGTCTGCCGACGGCAGAACCGTCACATATTCAACCGTGCTCGATTTTACCGACGGAAGCCTTTCCAGCTTTGAGGAATACATACCATACAAATGCTTGTTGAGCAATGACGCAAACGCAGCCGGGATCGCCGAGCTATGGAATCACGAAAGCGTCGATAATGTTGTATACCTATCGCTTAGCAGCAGCGTAGGCGGGGCGATTTTATTGAACAATAAATTTTATCCCGGCGAAAACAACAGAAGCGCCGAGCTTGGCCATATTACAATCATCCCGGGCGGAACCCGGTGCTATTGCGGACAGCACGGGTGTGTCGACGCATATTGCAACTCAGCCGTGCTTACCGATACGGCGGACGGCAGCCTGACTGAATTTTTTAACCTGATAAAACAGGGAAGCGCTTACCACGAACAGGTATGGAACACATATATGCGCCATCTTTCCATCGTTGTCAACAGCCTGCGCATGACGTTCGATTGCAGCGTAATCCTTGGCGGACAAGTTGGTGGCTGCATGGACGATTACGTCGCCCATTTCAAGGGGCTTGCGGCAAAGCTTAATTCCTTTGAGGCAAACGGGGAATATGTCAAGGTCTGCAAATACAAAATGGAGGCGTCGGCGGTTGGCGCCGCACTGCAACATGTTCAACCGTTTATTGACGGCATATAACATGTCTTGCGGTATTTATTTCCGCATATACTTTCTATTTCAAAAGGTGCAAATCCCTGCTGAATTGTCTTATATTCAGCGGGGATTTGTAAATGTTATATAAAACTGCACATTATATTTATAAATTTTGAATAAACTTTTAAAATTGTGTTGACATTTATAAAAAGGTATTGTATAATACTTTTACAAAATCATATTGTAAAAGTATTATTCATTTTCTGGAGGTGTTTATGGAGCAAACAATCAAGCTGCGCGTTTCGCAAATAGAAAAATCCTTTCCCGGCGTAAAGGCTCTGGATAAAATTGACTTTACTGTCAAAAAAGGCAGCGTCCATGTGCTTTGCGGGGAAAACGGAGCTGGAAAATCTACCCTGATGAAAATTATTAACGGCGTGTACCAACCTGACAAAGGACAAATCTATGTTGATGAAAACCCGGTAAAAATCCATAACCCAATGCAAGCACGGAACCTTGGGATATCCATGATTTTTCAGGAAATGAATTATGTCCCTGAAATGACGGTGGAGGAAAATATTTTTTTGGGCAGGCTTCCGGTAAACAAGCTTGGAAAGGTTGATTGGAAGCACGTAAGAAAATACACGATCGAGCTGCTGAAAGAAGAAAATCTGCCGTATCCGCCCGATCTGCCCTTGAAAGACCTGACTGTTTCCGACATACAAATGCTGGAAATCATCAAGGCTATTTCGTGCAAATCCGACATCATCATCATGGATGAGCCGACGTCGGCAATCACTCAAAAGGAAGTCGAGAAGCTGTTTGAAAAAATAGCGGCGCTGAAAGCCCGCGGAGTATGCATTATCTACATATCGCACAAGCTCGACGAAATCTTCAAGATAGCGGATGAGATAACGGTCTTCAGGGATGGGGCCGTGGTATCAAGCCATCCTGTGGGGGAAACAGACATTGAAACCGTTATCGCGGACATGGTCGGGCGCAAAATCTCAAACGATTACCCTAAGGAGGACATCCCTATCGGGGAAAACCTGCTGGAGGTTGAAAATTTGGAAAACCGCGGCGTTTTCCGCGACGTAAACTTTCACCTTCGCGGCGGAGAAATCCTTGGTTTTGCCGGTCTCATGGGCGCCGGACGCACAGAGGTCATGCGCTGCGTTTTCGGGCTTGACCCCATTAACGCAGGCGAGATTAAGCTAAAAGGCCGGAAGGTTTCCGTAAAAAATGTACGTGAAAGCATTGCGAACGGCGTTGTTATGCTTTCGGAGGACAGGCGCAGGTACGGCATTATCCCGGTAAGAAGCGTGAAAGAGAACGCGTCGCTTGCAAGCCTTGAAAAAATTATCGGAAAAGGGTTTTTAAACGCAAAAAAAGAGCATTCGGTTGTAAATGAGCTGTTCAAAAGAATGCGCGTAAAGACCCCTACAATGGAAACGGCAATAGAGGCGTTGTCTGGCGGCAACCAGCAAAAGGTCATCTTGTCGAAATGGATGATGCGCAACCCTGTCGTCCTGATTCTGGACGAACCGACCCGTGGTATCGATATCGGCGCCAAATATGAGATTTATAAGCTGATGAGCGAAATGGCAAGGGAAGGAAAAGGAATTATCATGGTATCCTCCGAGCTGCCGGAGCTGATTGGCATGTGCGACCGGATTTATGTTATGAGCCAAGGGAAGATAACCGGCGAAATCCAACGCGAGGACTTCTCGCAGGAGCGGATTATGTATTATGCAACCGGCACCAAAGAGCGCCGTGCCGTAAATAATTAATTTAGAAAAGGGTGTGAGTATGTGAGTTCTGTAAAAAATATCTGGAGCGTAATGATAAAAAAGTACAATATCTATCTCGTGCTGATTATTTTGTTTTTCCTTTGCGCCTTGATTAATCCGAACTTTTTATCCATCGGCAACCTGTCCAATATATCCAGGCAGCTTGCCGTTACAACCATTTTGGCTTTCGGGGCGACAATCCTTATTATCGGCGGCATGCTGGATTTGTCCGCCGGCTCGGTTCTGGCGCTTGCGGGCGTTTTGGCGGTAGACTGCTACAAATCTACCAATTCCCTTATACTGTCACTGATTGTGGGAATATTGGCGGGTATGGCGTGTAACTTAATCAACGCCGTGATGGTGGCAAACTTTAAAACGCCTCCCTTTATCGCAACACTGGCTATGATGACAATGGCGCGCGGCGTGGCGCTGCTTTACACGCAAGGGCAGAATATCCTACAGCTTGGCGACTTCGTAGTATTCGGACAAGGCACGGTCTTCGGTATGCCTGTGTCGGTAATATTCCTGATTGTCATCGCGATATTTACCTGGTACATACTCAAGCACACGCGCTTTGGACGCTCTCTTTACGCCGTGGGCGGCAACGAGGCGGCGGCTGTGGCGTCCGGAATCAACGTCATCCGCTCAAAGTACATCGCCTACCTGATAAACGGGGCGTTTGTCGGCTTAGCGGGCGTGCTGTTCATGTCGCGTATCAACGCGGGACAGCCAAACGGGGCGATTGGCTTTGAGTTCCACGCGCTGACAGCCGCAATCATCGGCGGAACCAGCTTTTCCGGCGGCGTCGGCACGGCATCGGGTACTCTTGCCGGTGCGTTTATCGTAGGCTTTTTGAATAATATCATGAATCTTGCGAATGTTGACTCTTATCTCCAGCAGGTAATTCGCGGCGCGATTATCGCACTGGCTGTCATTTACGACATCTGGACCAAGGGCAGAAGAACCAAGGGCCACTTGGGTAACGTTGAGGATAAGAATAAAAAACAAAAGGTTGCTTCTTGACGGGCTGTATCATACATGCCTGTTTAGATCTAAGAACCCATCTTCAATACGCAAAGCACCACCGCAGCGGCGATTTTTCCGCATTGCAACGTTTAAATCATATGCAGTTCATCACGATTGCAAAGCAATCTCGCTTCGCTGCGCCGGCACTTTTCGTTATTGAAGACAGGTTCTAAACAAAATAGAAAGAAGGTTCTTAAAAAATGAAAAAAATATCTCATGTGTTAGTAGCGCTTCTCTTATCGGTCGCATTGCTTGCCGGCTGCGGCGGCGGAAGCGGTGGAAGCGCCCAGCCCTCCGCGCCGCCTGCCGATTCTTCTTCGGATTCCGCGCCGTCGGCTGCGCCGGAGGATGCCGGTGAGCAAACCTTCAGGGTTGCATACATTGCAAGGGCGCAGGCCGACTCCTTTGCGGCATGGCTTGCAAACGCCGTGAGGGAAGAAGCCGATAAATACCCGAACATAAGCGTTGACATCATGGACGGCGAGGCTTCTGACGACAAGGTAAACTCACTGATTGAGAACTCGATTACAAACAGATACGATTTGATCATCGTACAGCCGAACAACGGCGAAGCCCAGCGGCCTTATGTTGAACAAATCATCGCGGCGGGTATTTTCGCGATTACCACCAACGCGCGCATTGAGGGTATCGCAGGCGGGTCCTCCGTCGACGCCGATCCTTACATGCAGGCGGCGGTCAACGCGGTAGCCGCTTTGGAGCAAGTGCCTGAAAACGCCAATGTCGTCGTGCTAAACGGACCTCCCGGAAACTTCCACGCCGACCAGCGCCGTTTAAGCTGGCAGACCGAATTCTTTGAAAAGCGCTCCGACGTCACAATAGTAGGCGAGCAAATCGCAAACTGGAACAAGGACGAGGCCATGGCATTTATGGAGGACTGGATTCAAGCCAACGACAGGATTGACGCAATCATTTCAATGAATGACAACATGGCTGCCGGCGCGCTGGAAGCCGTCAAGGACAATCCGAAATTCGCAGACATTCTCGCTTATGGCGTTGACGGAACAGCCGAGGCAATCCTTCTCATTCAAGAAGGCAAAATGACTTCAACCTGCCTGCAATCGGCTTACGATTTGGCGGAGCTGCTTCTTGAGACGTCCAACAAGCTTCTCACCGGACAGGAAACTGAAATCAACACCGATATAGGCAACCCGCTTGTTACCATAGACAACGTCGAGCAATACATAGAAATGCATAAACGAGCAGGCGCGTTATAATATTAAAGGAATAACACAACGCCCCGGAATCCACATAATTTTTCGGGGCGTTCTTTTTATGAAAGGAGAATGATTATGATTAACAACGCAGTGTTTATGACAGGAATAAAGAAGCTGGAAACCCGGGAGGTACCCATGCCGTCTCCCAAGGAAAAGGAAGTGCTTGTCAAGCTGGAATACGTAGGCATTTGCGGCTCTGACGTACATTATCTTGAAAATGGTAGAATCGGTGATTTCGTCGTAAACGGCGACTTTATACTCGGGCATGAATGCGGGGGGACCATTGTCGAAGTTGGCGCGGGAGTCAAAAGCCTAAAGGTTGGCGACAAGGTTGCGCTTGAGCCGGGGCAGACCTGCGGACAGTGCGTATATTGCAAAACCGGAAGATACAACCTATGCCCGGATGTAGAGTTTTTAGCAACCCCTCCATATCACGGGTGCTTTGAAAACTATATAGCTTATCCCGAAAACATGGCGTTTAAGCTGCCTGAGAATATCAGCGCCAAAGAGGGCGCCCTTGTCGAGCCGCTGGCGGTCGGCATACACTCGGCAAGACAGGGCGGCGTGACGCTGGGCAGCTCGGTGGTTATTCTGGGCGCGGGATGTATCGGCCTTATGACATTGCTTGCGTGCAAGGCTTTTGGCGCGGTGGACGTCACCGTTGTGGACATTGTGCCGAAAAGGCTTGAATGCGCGCTGAAGCTGGGTGCGTCACGCGTAATAAACGCACTGGAGCATGATGTGGTAGAGGAAATAACACGTTTGACAAACGGTGCGGGAATGGATATTGTATTTGAGACGGCAGGAACCGTCAAAACGGTTCAGCAGACAGCTTACCTCGTAAACGCGGGCGGAACCGTCGTTCTGGTCGGCATGGCCCCGCAGGACAGCATTGAATATAATTTTGCCAAAATACTCGGCAAAGAGGCTCAAATCAAGTCGGTGTTCCGTTACCGTAATATCTATCCGGAGGCAATCGGCGCAATCGCCAACGGCTTTATTGATGTTTCAGGCATTGTTTCCCACGAATTTGATTTTAGCGAAGTAGACAATGCGTTTGATTTTGTGATGAACAATAAAAACGACGTGGTCAAGGCGGTCATACGCATTTAAAAAAGATGCGTAATAAGAAAGCGGGTTGCTCAAACGAGCAGCCCGTTTTTATCGGATTTATTACGAATTCTTACGGAATAATTTACGATTTCTTCCTAAGTTCTTATTTGAAATTGAATTGTAATCAATATAATATTGACTTTCTATTTTGAAATATTGTACACTCCAATACAAGCCGGAACAGGCGACGCCGAAATCCGGCAAAACTAAAACATTAAATAGGAGAGAAAAACATGAAAAAAATTCTGGCAATACTTATAGCGGCTACAATGGTGTTCGCAATCGCCGCATGCGGTGCGAACAACGCTCCAGCCCCGGCGGCTCCGGCAGCGGAAGCCGCGCCCGCCGCTCCTGCCGAAGATGCAGCCCCTGCGGCTGAAGCTTCCGGCGGCGGCGAATTCATCGGTATTTCGATGCCGACACAGTCCAGTGAGCGCTGGATTAAAGACGGCCACTCCATGAAAGAAATCCTTGAAGGCATGGGCTATGAAGTCGATTTGCAGTACGCTGAAGACGATATCCCCACCCAGCAAACACAAATCGAGGCAATGCTGACAAAAGGCGCTAGCGTTCTCGTCATCGCCCCGATTGACGGCTCCACTCTTTCCGGTACCCTGACAGCGGCGGCTCAGGACGGCGTAAAGGTTATTTCCTACGACCGTTTGCTGGTTGACACCGACGCGATTTCCTACTACGCAACGTTCGACAACGAGGGCGTCGGCAAGCTTCAGGCGGAATCCCTTGTCGACGGCTTAAAGAAGCTTCGCGGCGACGGACCGTATAACGTCGAGCTTTTCGCGGGCTCCCCGGACGACACGAACTCTTTCTTCTTCTTTAACGGCGCGATGAGCGTGCTTCAGCCCCTGATTGATTCCGGCGAGGTTGTGGTCGTATCCGGCCAGGCAACGCAGGAAGAAGTCGGAACGCTGCGCTGGGACGGCGCGGTCGCCCAGGCCCGTATGGATGCTATCCTTGCGGCGAACTACTCCGACGGCAAGCCGCTTCACGGCGTACTTTCACCGTATGACGGCCTTTCCCGCGGCATTATCTCGGCGCTTGTATCCTTCGGGTTCCAGCCAGGCACCGATAACTGGCCCGTAGTTACCGGACAGGACGCTGAAGCTGCTTCCATCAAGATGATTATTACAGGCGAGCAGTACTCCACGATCTTGAAAGACACACGCGACCTTGCGGCTGTTGCGGCCAGAATGGTTGAAGCTGTCCTGAAAGGCGAGGAGCCTGAAATCAACGACACTGAAACTTACCACAACAATGTAAAGTTCGTCCCGTCGTACCTCTTAATCCCTTACACCGTCACGGTTGACAACTATCAAGCGCTGGTTATGGATTCCGGCTACCTGACTGAGGCGGATATCGCATAAATCAACAACATTATGTAATCACGCGCACGGTATCTTAGTTAAATTGCGATTGGCACAGATACTGCTGCCAATCGCAATTTTAGGGTCTGTTCACATAAATGGAATGGTCAGATTTTTGTGTGAACAGACCATAAAACCTAGTAAAAGTGGGGGCCGGAATGGATAAGTACATATTAGAAATGCGTGGGATCACGAAGCTCTTTTCAGGCGTTGCCGCCCTTAAAAATGTCAATTTCCGTGTAAAACCCGGACAAATCCACGCGCTGGTAGGGGAAAACGGCGCCGGTAAGTCAACGCTTATGAATATTTTAAGCGGCGTTTATCCTTACGGCGAATACGAGGGGGATATCCTGCTTGACGGCGGAAACGTCTGCAAATTCAAAACCATCAAGGATTCGGAGCGCAAAGGCATTGCCATCATCCATCAGGAGCTTGCGCTTGTTCCTGAGCTTTCTGTTGCGGAAAATATTTTCATCGGCAACGAGCAGGCCAAACGCGGCGTGATTGATTGGAACCAAACCCGCAACAAAGCCGCCGAAATCATGAAGATGGTAGGCCTTGATATTTCTGTCGAGGCAAGGATACGCGACTTAGGCCTCGGCAAGCAGCAGCTTATTGAAATCGCAAAAGCGCTCAGCAAGGACGTCAGAGTGCTGATACTCGACGAGCCGACCGCCGCGCTTAACGACGAGGACTCAGCGTACCTGCTAAACCTGCTTGTGGAGCTAAAGGATAAGGGTATCACGTGTATACTCATCTCCCACAAGCTAAACGAGATTGTAAGAGTGGCGCAGGAAATCACGGTTCTGCGCGACGGCGAGACAATCGATACGATTGACATCGCGGACGCTACGGAGGATATCATCATCAAGCTGATGGTCGGGCGCGATCTGACCGACCGCTATCCGAAGCGTGAGCATAAGGTCGGCGACGTGTGCTTTGAAATCAACGACTGGAACGTATTCGACCCCCTTGACAGCCACAGGAAAATTATCAATCACGTAAACCTTTTTTCGCGCAGGGGAGAGGTCGTCGGTCTTTACGGCCTGATGGGCGCGGGGCGCACGGAGCTTGCCTTAAGCGTTTTCGGAAAGTTTTACGGTACAAAGATATCGGGGAAAATCAAGGTCGACGGCAAAGACATTGTGATAAAGACGGTCAGGGACGCCATTAAAAACGGCATTGCCTACGCGACCGAGGACAGGAAACAGGCGGGGCTTGTTCTGATCAACACGATACGCGACAACATAACCCTTGTAGCGCTGGACAAGGTAAGCCGCCGCAATGTCATTGACGACAACGAGGAAAACAAGGTGGCGGAGGAATACCGCCAAAAGCTGAACATCAAATCCTCGAGCATCATGCAAAAGGTGGGGAGCCTTTCAGGCGGCAACCAGCAAAAAGTAATGTTCAGCAAATGGATATTCGCGCATCCCGAGGTGCTGATTCTTGACGAGCCGACACGCGGCGTTGACGTTGGCGCGAAATATGAGATTTATTCCATTATCAACGAGCTTGCCGGAACAAATAAATCGGTACTTATGATTTCCTCCGAGCTTCCTGAGCTGCTTGGCATGTGCGACAGGATTTATGTGCTGAACCGGGGCATGGTCGTCGGCGAGGTCAATGCGAAGGAAGCAACGCAGGAAAACATTATGCGTTTTATCATGGAGAGCAATAAGTATGAAGGAGTCGAGCAATGAACAGTATTCAAAAAGCACTCAGCGGCAAAATGCGCCAGTACGGCATGGTGATTGCATTGTTTGTGGTTGTCGCTCTGTTCCAGGTTCTTACAAAAGGCACTCTTTTAATGCCGCTTAACATATCCAATATAATTCAGCAGAACAGTTACGTCATGATACTTGCCTGTGGTATGCTGCTGTGTATCCTCACAGGCGGCAACATCGACCTGTCGGTTGGCTCGGTCGCGGGTCTTATCGGCGCAATCTCGGCTGTATTCATACTCAGGATGGGCATGCCGACGCCGCTTGCCATATTTATTTCGCTCCTAATCGGACTTGCGATTGGCTGCTGGCATGGTTTTTGGATCGCATATGTCGGCGTACCCGCGTTTATCGCGACGCTTGCGGGCCTTCTCATATTCCGCGGCTTGACGATGGCGATACTAAAGGGCGTAAGCCTTGCGCCGATGCCCCTTGACTACACATTTGTCGCGGCCGGCTTCCTGCCGGATTTCGCAGGGCCGGGAGGTCTGCAAACGATTGCAATCGCATCCGCGGTCATCATATCGGCAGGGCTTGTCGCCTGGCAGTTTATGGCGCGCAAAAAGCGCCAGAGCTACGGGTTTGACGTACCGCATATCGGCATGTTCATCGCACAGTTGGCCGTTGTATGCGCAATAATCATCTTCTTTACATACAGGCTTGCGCAGCACAGGGGGCTTCCCATGTCGCTTGTGCTTGTGTCCGTGCTAGTCGTCGTCTATTCGTTCATCACAACGCGCACGGTGTTCGGGCGCAACATATACGCTTTTGGCGGCAACGCGACGGCGGCAAGGCTTTCCGGTATCAACACAAAGCGCGTTATGTTCATGGTGTACGCGAATATGGGCTTGTTGGCGGCCCTTGCCGGAATCATCTTCACAGGCCGCTTAAACTCGGCGACGCCGAAATCCGGCGACGGCTTTGAGCTGGACGCGATTGCGGCCTGCTTTATCGGAGGGGCGTCCACAACAGGCGGCGTCGGCACGGTAGTCGGAGCTATCATCGGCGGGCTTTTGATGGGCGTTTTGAATAACGGAATGTCCATAATGGGCGTGCCGATTGACTGGCAGCAGGCGGTCAAAGGCATGGTACTGCTTGTGGCTGTCGCGTTTGACGTCTTGTCGAAAAAACGCCGGAGCGCGTGATTTATCCTAAGGCTATGCCCCTTGGCAACGGTTTGCTCCGCCAGGGGGTTTTTGTTTTTTTACTTTACATGTGAGGGAAGTTATGGTAAAATATTAAAAGTATGTTTCAAATTTTAAATTAGGTTATAGGATATGTCTTTAGACGATAAAAACAAGCAGGACAAACACAGCGAACGACGGGAGCTTTTAACGGCGCTTTCGAATATATCCCAGATTGGTATTTTGATTGTGTCATGCGTGATCATCGGGGTAATGGCGGGACGGTTTCTGGATAACCTGTTCGGAACGTCGCCGTGGCTTCTTTTGTTCTTCTCACTGCTCGGGATGGCGGCGGCGTTTAAGTCGATATTTGATTATTTTAACCGTAAATAGTTTTTTTAAATTTGTGGGAGCATATAAGTATGAAGATATCCGTTACCGCGAAAAGGATGATTATTGCAATTATCATTACATCTTTTGTATTCATCGCGGCGGGCGGGGTATATTACAGGTCATATGCTGTTTTTCCCTTTGCGGCGGGCGTTGTTTTGATGGCTGCGCTAAATGTGCTGAAAGTTGCAATGCTTGAGCGTGCGGTCAACAATGCCGCAGATATGATCGAGAAGAAAGACGCCGGCAATTACCTACGCGTCCAATATATGCTACGATTGTTGCTGACGGGGGTCGTTTTGTTTATCGCGGCTACGGATAAAGTGCCGTTTGTCAGCCTGTGGGGCGCCATAGCCGGTATCTTTACCTTTCAAATCGCTGCATTTTCATTAAAATTTTACCCGGCGGACGATATATGAACGAAATACAGGAGGGTAAATGTCTTGGATTTTAATGTTAGAAATTTCGCGGTCTTTGACATTGGCGGATTTGAGGTTTGGCTTACCGAAACGGTCGTAAACACATGGATTATCATGGCGCTGCTTATTGTGGCGGCTATCATCGTCCGTGTCAGGCTCAGCGGGTTTGGCGATGTTCCGAAGGGCCTGCAAAACGTCGTGGAATTTATGGTCGAAACATTTTCAGGCTTTGTGAAAAATACCGCGGGCGAAAAACTTCAATATCTCGGCGGCTGGTTCTTTTCGGCTTTTGCTTTTATTTTTATTGCCAGCATCAGCGGCGTGTTTGCGTTAAGGCCGCCTACCGCCGACTGGGCGACCACTTTTGCTTTTGCGCTCGCAACCTTTATCCTTATACAAATCCTGGGCCTGAGATACCAGAGGCTTGGCTATTTAAAGGGATTTCTTGCGCCGGACTTTAAGCTCAACCTGCCGAATGTCCTTGCGAGCCTCTTGTTTACCCCGTTAAACATCATCGGCGAGCTTGCGCGTCCTGTTTCGCTGAGCTTCCGTCTGTTCGGCAATATCCTGGCCGGCATGATACTTATGAATATGCTGTACGCGCTCACCCCGGTGTACGTGCAGCTTTTTGTTCCGGTGCCGCTTCACGCTTACTTTGATATAGCCATGGCTTTCCTGCAAACTTATATCTTTATCGTTTTAAGCCTTTCCTTTGTGGGAACAGCGTCGGAAGTAAGCGCCGAATAAAGGCGTGACGCCGTTTTTATACCGTTTTTTAAATTATTTTTATAATGGAGGAATTCAAACATGTTAGAACACTTGGCTCAAGTTCTCGCAGCAGGTCAAATAGCGGCGGGCATCGCGGTCCTCTCGGGGCTTTTCTGCGCTATCGGGCAAGGCAATGTCGCCGCCAAGGCAATTGAATCCATCGCGCGCCAGCCCGAGGCAAAGGGCACGATTACCCAATCAATGTTCATTGGACTTGCCATGTCGGAAACGGTCGGCATCTACGGGCTTTTGATCGCGATCATATTGCTGTTCGCAAACCCGCTGGTAGCTATCTTTTTGCAGTATATGGGGTAACTTTCCCCGTCAATGCATATGGAAAGGGATGATGATTCTTGAATCCTCAGATATTGCTCCTCAGCGCGGCGCAGGACGGGCGTTTGTTTGGATTGGATACACAGATGTTTATCCAAATCGGCATACAGCTTATAAACGCGATAGTCCTTTTCCTCCTGCTTTCATGGCTTCTTTATAAGCCTGTCTTAAAATTTCTCAAAGCGCGTTCCGACAAGATTGCGGGTGAGCTTAAGCAAGCAGCCGACGATATGGAAAAAGCCGATGGGCTAAAGCTCCAGTATGAACAAAAGCTTAAGGATATCGCGGTGGAAAAAGACGCGATTATTGAGGCTGCAAGAAAGAAAGCCGCCGAAAAGGCCGCACAGATTTTAGCCGAGGCAAAAACCGAGGCGGACGAAATCAAGGTGCGTGCAGCCGAACAGGCCGAGGCGGAGCTTAGACGTGTTGAAGACAGCGTAAAGAACACCATCATAGAGGTTTCCACAACCATGTCGGAGAAGTTCATCTCTATTTCAATAGACAATGAAACCTGCGATAAGCTCTTCAACGAAACGATGGCGGAGCTGGAGGAAGTAACGTGGCAGAGTTAAGCGTACGTTATGCGACGGCCCTGTTTGATCTTGCCGCCCAAAGCGGCGAGATTGAAAAATATGTCGAGCAGGCCGGTTTTTTGTGCGATGCGCTCAAAGACGAAGAATTACAGCGTATTATCACGCACCCCAAGGTTTCAACTTCGAGTAAGCTCACGCTTTTAAGGGAATCCTTTGCCGGACGTATCTTTGAAGATTTGCTCGGGCTTTTATATCTTGCGGTCGAAAAACGGCGCGAAGCTTTTTTGATACCGGCGCTCACTGAGTTCATCAGCCTAGTCCACGGTCAAACAAGGAAAACAACGGCTAAGGTCGTCGCGTCAAAACAGCTTGACGATCGGCAAGTTGAGAGCCTTGAAAAGTTTTTATCAGAAAAATTAAGCAAGCAGGTAGAGGTTTCGGTAAGAGTTGACCCGTCGGTGCTTGGCGGTTTTTCCGTACATGTCGATGACTTTCTCATCGACAATACGATAAAAAAGCGGCTTTCCGATATGAAAAACAGTATTAAAAGGAGTATGATTCATGATTCTTAGGCCTGAAGAAATAAGCTCCGTAATAAAACAGCAAATCAAGGCCTATTCCTCGAAGCTGGACGTTTCCCAAGCCGGAACAGTCATTCAGGTCGGGGACGGCATAGCAAGGGTTTACGGCTTAAACGACGCGATGAGCGGCGAGCTTTTGGAATTTGAGGGCGGCGTCACAGGTATCGCCTTAAACCTTGACGAGGACAGTATAGGCTGCATCCTGATGGGGCCGGACGCGGATATCAAAGAGGGCGACCCCGTAAAGAGGACAGGCAAGGTCGCCGAGGTCCCTGTCGGCGACGCGATGCTCGGGCGCGTTATAAACGCGGTTGGGCAGCCGATTGATCAGAAAGGGCCTATCCTTACCGAGACGACGCGCAAAATCGAGCGCACAGCACCGGGCGTCATCACGCGGCGTGAAGTAAACGTGCCGCTTCAAACAGGAATTAAGGCGATTGACGCGATGGTCCCGATTGGGCGGGGGCAAAGGGAGCTTATCATCGGCGACCGCCAGACAGGTAAGACCGCGATTTGTATCGATACCATCATCAACCAAAAGGGCAAGGGCGTTTTGTGCATTTACGTTGCGATCGGTCAAAAGGTATCGACAGTCGCGCGTATCGTAAGGACGCTTGAAAAAACAGGCGCTATGGAGTACACCACCGTTGTCGCCGCCACCGCCAGCGACCCCGCGCCGCTTCAGTACGTGGCGCCGTATGCGGGCTGCGCAATCGGCGAGGAATGGATGGAAAAAGGCAAGGACGTCCTGATTGTTTACGATGATCTGTCGAAGCACGCCGTTGCGTACCGCGCTTTGAGCCTCTTGCTTCGCAGGCCGCCGGGCCGCGAGGCGTACCCGGGCGACGTTTTCTACCTCCACTCAAGGCTTTTGGAGCGCGCAGCGCGGCTTGACGAAGCGTTCGGCGGAGGTTCACTGACCGCTTTGCCAATCATTGAAACGCAGGCGGGCGATATTTCCGCGTACATCCCGACAAACGTAATCTCCATCACCGACGGGCAGATTTACCTTGAAGCCGAGCTGTTTAACAACGGCGTGCGTCCGGCTGTCAATCCGGGGCTTTCGGTCTCCCGGGTCGGCGGCGCCGCGCAGGTTAAGGCGATGAAGAAGCTTTCGGGCCCGCTTCGCGTTGAGCTTGCGCAGTACAGGGAGCTTGCGGCTTTCGCACAGTTCGGCTCCGACCTTAACAAGGACACGCTCGACAGGCTGAAGCAGGGCGAGCGCATAGTTGAGATACTGAAACAGCCCCAGTATGAGCCGATGGCGGTAGAGCACCAGGTTATCGTGCTTTACCTTCTCATAAACAAATATTTTACAGATGTGTTTGTCGAAAACACACAGGAATTTGCAAGCTCGCTGCTTCGTTTTATAGACGGAAGCTACCCGAATATCCCAGAGGAAATCCGGGAAAAGGGCGATATATCCGACGAGCTTGAGGAAAAGATAAAGGCTGCAATCGCAGAATTCCAGCAAGTTTATCATCACAAAGAGCAGGTGATTTAATGCCGTCCATGAAGGCGATTAAGCGAAGGATTGCAAGCGTCAGCAACACAAAGCAGATTATGAAAGCGATGAACCTTGTAGCAGCTTCAAGGCTCCAAAAGGACAAGGAATTCCTAAAGGCCGTCCGTCCGCTTTTAACGGAAACAAAACGCATCATCGGCGGCGTTGGTTTTACCGAGGCCACGGCTGATAATATTTTTGTTAAAAACCGCAAGGTAAAAAACGCCGCCTTTGTCGTCATCACAAGCGACAGGGGATTGTGCGGCGGCTACAACGTGAACATCTCAAGAGAAGCTTTGGCTGTTATTAAAAGGACTAAAAACGAAAAAATCATCGCGGTAGGCTCAAAGGGCAGGGATTTCTTCAGGCGCCGGAACAGGAATATCATAAGCCGGTACACAAGCGCATCCAACGCGAATTTCTACGAAGACGCGCAGCAAATCGGCGCAACGCTTGTATCGATGTACCGTGCGGGCGAAATCGACGAGGTGTATGTGGCGCATACTAAATTTGAGTCGATGCTCTCGCATGTGCCGACGGTTGACAGAATCCTGCCGATTGCATCTGACGAGGGCAGCCTAAAGAAGCCTGAAGACGGTATGAGCTACGAGCCCGACGTCAACACGTTTCTCGAGCATGCCGTGCCGACTTTCGTCAATGCTTTTCTTTACGGCGCTATGATTGAATCGGCTGTCTGCGAGCAGGCCGCGCGCATGATGAGCATGGACGCCGCCACAAACAACGCGGCTGAAATTATCGAGGACCTGACACTTTTGTATAACCGTACGCGTCAAGGCATCATCACACAGGAAATCAACGAGATTGTAAGTGGTGCGAACGCTTTAAGTTAGAGCCTGTTCACATAAATGGAATGGGGGACGTGCCGTTCGCTTTATGTGAACAGGCCCTAGCGCCCTGACCGGTCACAACACTAGATATGAATGTATAAGGAGAGGGTACTTTTGGCTGAAAAAAACGCGGGGAAAATCCTGCAAATTATCGGCGCGGTACTGGATATCCGGTTTGAGGACGAGTTGCCTGCGTTGTATAACGCGATAGAAGTGAAAAAAGGCGACGAGACCGTGGTGATGGAAGTCGCGCAGCATTTGGGTGACCAGGTTGTGCGATGTATCTCCATGAGCTCTACCGACGGCCTTGTAAGGGGAATGGACGCGATCGATACCGGCGCGCCAATCTCAGTTCCCGTCGGGGACAATACCTTGGGGCGCATGATGAATATACTCGGCAAGCCGATTGACGGCAAGCCCGAGATCGAAACGGAAACCTTGTGGCCAATCCACCGCACGGCGCCGGGATTCGCGGCGCAGACTGCGATGACTGAAATGCTTGAAACCGGCATCAAGTCGGTTGATTTGCTCTGCCCTTATTCAAAAGGCGGTAAAATCGGGCTGTTCGGCGGTGCGGGCGTCGGAAAAACCGTACTGATTATGGAGCTTATCCGCAACATCGCAACCGAGCATGGCGGCTACTCCGTTTTCGCGGGCGTCGGCGAGCGCACACGCGAAGGCAATGATTTATACAACGACATGATAAAATCCGGCGTTATCAATAAGACGTCGCTTGTATTCGGGCAGATGAACGAGCCGCCCGGCGCAAGGATGCGCGTCGGGTTCACGGGGCTTACGATAGCGGAATACTTCCGCGACGTTTCAATGCAGGACGTTTTATTGTTCATTG
>Ga0099364_10000882_pt1 | contig 50878 bp, 44 predicted proteins | sample TergutTh196P3_FD_73070 | JGI IMG/M metagenome (GOLD analysis project Ga0099364, IMG submission 73070) | Microcerotermes parvus P3 segment gut microbial communities from Pointe-Noire, Republic of the Congo - Th196 P3 | ecosystem: Host-associated > Arthropoda: Insects > Digestive system > Gut ... | reverse complement strand
CCCCTTCAAGGGGTAGCGGGTAACAATCCTGTGCGGTTGGCAGAACCGTTATGCGCCTTAAGGCGCTGCCAGTAACATGCCCTTATAGGGCTAGAGCAAACCACCCGTTTTACGGGTGGTTCTGATTATTGAGCGAAACCTTAACCGAAAACCTTAACCGAGTTATTATTTTTAGGAGGTATCATCATGGAAAGTATCAACTTATTCGAGAATATCAAGCGAGTAGCGGTAGGCATTTACTCTGAGGAAGGTCTTCAAAAACGCCTTTCAGCAGGAACACCGCTCAAAATCAAACTTGGTGCCGACCCGTCGCGCCCTGACTTGCATTTGGGACATTCTGTTCCATTGCGTATGCTGCGAAAAATGCAGGATGTCGGACACGAAATCATTTTCGTCATCGGTGATTTCACAGGTATGATTGGCGACCCGTCAGGGCGCAGCAAAACCCGACCGCCGCTCACATTTGAGGAAACACGGCGCAACGGTCAAAGCTACTTTGAGCAAGTGTCAAAAATTCTTGACCCGAAGAAAACACGCATCGCCTACAACTCCGAATGGCTCGGCAAGATGAGCTTTGCAGATGTCCTCAAACTTGCGGGGCAGTACACACTTGCCCGCATTATGGAGCGGGACGATTTTTCAAAAAGGTACGCTGACAATCAACCTATCGGACTGCACGAGTTGTTTTATCCGTTAATGCAGGGATATGATTCTATTGCGCTAAGTGCAGACATTGAAGTCGGCGGCACAGACCAGACATTTAATCTGTTGGTTGGGCGTGAGCTACAGAAAGACTACGGGCAAAAGCCGCAAGAGGTCATAACATTCCCGCTTTTGCTCGGATTGGACGGCGCAGAGAAAATGAGTAAGTCGCTCGACAACTACATAGGCATTGACGAGTCGGCGGAAGTAATATTTGAAAAATGTATGAAAATTCCCGACGATATTCTATCCGACTATTTCAGGCTAACTACAGACATTCCTGAGGACATTTATGCACCCATTCTGTCACACGACATTCGCAAGGCTCATTTTATATACGCAAGAGAAATTGTGAGAATGTATCACGGTGAAAGTGCGGTAAACTCTGCCGAAAAAAGATACATCGCTATTGCTTTGGGAAAAGCTCCTGCTGACATGAATACGATAACCATTTCCGACAGCGGGGTAGCTATAATCGAACTGCTCAAACAGGCGGGATTTGCATCCTCAAACTCGGATGCAAGGCGTTTAATAGAGGGCGGCGGGATAAAGATAGACGGCGAGGTAGTTAATGATATAAGTTTGGTTGTAAACTACAGCTCTGTAATAACTCGCGGCAAGAATAAGTTTATTAAGGTTGTATGCACGCAATAATTATCTCCGAGCCGCACCCCAGACACCCACACACCGAGCCACACCCCGCACCGCAAAGCACCGAGCCGAACTAAGCCGCAACCCTGTCCACACGCCGACTCAGTTGTTTACCACACGAAGCACTAAAATATTCTTACCGTCCTCGTGCCGATACTCTACCGTGTCTGCGATGTTCTTTACCATGAATATACCAAGCCCGCCAATTTCCCGCTCGTCTGCGCTGAGAGTTATATCGGGGTCGGGTTTTTCGAGCGGGTTGTACGGCTTGCCCCTGTCCTCAAACTCAATGATGATTTCTTTGCCTACTGCCACTCTGATTACCGCCCCGCCAATCTCAGGGTTGTAGGCATAATGCGCTATGTTGACAAATACTTCCTCTACAGCTACGGCAATCTGCCTTCGCAGTTTCATAGGACAGTCTGTGTTTTCAAGCTCCGCGCTTATAAAATCCAGCACGGTATCTAAGTTTTCAATCTTTGCTTCGATAATCAGCTCTTTCATATCGCTCTGCCTTCCCTTGTACCGCAACGCGAGCATGGTTATGTCGTCCGCCTGCTCCGCGCCTTCGGCAAAATCATCTATCTCGTGTTTTACAGACAAAGTAAACTCCTGTAGCGACGGCTGATGTTGGCTGTCCGCCGTCAGCTTATTGGCAACCTCTAACAGGCGCGGGTCACTAAACAGCTCTTTTTCATTATTTACAGCCTCAGTCACTCCGTCAGTATACAAAAACAACTCATCACCGGGGTTTAAGGTGATTTCATTCTGCTTGTAAACCGTATCCACATCACCCGCAAGCACAAACCCTGCCCTTGCTTTTAACCACTCAAAAGATTCGTTTGCTTTTTTCCATAGCGGCGGATTATGTCCCGCATTGACAAATGTGAAATTTCCCGTAGATATGTCAAGATACCCCAAAAATGCCGTTACAAACATTCCCGAATCGTTATTGTCGCAGAGCATTTTGTTGACTATCCTGAACACATCCTCAGGACACTTGCCGGAAATTGCGGTGTTTTGTATGAGGGTTTTTGCGACGACCATAAACAGCGCGGCGGGGACACCCTTGCCCGACACATCAGCCACGACAACACCGAGCGTATTCTCATTAACTAAGAAGAAATCATAAAAGTCGCCGCCGACCTCTTTAGCAGGTTGCATAGAAGCGTAAATATCAAATTCATAGTAGAGGGGGAACGGCGGAAAGATACTCGGAAGCATATCCGCTTGTATCTTTTTTGCGACATCCAATTCCGCCCCGATACGTTCCTTTTCAGCGGTTACTACTTGCAGATTAGCAATATAATCCTCTAATTTTATCAGCATATAGTTGAAGGACTTGCCCAAATCCTCAATTTCATCGTTGGTCTTAATTTCAATCCGCTGATTTTCAAAACGACCCGAATCTGTAATACCCTTTGTAAACGCCGCCAATTTGCCAATCGGAATAGTAACTACACGCCGCACAAACAGAACATAGACAAGCATTGCTATTGCGACAGAGCTAAAAGAAAGCGAGAGCATGGTGCGTAAAAATGAATTTAAGTGTCCGCGTACCTCTTGCATATCCAATATGTATTGGATTGCCGCGATTGCATTTCCGTCCTCGTCCAAAATAGGGGAAACTGAGGTGTAGTTATAGCCGTATGAATTATCGGTAATAAACGGGGTGTCTGTACCCTTGCCGTGCGAGTAAAGCTCCCACATAAGCTCGTAGTTTTGCAAATCCTCATTATCCCTTGCGGCATCGGTGTATAAAATATCGGTACCATAGGGTATCTGCTCGGCGGGGTCGTCCCCCATAGCTTCCACCATAGCATCAACATAAAAGGTCACGCTATTCTCGTTCGGCACGACGAGAGATAAAAAGGTAACATCGCCGTCCTGTTTAAGCGTGTTAAGCAACGTTACTGTTCTGATGTATGCACCGCTATGGTTTCCGCTGTCAGAAATAATTGACCTTACATCCGCAGTCTGCATCATTGATGCAACACTCTTACTGCCGGAGATAACGCGGTGAGCGTACATATCCTCTAAATAGTTTTTAGAGTTGTAATAGCTGAAAAGCGCGGTTTCGACGGTGAGCACCACACCAAGCAGGCTCAAAGAAAGCGCGAATCTGGATAATAGAGTTCGTTTCATTGCACAGTCCCCCTGAGATTTTTATAGTAAACAGCCGCTTCACACTCGCAAGCACCCTCGCAGTAAGGGCAAATTAAATCCCTGTTATCATACCAGACATGCTGTGCATCCGACAAGTGTATAAAATCGAACGCTTTCAACGTCTTTTCTAAAGGAACTGAGTCGCCGAGCTTCCAACACACGCACAGAGCAGTATCAACCTCTTGTAGGGCTTGCATATCTTCCAAAAAGAAACGGGCGAGCTTCTTCGATAAGCGGAGCTTTTGCCATGCCTTCGCCACAACTACGGATTGTAAATTCGCTATAATCGGATTCTCTCGCTTGGAAATTACGTTCAGCTTCTCGCGGGGTAGCTTGGTATATGCCGACATTTCTTCTAAGTCTGTCAGAAAATAATACATATAGCCGACAATCTCCCGCTCCTGTGTCACCAACAGATAAAAGTAATGCGCTTTGTCGCCTAAAACAGAGGATAGGTATTCACGGGAGTATAAATTCTTACCCAAGTGCTCATCGCAAAGTGCCTTAACTGTATCTAAATCGTTCTCAACCATTCGAGTAATGGATAAAGAGTGGGTTATATGTTCAGCCTTCAAGTTCTCCAAGTCCTCCAAAACAAGTAATAACGCTTATTCCCAAAGAAACCTTTGTGTTTTCTGCCAAAATCAAATTCTTCAGTGAATCAAAATGCCGCTCTACCCATTCCCCCCACTCCGCATATTGAGCGTTCTGCGGCTCAAGCCTGCGCAATAAACGCACATCTTCAGGCAGATAGGAGAAAAAGACGGTAAATATATCCCTCTTCATTTGTGCGTCCGTTTCGTCCGCGCAAATCAACGCACATTCAACCGCAATCTGATTATAGCCACACTCGGTCAGTAAATCGGCTATCTTTTTGCCACAGCGTCTATTCCCTGAGAACGGGTCGAGCTCTAAAATATTCAAAAATCCGTCAAGCAAATTATCGTCATCAGGAGAAATTTTGCTGACCGAATCGTCCGCCTCTATCACGAAAAGCCGTCCGCTCGGAGCGAGAAATTGCCGCAACTCGGTGAGCAGTACGCAGGGATTTTTAAGGTGTGTTAAGACAAAGGACGCGTGAATAACGTCAAAGGCATCTACGCCGTTTTGCTCCATTAGTGACGAAAGCCGCTTAGTGAAGTCAGGGCATTCCACATCACATTGATAGAAAGAAAATACTTCACTCCCGTAAATGTTTTGAGCCGCCGCCGCTAAATCGGGATGATATTCCAATCCAATCACTTTTGCGACACTTTCGCAGACGAAACGATTCACCGTTTTACTGCCGTTATTGCACCCGATGTCCAAAACCCTCAGACCGTGATTTCCGAAAAGCAGTTTCTTGTAAATCGGTTGCTCATACGTGCCGAGAAGCCTGTTTTGTACCGCAAGCCTGCTGATTTCCTCATCCTGCTGAAAAACCTCGTTTATAGCCATGTAAGTCCCCTGTTAGATGATTAAGTACAAATAGTTAAAAATCAGTTTTCGTTGATAATCGTAATACTTTGCTTTTTTGGTTATCATTTTGATTGCCGCACGGTCAATATCGTCGCCGTCGGAGTCAAAGGGGTTATAAATGCGGACGTTATCACGTATCCTGACAATGTATTCCCCGTCGTTATCAAGTAGCTTGATAGCAATATAGCACTTTTTACAGCTATCTGCCAGACCGAATTTAATAATATTGATGAGCAGCTCCTCAACAATCAAATTGATAAAAAATCTTTGCTTGCCGCTCACATCCCAGTGTTCGCACAATCCGTCTAAATCGCTTGCAATATGCGCGATACTCTCTGTTTCAATTGAATAGTATTTTTCGTAAATACGGCTTGGGGATTGAAATTTTTCCGCAACATACGCTTTAGAACCGTTAAAAAACATCACCGCAACGCCGATAGCTAAACACAACAGCTCACTGCATACATAAGTGATTCCCACCCCGACAATCTCATACCTTGAAATCAAGGCAACCCCCAGCACCAGCATCAGCACGAAATTCCGTATCACGGACATTGCGCCCGCGAGCTTTGCTCTGCCGATTGTCTGCCAAAAAGAGGTAAGAACAGTATTGATTCCCGTGAAAATAATGCTGACGGAAAAAATTTGAAAAGCAAATGCGGCGGTCGTGAGTGACGGCTCGCCGCTCAGACCGAAGAAACGCACAATCCCGTCCGCACAGAGCAAAAACGCGAGTGTTATCAATGCGCCGCAGATTACGGCTGTGCTTATCCCCTGCCGTAAAATGACAAACATACTTCGACCGTCTTTTTCCCCTGCAAAAATGGAAACCACAGTTGAAACGGCGTTACCCGCTCCGTCAAAAACCGCGAACGAAACCATGCTCATGGTATAAATAATGCCGAAAATTGCGACGTTTATCACACCGTCGCCGCTTTCTAATAATAAGACATTGAAAACAAGCATGACGACAGCTCCGAAGAAATAAGCAGAACCGACACCAAACCCATTTACGGCAAAGCTCTTCAAATCCGCAAACTTAGGCAATGACAACTGAAATCGAAGAAGCGAATGTTTTTTTACAAAATGAAAAAGCAATACAACTATTCCCGTTGCCGTTGCGATACAAAGGGATGCGGAAGCGCCGACAATGCCCCAACCGAGAACCCTCATAAACACAATGTTTAGTGTAATGTTTGTCACAATCACTATTGCGGAAGCTAAGGCGGCGAGCTTTGGGTCGCCGTCTGTCCGCACCGATACGGAAAGGAACTGGTAAATGATGAAAAGCGGGGCTGATAAAAACACCACCGTCAAATACTGTTTTGCCAAAGGAAAAAGGTCGCCTTTCGCGCCTAAAAAGCGGCATATTTCATCTCCGAAAAAAGCGGAAAGCAAAGTACAAAGCACGCCGACAAAAACACAAAAGACAAGCCCCCCGCTAAATAATCTGTTAGCCTCATCTACATCAGAAGCACCGAGCCGTCTTCCAATCATAATGCCGCTGCCTACCCCGAAGGTCAGACCGAAAAGCGCGTACACCAAAAATATCGGAGTTGCAATGCTCACAACAGCCAAGCCGTCGCTTCCGATTAAATTTCCGACCATTACCGCTTCCACCAGAGTGCATACAGTAATGCAAAATGATGAAAAAACACCCCATATCAAAAAAACACGGTAGGCACTTTTGGCAAAATTCGCTTCCATTGATTATCGGTCACACAATTGTCAGCATATCGGCAAATCCCGTCATATCAAACACTTCCATGATTTCCTGTGAAACGCCTTTAAGTGTCATAGAGCCGTTTTTTGCTTTCGCTGTTTTCTGTCCCACGAGCAATACGCGCAGTCCCGCTGAAGAAACGTAAGAAATGTCAGCAAAGTCCAGCATTATTTCTTTAGATTCATCAAACGCGGGGATAAGCACGTCCTGTAACTGCGGAGCTGTGGTGGTGTCCAATCTGCCCTCTAATACGAGATTGAGTGTTCCGTTTTCCTGTGTTTTGTTAATAGTCATTTATAAAACCCTCCATAAGTTTTTTTATTTTGATTTCCATGTTATTGTAAGATGATTGCGCTCGTCATATGTATGCAAGACACTTTCCGTACCGACCTTAACCATAACCGCTTCCATTTCCTCGCTGTCTAAAATGTTGCGATTTTTACCGCCATACTCAGCGGTGACGGTGAACAGACTTTGATTTTCAGGGAAGCTGAAGCTGATTTCAGCAGGCTCGGACTTCGGCAGAAGACCTACAAGCTCCTCGACAGTAAGCTGTGCTTTATACGCGCTTGCCTTGCTTAAAGCGTTGGTGTCGCAGAAACGGATAAGATTATTCATCATTTCAATGAAGTCATAGCTTTCTGAGGTTATGGAATAACGGAAGCTCTTGACACGGTGAATGAATGCACGAGTTTTTTCCCGCAGGGGCGCGCCGAAAATAACATCAGGAGGACCTTCCTCATAAATCCCGCCCTCGTCCATGTATATAATCCGTGTGGACACGTTTCTGGCAAAGTCCATTTCATGGGTGACGATTGCCATTGTCATACCATTTTGCGCCAAACGCTTGATAACCGCCGTGACCTCACCCACCATAGTTGGGTCAAGGGCACTTGTCGGCTCGTCAAAGAGCATGATTTCAGGCTTCATCGACAAGCAACGGGCAATGGCGACACGTTGCTTCTGCCCGCCTGAAAGCTCGTCGGGATAGGCATCCGCTTTTTCGGCAAGTCCCACCATTGCAAGCAATTCCCGCGAGGTTTCTTCAGCTTCAGAGCGGGAAATTCCCAAGAGCTTTGTCTGCCCGACACAGAGATTATCCATTATACTCATATGAGCGAACAGGTTAAAGTTTTGGAACACCATACCCATTTTCTTTCGGATTTCGTTAATATTTGTCTTTTTGTCCATGAGGCTTTGCCCCTCGAACTCGACAGTACCGTCTGTAGGCGGGTCAAGCATATTCAAGGCGCGCAGAAATGTACTTTTTCCTGTTCCTGACGGGCCGATGATTGTAATAATCTCGCCCTTTTCTATTGTGGTGGTGATACCCTTTATCACCTCAAGCCCGCCGAAGCTCTTTTTCAAGTTTGTAACTTTAATCAATCTTTTGCCCTCCTTAAACGCTTGTCTGTCTTGCGCCCGATATAGTTAAACAGGAAAATCATCAGCGATGCCACAAGCAGGTACACAAGCGCGACTACGACAAGCGGGAAAAACGCATCGTAAGTGCGACTGCGTATGATGTCGCCAGCTTTCGTCAAATCAATGATTGCTATGTAGCCGACCACCGATGTCATTTTGAACATTGAAATAAACTCGGACATATACACAGGGAACGCCACCCTTACCATTTGCGGGAAGGTTACGGTGAAAAACGCGCCGGTCCTAGAGAACCCCATGCTTCGTGCCGCTTCAATCTGTCCCTTGTCTATTGTCAGAATCGCACTGCGGAGAATCTCTCCGATAAATGCCGCGCCGTTAGTCCCGAAAGCAATGACGGCAACTATCGTCCCGCTTATACTGCTCTTTGCGAAAATGACATAGAACGTAATCATCAGAAGAACGACGATTGGCGTACCGCGCAAGATTGTGACATATATGTTGCCGATACTCTTTAATATGAAATTACGGCTCATACGCAACCCGCAGACAACGAACCCCAAGAGCGTTGCTAATGCAAAAGCTAAGAGTGTAATGGTTAAACTGACGACAAGACCGTCCACTATCAGCTTCCAACGATTTTCATTGATAAGGTTTCGCTCAACGGCGGTTTTTAAGCTGTCCCAAAAACTTATGTCCGAGCTGTCTACAGGCTCGACCTTTCTGCTTAACAAAACCTGCGGGTTCAGGAAATAATCATCCGTAAAATTAACCTTCTGCTTGCGCTCCTCTGTGGCGGTAATGTTTGAGATAACAACACTGACCCGTGAGCTTTCAAGTGCCGTAATTAAAGCGGAAAACTGCATATCCATATATTCCACTCTCATATCCATTTCATAGGCAATACGCTCAATCAGCTCGGCATCAAGACCGACAACCTTTCCGTTGTCAAGATAACACATAGGCTCTCTGTTCGCGGATACGCCGACCATTAAAACAGGAGCATCGGTATGTACGGGTATTTCTTTCGGCTCATACTCGCTGCCGTCCTCTTTAATCCACCTTTCAATGAGGTCGTCTAACGTCCCGTCCTCTCTGAACCCGTCTAAAACCGCCGAAATATCGCTTAAAAGCTGTGTTTCATCTTTTTTTACGGCAATCGCGGCTCCGTCCTCAAGCAAAGTGCCGGGGATAATAGTAAGGTCGGGGTTACTTCTGACAAAACCCAACGCATTTGTGTATGCGGTAATTACATAGTCCACACGGTTGCCCTTTAGTGCCATTACGGCATCAGGAATTTGGTCATATCGGGACAACCCCGCACCGGGATAATTTGCTTCAATGTACATTTCCCCCGTCGAACCTGTCATTGCGCCGATACTGGCATTTTCAAGGTTAATGTCGTCGAGTGTAAGCGCGTTTTGCGGACTGACAGCCTCGTAAACGCCGATTGCTCTTGCGGCGGAAAAGTAAGGGTCGGTATAATTCGCGCTCTGCGCCCGCTCCTCAGTGATGGAAAAACAACATGCGGCGTAATCAATCTTTCCGCTTTGAAGCGCGGGAAGCAAACCCGAAAAATCCATAATGGTCATTTCAAGTTTCATATTCTCGTGCGCCGCAAACCGCATGGCAAACTCGACATCAAGCCCTGCAATCTCCCCGTCCTTGTAGTAGGCAAACCCGTCCACAACTCCGCTCGTGCCGAATTTCAAAAGCTCGCCTGTTCCCTCAGGTATGTAAGGCATTATTTCATCCCCGCCAATCCAGCGGTTAAACATTTCGTCGAAAGTGCCGTCGGCGTAGATTAGTGCTATGAAATCATTCAATTTTTCAACCAGCTCGGGTTTTTCTTTTGAAACAAGTATTCCTGCGGGCCCCTCGTCAAAAAAAGGCTCAAGCAGTCTGAGACCGGGGTGGTGGGGAACTAATAACGTAAAGTCTTCCGTACCCGACAATATGCCGTCAATCTGACCGTTTTTCAGCGCGAGTACAGAGCTTGGGGTGTCGTTGAAATAAGCGGGAATAGAGCCGGGTATAAATTCAGCGATTACTTGGTCATGAACCGTTCCTGTTATAACACCGATAGTTTTTCCTACCCACTCCTCAGGTACGAAAGTGAGCGGCGGGCTGTCCCAACCACTCGCGGCATTTTTGCCCGAACAGCCGATGAGTGTCGTAAATACGCAAAGCGCGGCGATTATTACAAAAAACATTCTTTTTATGCCGATACGTCCATTCATTCAATCGCGCCTCCATAATCCTGCTGTAAAAGACTCATTATCATCATTATTGTGTGAAAACACCTATTAAATATAGCGTTGTGGCTTGAATCTGTCAAGTGCTTATGTCAAGTGCTTATGACAATTCGCCCCGAAAGATGACAATTTACCCCGAAAGAATACAATTTGCCCCAATTCGCCTCAATGCGGCTCTTTTACTATTGACAAGAGAGGCTAAGAGAACATATACTTTTGTTTCGTGTAAGCGGGAGCAAATGCTTTTTGCGTTTTAGCACGATAACTAAACCCAAGCCTAAACTTCAAGATTAAATTCCCTGTGACCATAAAAAATTAAAAATACAACTAAGAGGAGAAAAACTGATGAAACTGACAAGAATTACGGCACTGATTATTACTGCGGTTATGCTTTTGGGGTTGGCTGTTGCCTGCACCCCGCAGGGCGAACCATCGCAGACTCCCGCACCTACCGCAGGCACGGGCGGAACAGATGCGCCGAGCGGTGGAGGAGAGCCGAGCGGTGAAGGTGATGACGAGCTTGCGGCACGTCTTGCGAGCCTAAACGCCGAAGTTAAAGGCGCGACCGAACACACAAGCGATATAAATCATTCCTGTTACGACCATTTGGATTTTTCCGATATACGGGAGTTTGAAAAAGCAGGCAGAGGTCTGATTGCCGCGCCCGAATCGTTGGAGTTGCTCGACAGCGACGGCAACCTGATATACAGTCAAGCGGCGTTTGCGTTTGTTAAAGATACAGAAGCCCCCGATACCGCAAACCCAAGCCTATGGCGGCACACTCAGCTTAACCACCATTACGGGCTTTATGAAGTGACAGAGGGGATTTATCAAGTCAGAGGATATGACCTTACTAACTTTACATTTATAGAGGGCGACACAGGTTGGATTGTTTTTGACACGGGAGCTTCGGTTGTAACAATGCAGGCGGCGTTGGCGTTTATTAACGAAACTCTCGGAGAAAGACCTGTAGTTGCTGTAGTTATAAGCCATTCACACGCCGACCATTACGGCGGGATTCGCGGTGTTGCAAACGAAGAAGACCTCATATCAGGCGCGATTCCGATAATCGCTCCTGAAGGATTTGAAAAATACTCGATAAGCGAAAACCTGTACGCAGGGGCGGCCATGTACAGACGGGCTTTTTATCAATACGGTTACTTGCTTCCGCCTGCGGGCCCGCAAAGCAGACTTTCTATCGGCTTAGGAGCGACACTCCCGCAAAGACACCAATCATACCTGCCCGCTACAGACCATATAACATATACAGGTGAAACACGGATTATCGACGGCGTAAAAATGGTTTTCCAAATGACACCGGGGACAGAAGCTCCTGCGGAAATGAACACATGGTTTCCCGACAAAAACGCGCTTTGGATGGCGGAAAACTGCGCGGGCACTTTGCATAACCTTTATACCCTGCGCGGGGCACAGGTTCGCGACGGCAATGTATGGGCATATTACCTAATGGACACTATTACACTATACGGCGATGATGCTGAGGTAATCTTCCAATCGCACAACTGGCCTTGCTGGGGCAACGAGGAAATTATTGATTACCTGACAGGTCAGGCGGCGGTATATAAGTTCATAAACGACCAGTCACTTTTGTATATAAATCAAGGCTATACCTCTGAGGAAATAGCCGAGATGATAGCACTGCCGCACGATTTGGAACAGCAATGGCACACCCGCCCCTATTACGGAACATACAAGCATAACGCCAAAGCCGTTTATCAAAAGTACATGGGGTGGTATAACGGAAATCCCGCCTATCTCGACCCGCTACCTCCGACAGAAAGCGCGATAAAGTTTGTTGAGTATATGGGCGACCTTGACGAGGTTATGCGACTGGCTTTGCGGGACTTTGAAAACGGCGAGTATCGCTGGGTTGCGGAAATTATGTCGGTTTTGGTTTATGCAGACCCAACTAATATGGCGGCTCGGTATCTCGGAGCGGATGCTTTAGAACAGCTTGGCTATCAGTCCGAAGCGGGCACTTGGCGTTGCGCGTATTTGACAGGAGCGCAAGAATTGCGTAACGGGCTTCCTGCCGCTCTCGCCGCTACGATTTCAAACAGCGCGTCTGACCTTAACCGCTCACTTGAACCCTACATGGTGTTCGAGTATTTGGGAATACGTGTTGATTCCAAAGCGGCTGAGGACATAAACCTTAAAGTTAACATAAACCTGTTGGGCGACAAATCATACCTTTTGACTATCAAATCGGGTGTAATTCTCTATCAAGAGGATACAAGCTCGGAAGCGGCTGACGTAACAATCACCATGCCGCGCGCGGCAGTGACAATGCTTCTTCTCCCCAATATGGGAGAGGGAACGCCGACCTTTGAGCAATTGGGCGACTTGATTAAGGTAGAGGGCGACAAAGACGCGTTTTTTGAAATATACAACTATATGATGGACTTTAATCCGGCGTTCAACATTATAGAACCATAATTTTAGTGTCTTAATTTGCCTTTGGCTTCTTGGGTGGCTCACGCAATTTGCGCGGAGCAGGTCGGAAAGGATTGCATAATAATGAAAAGAAGAATTATTGCTATGTTGATTGTGCTTGCATTGTCGGTTTCTATGCTGACGGCGTGCGGCGGCGGCAATGGTGGCAATAGTGGTAGCGGTGGCAATGGTGGTAGTGGCGGTAGCAACCCCGACAACGGCGGCGGTGGCAACAGCGGCGGTGACACAACGCCCGTTCCCGCCGACATCGGCGAAATGTCTGATGAACAAATCATAGAAACCGCGTTGCTCGCGTATCAGTACGCTCTCCCGTTGATTATTGTAGACCTAACCAAAAAGAATGTCACAAATGTTAATCCCGAAATGGGAACAGGTGCGCCCGTCAATCAAATTTCCCATGACAGGCTACCCGCAGTCCCTGAGAATAAATCCGTAGTCCGTCTTAATGTTGACACGTTGTATTCACATGCGTTTTTGGAGATATACGACGAGCCTGTTATCTTAGAAAAGCCGAAAACAGACATATACTGCACTATTGCGGTTTTTGATGCCTATACAAACTGTGCGGCTGTTTTAGGCACGGGCGGATTGGACGACGGGGAGGCGGCTGTCTATGCGTTTTGTAAATCGGATTTTGCGGGCGAGCTGCCCGAAGGTGTTGTGAGAATTGACATGCCGACCGATATAGTTTGGCTCTTTTTCAGAACAGGGTATGAAAACAGCGAGGAAAGCCTCAATTTGGCGCATAATGTACAAGACCAATTTTCAACTGTGCCTTTGTCGGAATACGGGAATAACGATTATACCCCGCCCGAAGGCTCTTACAGTACCGAATACGACTATATTCCCGCGCAGAAATTATTTGCTATGAGTACCTCTGAATTTTTCAACGCCTTTAACGAAATATCTGTAAAAAATCCCGGTACTGTCGGCGACCTGCCGTACTTGGAGAAGCTCGCCGCAATTGGCATAGGGGCGGGGCTTAATTTCAGCCTTGACGAGTTTTCGGATGAAGTGCAAAATATTTTAACGCAGATTCCTGAGAATGTGAGAGCTTCTTTTATGCAGGGCGGCAGTAATTCCGCAGGCGCGGCGGGTATGGCGGACTCGCCTATGGCAAGGTACTTTCATCTGAATAACGGCTGGAACTTTCCTGATTCGATTATTGCCAATTTCGGGCAGGAATACCTTTTCCGCGCATATATAGCCATTACAGGACTTGGAGCAAATCCTGTAACTATGGCGGTATATCCGGGTCTGTCACGCGATAAGGACGGCGCGTTCCTTGACGGTAACAACAACTATACAATTACCTTTGAGAGCGGTCAGCTCCCGCCGTTTTTGGAAAATGGATTCTGGTCGATTACGCTGTACGATAAAGACAGTTTCTTATACGCCAACACAGCGCAAAAACAAGCGGTAAGAAGTGTTGACAATTTCGTGACGAATCCCGACGGCTCTGTGACGATTTATTTACAGCATGAATCCCCCGACGGCGATTTGGAAGCCAACTGGCTGCCAACTCCCAAAGAAAATTTTAACTTAACTATGAGAATATATCTGCCCGATGAATCAGTAACGGATTTTTCATGGATACCGCCGTATGCTGAAATCACCGAGTAATATAAGCGATTAGCTTTAAGCGGCTGTAGCCCGCAAAAGAAAGTGATAAAGAAAGTGTGGTTGCGGGGACACAAAAAATCTCGCAAATATATTATACAAGAAGGAAGAAAAACAACATGAAAATCGGAAAAAACTCTTTAAGAACTCTCGTAACAGTATTGCTTGTGCTTGCACTTTCAGCTTCCATGCTGACGGCGTGCGGCGGCGGCTCAGGTGGTAGCGGCGGCAGTGGTGGCAGTAGTAGCGACAACAACGGCGGCAACAGCGGCGGTGATACAACACCCGCTCCCGCCGACAGCGGCGAAATGTCTGATGAACAAATCATCGAAACCGCGCTGCTCGCGTATGAATACGCCATGCCGCTCATAATGATGGATTTAACCAAAAAAAGCGCGACGAATGTGTACCCCGGTCATCCGGGTGCACCTGTCAATCAGTTAATGCACACTAAAATTCTGCTTCCGCCTGAGGCAAAGACAGTTATGCGCCCCAATGTTGACACATTATATTCGTTTTCCTTTTTGGAAATACTTGAAGAGCCTGTTGTAATGGAAAAGCCCAAGACAGACATATATTGCTCCATATCCATTCTTGATGCCTACTCGAACAGCGTGGCGGTTCTGGGAACAGGCGGCATGGACGACGGCGAGGCGGCTGTTTATGTTTTTTGCAAAACGGACTTTGCGGGAGAGCTGCCTGAGGGAAGTATCAGGATTGATGCGGATACCGATATTGTTTGGGTTATGATAAGAACAAGATATGAAGCTAAGGACGGAGAGCTTGAACAAATACACGCGATACAAGACCAATTTTTAACTGTGCCCTTGTCGGAATACGGGAATAATGATTATATCCCGCCCGAAGGCACATACAACGAAGAGTATATTTATATTCCGTTACAAAAGCTGTTCACACTCGGTATTGAGGAATATTTCGACACGTTCAATCAGCTTGCGGTGAAAAATCCCGGAACAGCCGCAGATGCGCCCTATTTGGAGCAGTTTGCGAAAATAGGCGTGGGAGCGGGGCTTGACTTTAATCTCGGCGGGTTCTCGGAAGAAGTACAGTCGGCGTTGCAAGCACTTCCCGCGAAGGTAGGCTCACTTTTGATGAACAATGACCCGAACGCCGCAGGCTCGGTTTATGCGGATTATTTTAACTTTATAAATAACTGGATGTACCCCGATTCCGCTATCGCAAGATTCGGTACAGCTTTTGACTTCCGCGCACTTATTACCGTAACCTTGTTTGGAGCTAACCCTGTTGAAATGGCGATATATCCGGGCTGTACAGTTGACAGCAATAATAACCCCTTAGACGGAAATAATAATTACACTATTCGCTTTGAGGACGGGCAATTCCCGCCGTTTATGGAAAACGGGTTCTGGTCGATTACCGCATATGACGAGGAAGGCTTCTTATACCCCAATGCGGCAGGAAGACAAGCTGTCAGGAACATTGACAATCTCGTGTCCGACACCGACGGCTCTGTGACGATTTACGTGCAAAATGAATCTCCGGGCGGCGAATTGGAAGCCAACTGGCTGCCTGTTCCTCAAGATTTGTTTACCTTAACACTCAGAATTTATCTGCCTGAAAAGTCTGTTACAGACTATGTCTGGGAGCCTCCGTTTGTTGAGATAGCGGGATAAACCGAACGCCGCAGGAGATAAACCGAAAGAATAAGCCAAAGGTCGGGAAATAACTCAAAACCCGCAGGACAAACCGAAAAGGATTGTGTAAGCATGAAAAAAGATTTATTCAGGAAAGAAGTTGTCGAGAAAATAACAAGCCCTGACGGCATGAACGAATACGTCAAGGTGATTAAGCCAAGCGTGTGGCTTGTCCTTGCGGGGATAGCTATAGCCGTTGTGGGTACGGTTATTTTCACAGCCTACACAGGCTATAGGGTAATGGATTTATTCTTCGGCATGTTGCCCGAATAGGTCGGGGCGTGTACCGTCTCGCTTGCGAGACGTTGCATATACCCCCCGCCCCCCGTCATCGACGTTTTATCACAGGCGATTACAGTCAAAAGCGAAAGGACAGCCCGTAAAAATGGCAAGGAAAACTCCCGTTGTATTACAGCTTGAAATAGTGGAATGTGGCGCGGCTTGTTTGGCTATGGTGATGGCATATCACAAGAAATGGGAGCCGCTTGAACGCCTCAGAATAGACTGCGGCGTGTCACGCGACGGAAGCTCCGCGAAAAACATTCTGCTTGCCGCGAGAATGTACGGATTTAATGCACAAGGCTACCGTTTAGAGCCTGCCCGAATTAAAACTCTGCCGATGCCGTGCATTATTCACTGGAACATGAACCATTTTGTAGTGCTTAAAAAAATAAACAAAAAATATGCCTACCTAAACGACCCGTCACGCGGCGAAGTCAGGGTTTCGATTGAGCAGTTTAATTCGTCATTTACGGGTATGGCGATTTCGATAACGCCGGGAGCGGAATTTAAGCCGAGCGGCAAGCCTGTGAGTGTCGTACCCTTCGTAAAAGAGCGGTTAAAAGGCGCAGCTCCGATTTTCACATTTGTACTTATCGTCGGGGCACTTTCAGCGGTTTTCGGAGCAATAATGCCGTTGTTTAACCGCGTGTTTGTTGACGACCTGCTGTCAGGGATTCACCCCGAATGGGCTTTACCGTTTATTGCTTTGTTTTTGATAATCAGCTTTTTCAATCTTTTACTTCAATATATAGACATAAAAACTAATTTGAAGATTACTGCGAAATTTGCCGTTGTTTCAAGCAGTGTCTTTATGTGGCACGCGCTTCGTCTGCCGATTGAGTTCTATTCCTCTCGAAACGCGGGCGATATTGCCGCAAGGCTTGGTGAAAACGACGGAATATCTATGTCGCTTATCCGCTTGTTCGCGCCGATACTCATAGATGCCTTTATGATGGTTTTCTACCTTGTCATAGTTTTGCGCTACAGCGTAGCTCTGACCATAATAGGATTTGCCTCGCTCTTGATTAACTACGGTGTCAACAAGTTTATCAATGACAAGAACATTGACATTTCCCGCGTTTCCTCCCGCGATTCGGGAAAGCTGAGTTCAATGACAGTTGCGGGCTTAGAAATGATAGAAACCATTAAATCATCAGGCGCGGAGGACGGGTTTTTTGAAGCATGGTCGGGCTGTCACGCCGCCGTCAACAGCTCAAAAATCAAATCCCTGCGCCTTAATCAAACGGTGGGTCTGATACCGCAAATTGTGTCGCAAGCAACGAATATTATTATTCTGCTGCTTGGGGCTAACCTCATTATGACGGGCAACATGACCGTCGGAATTTTCTTCGCGTTTCAAGGCTTTTTAAGCGCGTTTCTCTCTCCTTTCTTAAAGCTGATTAACACAAGACTTGAAATGAACAGGACAAAAATTTCAATGGAACGCGTTCAAGACGTTCTCAATTATAAACCTGACGTTGAGTTTACGGAATTTGATATGAGCAAGAACATAAGCAAGCTATCGGGAAAGGTCGAGATAAAAGACTTAACCTTCGGCTACAGCAGGCTTTCAGCCCCGACCATTGAAAACCTCTCTTTGACATTAAAGCCGGGTGAAAGCGTTGCCCTTGTCGGAGCTTCGGGTTGCGGAAAATCCACCGTAACGAAGCTAATCAGCAACCTGTACAAGCCTTGGAGCGGCGAAATTTTGTTCGACGGGTTAAAAATCGAGGAAATACCGCGTGAAATTTTCACAGGCTCTGTTTCTGTGGTGGAGCAGGACATTGTGATGTTTATGGACAGCATAAATAATAATATAAAATCATGGGATAAGAGCATTGAGGATTTTGAGGTAATATTGGCATCTAAAGATGCTCAGGTTTACAATGCCGTTATCAGCAGAGAGGGCGGCTACAGTAGTGAAGTGCTTGAGGGTGGGAAGAACTTTTCGGGCGGCGAACGTCAGCGGTTGGAAATAGCGGGAGCTTTATGCAGAGAGCCGACCATACTTGTTTTAGACGAAGCAACAAGCGCGTTGGATGCCAAAACGGAATATGATTTGATAAAAGCAGTCAGAGATAGGGGAATATCCCTTTTGATAGTAGCGCACCGCCTGTCTACCATTAAAGATTGTAATGAGATTATTGTGTTAGATAAAGGCAAGGTCGTACAAAGAGGAACGCATGACGAGCTGTACGCATCCGAGGGGAAGTATCGGGAATTAGTAACCATGAACTAACGGAGAAAGACAGCCGTTGATGTCACAAGCGAATAGACGGGATAGCTCACAAGCGGATAGAAGGGACAGAGCATAGAAATGAAATGGTTTGAGGACCAACTGAAAATCAGACTGCAAAACGACGAGGACGACTTCACGGGAGCGTTTCGGGATTTATCGTCTGTTGTTATGGGTGACGAGGCGGCAAACGCGGGGATGTCCTCGCCGCGCCAAAAAATTCATAACGCAATCCAGATGATACTCAAATTCTTCGGGACTGATATTGTTCAAGCTCCCGAAGGTATTACCGACAATGAAGAATACATTAACTACTTTTTGAAGCCGTCGGGGATAATGAAACGCCGCGTGGAGCTTAACGGTAAATGGTGGACAGACGCATACGGGCCTATGCTCGGAAAGTCGAATGGCGGTGATGTCGTTGCTATCATTCCAACCACAAAAGGGTACTGTTATTACAATTATGAAACCCATAAGAAAACAACTGTAACCGCATCAACGGCAAAAAACTTAGAAACCTCAGCATATTGCTTTTATAAACCCTTTCCGTGCCGCGAAATAACCGTTGTCGATTTGGTTAAATATATTTTCTCTACCATTACCGTAAATGATATATTTTTATATCTTACCATTATGGCAATAACTACCATAATGGGTATGATTATCCCGCGTTTGTCCTTACTGCTTTACAGTATAATTATTCCCGAAGGCAACATTTCTCACTTGCCGCCGGTTGGAGTTTTGATGCTTTCGTTTGCGATTTCGGCACAGCTTTTAATGCTCAGCAGAGAAATTATTATGAATCAGTTGACATTCAAACTTAATAATACGGTTGAGCCTGCTGTTATGATGCGCACTCTGAATCTCCCCGCAGGTTTTTTTAAGAAATATGCTTCAGGTGAACTCGCGCAAAAAGTATCGCTCGTACCGGATATATGTAACTCTATTTTCTCGGTAATTACGGGTACTTTAATTACTTCGCTTTTCTCTTTGGTATACTTCGTTCAAATCGGACGTATCGCTCCATCTCTTTTACCCTCGTCCTTTCTGATAATCGGAGCTACCCTCGCAGTCAATATTATAGTTACGGTTATTTCAATAAAAATTCAAAGAAAAGCGTTAAATGCGAGCGCGGAGCTTTCAGGCTTAACCTACTCTATTTTGTCGGGTATTCAGAAAATAAAAATCACAAATTCAGAAAAAAGAATATTCTCGCGTTGGGCGGCGAAATACAAAGCCGCCTCAAACTTCATCTATAACCCTCCGTCCATATTAAAGTATTCCTCGTTAATCAGCGCGATTATTTCAACAGGCGGTCTGGCACTGATATATATAACCGCGATAACCGCACAAATTAGTGTCGGGGAATATATGGCATATAACGCATCCTTTGGAATGGTTTCCGCTTCGATTTTATCCTTAGGCTCGCTGACTACGTTCTACGCAAGCCTGAAGCCTATGCTGGATATTGTTGAGCCCATGCTGAAAGAGTGCCCTGAAATCAGCGGAGGAAAAACAGTTGTTACGGAGATTTCGGGCGGTGTAGAAGTAAGCAACCTTTCTTTTCGCTATGATGAAAACGGGCCGTATATTTTAGACGGAATAAACCTGAAAGTCCGCTCAGGTCAGTATGTTGCTATCGTTGGAAAAACAGGCTGCGGCAAGTCAACGCTGATAAGGCTGTTGCTGGGCTTTGAAAAAACCGCAAGAGGAGCGATTTATTACAACGGGAAGAATATAACCTCTCTCGATTTGCCGTCCCTGCGCCGAAAAATCGGAACAGTCATGCAAAGCGGTAAGCTCTTCAAGGGCGATATACTTTCAAATATTATTATATCCGCTCCGCACTTAACCTTAGACGATGCTTGGGAAGCGGCGAGAATAGCGGGAATAGACAAGGATATAGCGGAAATGCCTATGGGTATGCACACGGTAATAACTGAGGGAAGCGGCGGCATTTCAGGGGGGCAGAAGCAAAGACTGATGATTGCCCGCGCTGTTGCTCCCAAGCCTAAGATTTTGATATTGGACGAATCCACAAGCGCACTTGACAACATTACCCAAAAACACGTAGCGGACTCGCTCGCAGAGCTTAAATGTACCCGTATTGTTATAGCACACAGACTGTCAACAATTAAAGAGTGTGACATGATTTATGTCCTTGACAAAGGGAAAATCATTGAGGAAGGAACTTTTGACGAGCTTTATGAAAAAGAAGGGTTCTTTCACGAGTTAGTAAACAGACAAATGATAGGCGGTCAAGAGAAGTGAGCAAAACGGGTAAAGCCTGCCCCGCCCGTAAAATCTGTGCCCTGTAAAACCTGTCGTGTCCTGTAAAACCTGTTGCCCCCTGTAAAATCTGCACCTATTCGTAAACCCGCCCCCCCCAGTTTAATAAAAATTCTAAACCCGCCCATTAAGTGATAGTTACTTAGAGCTTTGGGACAGTATTGACAAAGACCTTAAACGTGGTATCATCTAAAGTGTTGAGATTTGGCTACATAATACGGTTAGCAGAACTGACCGTGACAAGAACAACAATGCGAAACGCAAGAGGTCGCATGAGGGGCATATGAATATGGACAAAGTGGGTTATTGGATTGATTTAGCTAAAGAGGACGTAAGCATAGCAGAGATACTGCATAAGGGCGGGAAAATCCTATATGCGGGATTCATGTGCCACCTTGCTGTTGAAAAGGCGTTAAAAGCAAGAATCGAAAAAAACGGAGAAACGCCGTTAAAAATACATAATCTTATCAGATTAGCCGAGCTTGGGGGACTACTGGGAGCAATGACCGAAGAGCAGGCTGAATTGCTTGACAGTCTTAATCCGTTGCAAATAGAAGCACGCTATCCTGCGTACAAACAGCAAATGGAAGAATTGCTGACACCACAGCAGTGTTCCGCACTTATACGTCAGACAAAGGAGATATTGCGGTGGATAGAGAATCAGCTTTGAGGAACGCAAAAGCCTATGCAGTAGAAGTATGTAAAGTATTAGAGCCATATACTATCATTATGTATGGCTCATATGCAAATGGCAAACCAAATGTTGAAAGCGATATTGATGTTGCTATAATATTCAACGACTACAAAGGTAACTGGATGAAGGATTCGGCTTTATTATGGAGGTTAACACGTCACGTTAGTACATATATTGAGCCGATACTACTGGATAGCACGAAAGACCCTAACGGTTTTGTTGAAAACATACTGACTACAGGGGAAGTGCTATACAGTAAAAATAGCCAATGAGGGTATAGCATATAATCGAGCGAATACAGTATTAAATTCTAAAGGAGAAACAATCATGACTTTAATGGAAAAAATCGCGAAGCTCACCCCCGAGCAGAGGGAAAAACTCGATTCGGTTAAGGACGAAGCGGCACTCGTCGCTTTCGCCGCCGAAAATGAAATCGAACTCACGGACGGGGACAAGAAAGCCGCACTGTCCTACTTTGAAACAGGTGTAGTGTCCATGAGCGACGACGACATGGAAGCGGTCGCAGGCGGCTCACAAAAATCTGATTCAGAAAAAGAAGCGCAAGCCGACGGACGTATATACAATCTCCCGGGTGGGAATAATCTTTGCGGTTGTCACAGCAAGAACAAATGGGCGCGTTCAGAAACCTTCATCGGAACAACATGGAGCGGTACTGATTTTGCAAAGACATACAGATATGATGATATTAAATGCTACAAATGCAAAAATTGTTGGGCAAGTAAAGAAATTGTCTGTTAAAAGAGAAAACATTACGACATAATACAAAGGAGAAAAATCATGGCTTTAATGGAAAAAATCACAAATCTCACCCCCGAACAGCAAGACAAAGAAGAAGTGCTTGCTCATTTTGAAACAGAAATCATACCCATGAGCGACGACGACATGGAAGCCGTTGCGGGCGGCGTGGCGGTAGAGCCTCCCCCGAAAAGTGAACAACACAAGGATTAACGGTTCTGATATAATAAAATCCATGTATTACAAGCTATCACCCGACTATGCGCTGAGGAGCTGGAAAAATACCGGCACAGTGCTGTATAACACCTGTAGCAAGCAAATGAACAAGCTCAGTTTGCCTGAATTTCTGTTGCTCAAAAACTGTGACGGCGTTTCAGAGATAGGAGAATCCTCTTGGGTTGAATCCTTTCGTGAGCGAGGTATTATCGAGCCATGCGCCGCGCCTGACGAAATCGCGCCCGAACAACGCTTCCGTTCCTACCCGAACGAGTATTTCGCTATTGTTCAGTGGGCGATAACCGAGCGGTGTAACTACAACTGCCGCCACTGCTTTATGATGCCGCCGAACAAAAACTCAACAGGCGAGCCGTCGCTTCTGCAATGTGAGGAATTGACAGAGCAGTTTTCCGCTTGCGGAATCCCCGAAATCTACATAACAGGCGGCGAGCCGCTTATAAGAAAAGATTTTCTCTCTATTATAGATAAGCTAATCGAAAAAAACATACGCATAACGCTAATCAGCACAAACGGAGCGTTAGTAACAGACGAGCTTTTGCTCCAAATTAAAAATCGAGGAATAAACCCCACATTTGTAGTGAGTTTTGACGGAGTGGGCTGTCACGACTGGATACGCAGAGCCGAAACAGCGGAGGATGCTTCTATAAAAGCCATAAAGTTAATAATAAAGCACGGTTTTTCGGTTGCGTGCGAGATGTCGGTTTATAAAGGCAACGCGCAGTTGGTTACGGAAACGGCACAGATGATGCGTGAGCTTGGCGTAGAATATTTTAAGACCTTTTACGTGGCGAACAGTCTTAGGTGGCAAGCCGCAGGGGAAAATCAAGAGCTGACCTTCGAGGAATATTACGATATATGCCTTAACGTATTGGAACAAGCGTTCAAAAGAGAATGGCAAATGGACATGAAGTTAGTTGCGTTTGTTCATTTTCACTACCTTTCAAAAAAAGTGGACATTCTCCCCTCAAAGGGCTGTGAAAAAGACCATGACGGAACTGTTTTATGCAAAAAGGCGCGAACAATTCTGTTTGTCGCAGGTGACGGACGGCTACTGCCGTGCAATCCGTTTACCGCGACTTCATACGGAAAGGAAAATTGGGGCAACGCATTTGAAACCCCGCTTCAAAGTCTTATCACCGAATCCGAGTATTTAAGCAAAGTAAACAGCCCGATAGGTATGTTAAAAGAATTAAACAAAAAATGCTTTGAATGTAAGTGGCTAAAAGAATGTTGGGGCGGCTGCCGTGCGTTGGCGTATGGTTACACAGGCGATTATTACGCCGCCGACCCTTTGAAATGCGCCTTTTTTGAGGGCGGGTATAAAGAAAAAATTCAGTCGCTTTCGGAGAAATATACTGCGAAAGACTTTCAATAAAGGTGTTAAACTATGATAGGCGCGTAGTAGCTTTGTTGACAGTTATCGTTGTATTTGATATAATTTCGACAAATATTCACACCGTGAATATAAAAATATTCACGGTAGGAAAGGGCTTGACAGATTATGACGGGTTGCGCACAATTGTATCAGACAGACAGACAGACAGACAGACAGACAGACAGACAGACAGACAGTATTAACATGCCTTAAAACACATAAGCTATATACAGGGCGTTACAGCTTCTCGCTCGCAAGAAGCTGTAACGCCCCTACTTTTGTTGCTTAGAAAGTCACAGCAACAGACAGTCGAGAAAATTGAGCGAAACGGATAACCCCGCTTTAATAAAAACAAAATACAAAGGAGAAAAATCATGAGTTTAATGGAAAAATTTGCAAAACTCACCCCCGAACAGAGGGAAAAACTCGATTCGGTAAATGACGAAGCAACCCTCGTCGCTTTCGCCGCCGAAAACAGCATCGAACTCACAGAGCAAGACAAAAAGGATGTACTTGCCTACTTTGAAAACGGCGTAGCCCCAATGAGCGACGACGACATGGAAGCAGTCGCGGGCGGGGCGGCGGCAAAGAAAAGCTCACCCGAAAAAGCAGCAGCAGACGGAAGAACCGTGCCTATGCCCACCGCTAGCAAGACTTGTATTTGTCATCATGAGAACAAATGGGCGAGAGAAGAAAAGTTTCTTGGCCGTACAGAGCACGGTTCGTACAGAATTTTTCTTTATTCTGATATTAAATGCTATAAATGCAATCAGTGGTGGAAATCGGTCGAAGTTACGATGAGTTAAGAGAAGCGAGGAAATGACGTTAAGAGCCTGAACAGGTTCTAATAGCAAGTTGCGTTTTTAAGGACATGAAGTCCTCAAAATAATAAATTAAAAGGAGGAATGAAACCATGACTTTAATGGAAAAATTCGCAAGTTTAACCCCCGAACAGAGGGAAAAACTCGATTCAGTTAAGGACGAAGCGGCACTCGTCGCTTTTGCCGCCGAAAACGGAATCGAACTCACAGAGCAAGACAAAAAGGATGTACTTGATTACTTTGAAAACGGCATAACCCCCATAAGCGACGACGACATGGATGCTGTCGCAGGCGGCGCAGCGGCAAAGAAAAGCTCACCCGAAAAAGCAGCAGCAGACGGGCGGACAGTTCCCTTGCCGTCGCGTAACAACCTTTGCTATTGTCACTACGAGAACAAATGGGCGAGGTCTAAAACGCATATTCGCGATAAAATAACCGATATCGTCACGTACCGTGTTTATCTTTTTTCTGATATTAAATGCTATAAATGCAATAAGACATGGACATCGGCCGAATATACGATGGGTTAAGAGAAGCGTGGAAATGACGTTAAGAGCCTGAACAGGTTCTGATAGCAAGTTGCGTTTTTAAGGACATGAAGTCCTCAAAATAATAAGTTAAAAGGGGAATGAAACCATGACTTTAATGGAAAAATTCGCAAGTTTAACCCCTGAACAGCGGGAAAAACTTGATGAAGTTAAGGATGAAGCAACCCTCGTCGCTTTCGCCGCCGAAAATAACATTGAACTCACAGAGCAGGACAAAAAGGATGCGCTTGATTACTTTGAAAACGACGTAGTACCTATGAGTGACGACGACATGGAAGCGGTAGCGGGCGGCGCGGCGGCAAAGAAAAGCTCACCCGAAAAGGCAAAGGCAGACGGGCGAACTGTTCCAATGCCGGTAATGATGAACAGGCTTTGCAACTGTCACCACGATAACAAATGGGCGAGGAGCAAGGTTTTTGTCCGCGCAAACATAACCAGTACCAGTAGCGGTGCAATGGAAACAGATACTTATCGGTATGAAGATGTGAAGTGTTATAAATGCGGGAAACAATGGGAGAAATGTTATATTTAAGGGGAAAGTTTGACTGCGACAAACCCGTGAAGGACTTTTTCACGAATTAGCAAACAGGCAAATAACAGACAGTCGAGAAAATTGAGCGAAACGGATAACCCCGTTTTAATAAAAACAAAATACAAAGGAGAAAAAATCATGAGCTTAATGGAAAAATTCGCAAAACTCACCCCCGAACAGAGGGAAAAATTTGATTCGGTTAAAGACGAAAACGCCTTAGTCGCTTTCGCCGCCGAAAACGGAATCGAACTCACGGAGCAAGACAAAAAGGACGCACTTGCCTACGTTGAAAACGGCGTAGCCCCCATGAGTGACGACGACATGGAAGCCGTCGCAGGCGGGAATGCGAAGAAAGAAGAATCACGCAAACAGGCAGCCGCCGACGGAAGAACTATAGCTGTACCGATAGGCAATTGGCAAGGGGGCAAAGGATGTTGCGCATGTAATAACGACCATAAATGGGCGCGTAGTAAGCAAAAAGACGGTTTTAGGGACGGCTCTTGGTGGAATCTGTACGAAGATGTAAAATGCTATAAATGCAACAACACATGGCCCAGTGTTTCTGTAAGAGCAGGCGCGGTTACCTAAGAGCCCGTAAGGAAAAGCATAGCTTTTGAAAGCCGAGCCGAATCCATTTCGGCGAAGGTGCTATACTCAACAAGACCCCGCTCAAAAACTTTTGCTTTTTGAGCGGGGCTGTTCGTGTGCTTGTTCGCTGATTTTTGCATTAGCTCCCGCTACGACGAGCCTTCCAACGGCACAATTGAAAGTGTTTTGCCGAGCGGTGCCAATACTTTTAAGACAGTATCTATCTGTGGGCTTGTGATTCCCCTCTCCATGCGAGCAATTACAGGTTGTCTAACGCCGCTCAATTCTTCGAGTTTCTTTTGAGATATTCCACATTCTCGACGAGCGCGTGTCAGTTCTATCATCACAGCTACTCTAAGGTCGCTCGCGGCTATTTCCTCTGAGGTGAAAATCTCTTTTCTAAAAGTTTCCCAATCACCGCCGATAGCGTTATCTCCACGATTGCGCAAATCTGTTAAATTCTCATCGGCTTTTGCTATTGCATTTTTGTATTCCGTTGTGTTATTCATCATCTTTGCTCCTTTCTCGGTAGTCGGCTAAATTTCGTTTGGCTTGTTTTATCTCTCCGGGCGGAGCTTTTTGCGTTTTCTTCGTAAAGTGATGTAGAAGTATAAATCGCTGTCCGTCCCATGCGGCAAATAAAATTCTATCTCTTAACGGTCTAAGCTCCCATATTTCCCCGTCAAGGTGCTTAATGTACGGTTCTCCTGCGCGTTTTCCCTCTTTGGCTAAATACTCAATATAGTCATTTATTTTATTCGCCTTAATTCGACTGTCTTTATCACGCCTTTCGGCTAACTTACGCAGATATTCCATGAGTGGGCTTTTTCCGTTTTTGTCTTTATAAAAAACTATTTTGTACATTTGCCGCCCCTCTCTCCACTCTTACAATAACTTAAAAGTTATTATTTGTCAAGCGTTGTTTTTATGTGATTCTAAATGCCATTACCGAAATCACAACGAAAACTCAAAGCTATTGTTTTGTTGACAGTTATTGTTGTATTTGATATAATTCCGACAAAATTCAACTTATACAAAGGGGAAAAATAATGACCTTAATGGAAAAATTCGCAAGCCTCACCCCCGAGCAGAGGGAAAAATTTGATGAAGTTAATGACGAAGCAACCCTCGTTGCTTTCGCCGTCGAAAATAATATCGAACTCACGGACGAGGACAAAAAGAAAGCACTTACCTACGTTGAAAACGGCGTAGTCCCCATGAGCGACAACGACCTGGAAGCCGTTGCGGGCGGTGCGAACAAGGACAACTCACCCAATAGGGCGGCGGAGGACGGGCGGCTTATTCCTTTACCGGTGATGACAGGTCTTTGTAGATGCCACCACAAAAACAAGTGGGCGAGGTCAAAAGAAACCCTCAAAGGTGAGTTGGGTTTAACTAATTACCGCTTTATTGATATTAAATGTTATAAATGCTACAACACATGGGCTGAAGTATACACAATATGGTAGATATACACCACTACAGCACCACTACAACACGGCAAACAGTTAAAATGTTTGCCGTGTTGCGGCATTTCGGCATTTCGGATATGATATAATAAAGCACAGAAATATACCGCAGAACAATAAGACTTGGGGGGGCGTAGTCGCTGTTGAAAACGAAAGCTATAAAAAAAGTCGAAAGCTACCCTGCTGTAATGTTCTTTTTCGCGCCGAAAATACGCTTTTTTTATCAAACGGCTACGGCTTCCGACGGAGCTGTGTTTTGCATGTATGAGGAAACCGCGCCTGTCGGAATAATCTGCCTTGAAAAGCAAAAACGTGATTTAGATGTAGCCTACCTTTACACCAACGAGGAACACAGACGAAAAAACATAGCAAGCGACTTAGTGAAGCACGCCGCCGAGTATGCCGAAAATGAAGGTCTTTCCTTGCGTTTTCGCGTATTAGAAAATAACCCGCACAAAGCCGCGCTGATAAAAATTGCGGAGAAGCAGGGCTTTAGTCCGATTGATGAAATGTTCTTTTTCCGTTTGGAGGTCAACAAGGACACGAAAAAACTATGGGAAGCCTACCGCCCTAAGCTGATTAACATCATAAATAAGTTGGATAAAAGAATGGGTAAGCATGAGATTGTCACATTCGGGGAAGCAAGCGAGGAGTTGCTTCAAAACCTCCGCGATAAAATAGGGCGAGAGCTACCCGGGCTGAATCCCTACGATTTGCCCGATATAAACCCCGACTTTTCGCTCATAATCATGCACGCAGATGAGATTGTTGCCGTAAATGCGGTAAGGACTATCGGAAAAAAGATGATATATGACATATCCTCCGCGCAAAAGGGTATGACGATTACGGCAGGAGTGCCTGTTTTCTTCGACAAGCTGTTTTCAAGCGATATTGAGTGTGTTACCTGTATGGTGAGAAGCGATAATCACGAGGGGCTTAACCACGCACGGGGGAGATACGGTTTTTTGTTTAAGGAAAACGGCAAGCAAACGGTATATAGCCCTCTGAGAGCCGCTTTGTCCTAAACAGGCTCTGCAACAAAAAGCAACGAAAACAACGAGAAACAACAAAAAGCAACGAAAACAACAAAAAACAACAGAAAACAACGAAAACTGCGTTGAAACCGCAACGGAAACAACACAAAACAACGAAAACAACAGAAAAGAACGAAAAGCAACAAAAAAGAACGAAAAGCAACAAAAAAGAACGAAAAACAACAATCAAACCGCTCGAATCTTCTCCCTGAGCGGTAATATCATTTTGGGCGAAACGGAAAGCTCGTCAACCCCCATATGCAAAAACGCTTCGGTAAGCTCCAAATCTGCGGCGATTTCTCCGCAAATCCCAACCCATATCCCCGCATTTTTCGCCGACGTAACCGTCATTTCAATCATTCTCATAACCGCAGGGTGATGCGGGTCGTAAAAAGACCCGACATTGCTGTTCTGCCTGTCCGCCGCTAAGGTGTATTGAGTAAGGTCGTTTGTGCCTATGCTGAAAAAGTCAACCATTTCGGCAAGCGATTCACTTATCATAACAGCGGCGGGGGTTTCTATCATAATGCCAAATTCGATTTTATCATTAAACGGTATATTCTCACGCCGCAAATCCGACTTGACCTCGCTTATAATATTCAGCGTTTCCTCTACCTCGCAGGCAGAAGTAATCATCGGAATCATAATGGCTATATTTCCGAACGCAGAAGCTCGGCACAAAGCGCGGAGCTGGGTTTTGAAGATTTCAGGCTTATTAAGGCAAAGCCGCACGGCACGAAGCCCCATTGCTGGGTTTTCCTCAATTGGCAAATCAAAATAATCCACCTGTTTATCCGCCCCTATATCAAGTGTGCGTATAATAACCCTCTTATCGCCCATGCAAACAGCGACTTTTTTATAAGCCGCAAACTGCTCATCCTCTGTCGGCTCACTTTTTCTGTTAAGAAATAAAAATTCGCTTCTGAAAAGCCCTACTCCCTCCGCATCGTTAGAAACGGCATCGTCAATGTCGGATATATGGTTGATATTTGCGTAAAGACTGACTTTTCTGCCGTCTGACGTTACGCTCGGCAAGCCTTTGAGCCTGCCCTGTTGTTCACGCTTTTTACGAAGCGTGTCAAGCCGCTCAGTCATTGCTTTTTCGGTAAGCTCGTCAGGCTCTATGTAGAGTTTTCCCTCAAAGCCGTCTAATATAGCGTGTTTTCCGTCTAAATCCTCACAAATTTCCTGAATACCGAAAACAGCGGGCAAAGCCAATGAACGCGCAAGTATGGCGGTATGCGAGTTTACCCCGCCTTTTACGGTTGCTATACCCAGAATCATATTTTTATCAATCCCGACAGCTTCGCCGGGCGTAATATCGTCAGCGATAATTATTGAAGGCTCTTTAATTTCATAAGAGCTATGAAGCGCGGGATTAAGGTTTTTTTGAATACGGTCAGATATGTCCTTTACATCAATTGCGCGCTCTTTCATGTAATCATCGTCCATAGATGAAAACATCTCGCTGAATTTCTCCGCCGTCACAGCCACCGCATATTCGGCGTTTACCCCTTGCGCCTGTATCGTAGCCGTAACAGATTCGATATAATCAATATCTTCAAGCATCATTTTGTGAATGTCAAAAATCGCCGCGTTTTCCTCTCCCAAGCGTTCCTTTGTTTCTTTATATAGCTGTTCGAGCTGTAAACACGCTTCCTCACGCGCCGCTTCAAAACGCGCAGTTTCCTTTTCGGGAAAATCAATCTTTTCACGCTTGATTGCTTCTGATTTATTTTTCAGAAAAAATAAAGCCCCTATTGATATACCGTCGGAAACCCGCACACCTTCAAAAACTTTCATTTTTCCCCGTCCTCTCTGTCCGCATATGCCTGTCCGCTTACGACATCAATGACTGCGGTTTCGCCTTATACCCCCCTAACAACCGCCAACCCTCTCTCCCCCTATGTAAACATGAAGTATCTCCAAATCACGGTTTAATATCAGAAAGTCCGCCGCTTTGCCTATTTCAAGACTGCCTATCGAAGAATCGGCGGAAATCGCCCGCGCAGGATTAAGCGAAGCCGCTTGTACGGCAATTTCAAGAGGTATTCCGAATTTTACGGCATTTCGGAAACAATCGTACAAATTCGACGCGCTACCCGCAATCGCGCCGCCCACAGCCAAGTTAGAACGTCCGTCTTTAAGAACAATAGTCTGCCCGCCAAGCTCGTATTCACCGTTCGGCATACCTGCGGCCCTTATGCTGTCACTCACAAGACATACCCTATCCTTGCCGAACATCTGAAATACAGCCCGTATTACCGACGGGTGGATATGCACCCCGTCGCATATAATTTCCGCAAAGTCGGCGTAGTCAAAAGCCGCCCCGATAACGCCGGGTTCTCTGTGCCCGAATGTCGGCATGGCGTTAAACATATGTGTTACGTGGCTTGCCCCCGCCTTAAAAGCGGCGGCGGCGGTTTCGTAGTCCGCCTTAGTGTGCGCTATGCTTATCTTACAGTATTTACAAATGCGACGTATAAGCTCAAGTGCGCCCGACGTTTCGGGAGCAATATCAAGCAACCGTATATTCCCGTCGGAAAGGTCGTGCAAACGCTCAAAAAGAGCAATATCGGGAGCAATAATATTTTCGGGTTTTTGCGCCCCGCATTGAACCTTGTTCAAAAACGGGCCTTCCATGTTAATTCCGCGCAAAACCGCGCCGTAACCTTTTTTACCGCAATAAGAAGCGACGGTTTGCACAATATCTGCAAGCGTTTCAGGGTCAAGTGACATAGTTGTCGCCGTTATGCTCGTAGTGCCGTTTTTACCGTAATGGGACAGCATTTTTTCGATTCCGTCAGAATCCGCATCGCTGAAATCATGATTCATACAGCCATGAGTGTGTATATCAACAAAACCGGGAACAATGTATGCGCCGCAAGCATCAATGGTGGTAGGCTCTGTAAATTTCTCCACAGAGCCTATACCTGTAATAATCCCGTTTTCAAATTCCAAGTCGCAATTTTTGAACTTGAAATCCGCTCCAAAAACTAACCCATTGCGTACTATCATCTTCACAGTAGCTTTCTCATTTCGTCAGCCACATGCTGAACCTGCGTACCTATTACAATCTGTACGCTTGTTTTTCCGGGGCGGATAACCCCGCTTATACCTGCTGATTTTATAGCTTTTTCATCCACGTCGGTATGGTCCTTGACTTCAACCCTCAAACGGGTTACGCAGTTGTCAAGAGAAGCAATATTTCCCGCTCCGCCAAGCCCTGCGAGGATTTGCTCCGCAATTGCGGTGAAGTCTTTTCCGCCGCCTGATGCACTCGGTTTTATTTGAGCATCTTTGTCGTCATCGTCCTCTCGTCCCGGAGTTTTCAGGTTAAACTTTGTTATAATTACGCGGAAAAGAGCATAGTAGATACCGAAAAATGCCGCGCCCGCAATAAAAATACCCCAAGGATTTTGCGCCATAGGCGTTTTCCAGCATAAGATAAGGTCTATCAGACCGCCGCTGAAATTAAATCCCGTGCGAACAGGCAAAGCCGCCATAACCGTCATTGAAATTGCGGTCAGTACAGCATGAATGACGTAAAGGGGCGGCGCGAGAAACATAAAGGCAAATTCAAGAGGTTCTGTAACGCCGGTAAGAAATGCGGCAAAGGAAGCCGAAAGAAGAAGCCCCGCCGCCGCTTTTTTCTTCTTTTCTTTTGCCGTATGGAGCATGGCAAGAGCCGCACCCGGCAACCCGAACATCATAATCGGGAAAAATCCGGTCATATATTGCCCTGTAACCCCATACACCCCTGTATTAGCCCAGAAGTGTTCAAGGTCGTTTATTCCCGCTACATCAAACCAGAATACCGAATTAAGAGCGTGGTGCAGACCCAAAGGCAGTAAAATACGGTTAAACAGCCCGTAAATTCCCGCTCCGACAGCTCCCAGATTCAAAATAGCCGTACCAAACATAACCAATCCGTCGTATACAACAGGCCAGACAAAAAGCAAGACCATAGCCGCAACAAGGCTGACCCCGCCCGCGACAAGAGCGACGCTTCGTTTTCCGCTGAAGAAAGCCAACGCATCAGGCAGCTTGGTGTTTTTGAATCGGTTGTAGCAAATCGCGCCGATAAGTCCGCAGATTATACCGATAAATACATTGTTCACTTTTCCAAACGCCGCACTTACTTCTCCAATCGGCGTTTTGCTTATCATGGATATAGTTTGAGGGGACAGTATAACTTGAATTAAAAGCCATGATATTAGTCCCGCAAGTCCTGCCGCTCCGTCGTTGTCGTCAGCCATGCCGACCGACACACCGAGAACAAAAAGAAGCGGCATATTCCCGATTATGGCATTTCCCGCCGATATTAAAAATGCGGCTACTTGACTTCCCTCACCCCACCCTGAAGGGTCTATCCAATAGCCTATTCCCAGCAAAACAGCGGCAATAGGCAGACAGGCAACGGGCAACATAAGAGATTTTCCGAGTTTTTGTAATGTTTTCATAACGCACCTCCGTTTTAATCGGGCGAAGTTATTCTGTTTTTGCAATATGCGGCACGTCTTAATCGTTCGCTTTGCTGAAATCTTCGCTCACTCGTTTGTCCTACTTCGTTCACAGCTCGGCGAAGTTGAAGTCTTCGCTCACTCGGGCTTGTCCGAGCTTGCTCGGACGTGACCCTCATTCACTCGGTCACAATCATAGCGACGCACCCCCTTTGCTAAATCACAGGTTTTCCTCCAAAAATGACATGATTTTTTCAGCCGCCGAGTCCTCGTCGGAACCGTCAAAAGTCAATATCATTTCATCACCGCATTTCAGCCCTAAGCCCATAATGCCGAAAATGCGTTTTCCGTCAACCATTTTTTGAGGTGTTCCGACCTGAACCTCTCCGCGAAATTCGCTCAGTGCCTTAACCAATAATCCTGCCGGGCGTGCATGAATACCAACCTCATCTTTAATAACATATTTTATCGTTTTCAAACTTATAACTCTCCCTCGTATTATATTTGCGAGTTTTTTTGTGTCCCCGCAACCACACCGACCCGCAACCACGCCGAAATGATTTGCTCTCTGTCATTTGTTAATCGTAATAAGCGGCTCGCCCGCCTTTATCGCGCCCTCTTTTGCAAAGGTTAAATTTTTGAAATCATCGGGATTGCAAACTACCACGGGGGTTACTGTGTCAAAACCCTCTTTGCTTATCGCCGCCCCGTCAAATTTCATCAAAATATCGCCCGTGCTGACCTTTTCGCCGCTGTTTTTAACAATGGTGTAATGCTGACCCTTTAGCTTTACCGTGTCAATGCCGACATGGATAAGGAGCTGTACTCCGTCGTCGGTTAGTAGGTTTGCGGCGTGTCCCGTTTCAAACATTTGGTCAACAGTCGCCTTGCAGGGGGCTTTGACACAAACTGAATCCGCAGAATCGGGCATAACGGCTATTCCGGGACCTAAAATTTCTTGGCTGAAAACAGGGTCGCTTACCTTTGAAAGGGACACAACCGTGCCGTCAAACGGCGAGGAAATCACAATGCTCTTTTTCGACAATCCAAACATATTTTTTGTTCCTTTCATTTACTGCTATTATAATACAATACTGCATTTGTAGCAAGAGAGCTTTTTTCGTAAAACGGCGTTTTTTTGCAAGTTTTTTCGACGAGTTTTTCGCAGAAATGATTGATAAACTGCGCCCGATATAGTATTATTGAATAGGAGTTGATTGAAATGCGTATCCCCCGAATTTACTTAGAAACCACGATGTTCAATTATTATTTTGAACAAGAACGCGAAGCACATGCCGATACCGTGAAACTTTTTGAGGAAATCAAAGAAGGTAAATATCAAGCGTTTACTTCCGTATATGCTACGAGAGAACTCTTGAGAGCGTCCGATGACCGAGCGCGGAAAATGATTAACCTCATTTCAGAATACGGTATAACAATTTTAGAAGCCGCTGAAGAAGCCGACACACTTGCCGCAATATATCAGAAGCAAGGGATTATTCCGCAGGGAAGCACGGTTGATGCACAACATATAGCTGTTGCTTCAATAAACGATTTAGATATGATTATCAGCTTGAACTTCAAGCATATCGTCAGAAAAAAGACTGTGACAATGACAGGGCGGGTAAATGCCGACCTCGGCTACAAGTCGGTAGAGATTCATTCCCCTATGGAGGTGGTTGAACGTGAAAACGCTTAATGATTATATGGACGACCCAAGCGTGGTCAGCGAGCCAATGCCGTTGCGCGAGGTACACGCTATCAGATTGATGATTTACGACGAAACTAAAGACATGACCCCTGCCGAGAGAACGGCATATTACAACGACAGTCTTAAAGAAATAAAAGGGGAGTACAACCTCAAAGTGGTATCAAGCGCAAGACGAATCTAAGCGTAAATACGCACCGATAAAGGCAATCTAAAGGCAATCGCAGAAAGCGGCGGTTGCTTTTTGATGTTCAAAAACGCAAAGGCACAAATTCGCCTTGTGGTTGAAAAAATATCGCCTAAAGAGATATGGACAGCCGACTTGCCTAAGTTTACAATATGACATACCCCACCCCCCAACAACTTTTCATAGGAGGAAAGAAAATGCTGTACATTGCGGAAAATCTAAAGGCACTGCGGAAAGGCAAAGACCTTACGCAGGAGGAAGTTGCGGAAATGCTCGGCGTTTCCCCGCAGAGCGTGAGCAAGTGGGAACGCGGCGACAATCTGCCCGACATTACACTACTGCCCGCCATTGCCAATCTCTACAAAATCAGCGTAGACACGCTTATCGGCATGGATAAAATCAACGACAGGCAAACAAGAAACAACGTATTTACAACCGCTCACAATCACATACGAAGCGGCGACATAACAACAGCCGCACAGGTTTACTCTGAAGCTCTGAAAACATTTCCAAATGATGAGGGCATACTTTCAAATTTAGCAATGACACTCGCGCTCAGTGATGACCCGAACAAGCTGTCCCAAGCCGTTGCATTATGCGAGCGGGTGTTGCGTGGCGCGGGCGGCGAAAATGTGCATCATACAACCCGCGCCGCTTTGTGCTTTATCCACTTGAAAGCAGGGGAAAAAGAAAAATCAATCGCCATAGCGCAAAAACTTCCCCATCTTCGTGAGAGCCGCGAAATCGTTACCGCACAGCTTGAAAAAGACCCGACGGCAGACGAGCTTAACGCATTTATAAAATTCATCGCTATCGGCGAGAGTGATGAACAGGATGTAATTGAAATCTCTTTCGGAATAGACATGGTGGCTATATACACAGAACATGACCTGCATGAAAAAATCGTTGCACTGCGAAAAGAAGTCGAGTCGGAGATGTGCGGAGAAAGACACCGCAGGCTTCCTGCCGTTCGGATTCGTGATAAAGAGGAGCTTGCGCCCACACAAGTGCGGGTGCGCCATTATGCCGACTATCTGATTGATAAAGCGTTCGACAATCCCTCTGATGCCGCTGTAGAAATAATTAACACATTGCGAAAAATCGCGCAGTCAATATGAGAAATCGCGCAATTTGCGCTAATTTATGCTGAAATATTTCGGAAATATGCAAAAATTTTGCAGAAATTTGAAAAAATTGTTAAATTTTGTTGACTTATTATTAACAATTCTGTTATAATACGTGCGGTATGTGTATCTGTCAAAAGGTTTCGCCTTTTGAAGATACTCGAAAACAACAAAAATAGGAGGATTTTATGAAAAGAAAGCTTATCACCCTGCTCATGGTCGTCACACTTCTGGCGGGCATGACGACAATCTTCGCAAGCGCATCACCCTTCCCCTTTGCGGATGAAATTGACCTCGGCGATTTCACTTGGGACAACAACGACAACCAAAGAGGTTGGCACACCGACGCATCCGCCGCAAATGACGGTGCAGAAACCAACGGGCTTACAGTTGGGGAACTCACAAGGGCGACACATCTTGTCCTTGAACTCAGCGGAGCACCCGAAGGCATGATGCAAATCGTCTGGCAGTCCGACATCGACAGTTGGGGCTGGAATCAAACTGACATCGCCCTCGAAGACCTCGAACTCATGCTCGACGGCAACACACTGACAATTCCCCTGCCGTACTACCTCAAAGATTATCACAACTTCTTTGCTATCGCAGTCAAAGACGAAGGTTTTGTTGATGATAACTTTGGCGCACTCAGAGCCGACGAAGATGTCGCGTTCATCGCAAAGCTGTTAATAGCTTACTACGAAACACCGATTGACGAATTAGTCGTCGGCGCGAAACTCACATACGATGCGGTCGGCAGACCTCCAAACCAAGCGACCACAACCTATGACCTTATGCCGCACCTCACCCCGGGCGTAACAACCGACTTTGCGTTCTCCACACAGTATGCGCAAGCAGCCGGCGACGGCACACCCGGCGTAACCCTCATCAAGAGCATTGTTGCAGGAGCAAGAGGTATGACACTCGTGGTTGACAAAGAATTAGAAGCAGACACCGTAATCACGCTGATTCTCCAGAGTATGGATGCGTGGTGGGAAGCCAATGATATGGTTTACACCTACACATGGGATGGCGATGTCGGATATATCGACTTCTTCACCTCAACACATCCTGATTGGGATTACTTTGCTGACTACGAAACAAACTTCCACGCCAAGTTCGGTATCGGTTATTTCGACGATGACGCCATTGGCGCACTCGGCATAACAGGTGCGTATCTGTGGTGGGCAGAGCCCGCACGCGGAGAAGCAGACCCTGAACCCGAACCCGAGCCCGAACCCGAGCCTGAGCCCGAACCCGAACCCGAAACACCGGCTGACCCGCCCGCACCCGCACCGGTAACACCGAGCACACCCGATACATCATCAAGCGGCGGTCTGGACACATGGGTATGGATTCTCATCATCGGCGGCGGTGTAGTGGTTGTCGCAGTAGTGGTTGTTCTTGTTGTCAAAGGCAAAAACAAATAAGCTACCAAATAAACCACATTAAACAACAGCAAAAAGAGAAGCCCGAAAGGGCTTCTTTTTTTGGTTTTTAATAATTCGCACACTTCAAAAGCGCAATAAAGCGCATAAAAATCACTTTTTTACTTTGACAAAATACCATTAAATGAGGTACAATCCCCATATGTATAAAACAAGTAAAATAAACCGAAAAGTGACCCGTGTGTTTGGAATCATCCTTGCATTGTTGATGCTGATTTCAACAGTTTATCCCATATACGCCGAAGCGGAAACAGACCTCACATGGGACGAGTTTAACAACATAGTCGATACATATTCCGTCAACCCAAGCATACCGACATACCGCGAATACTTAAACCGCCACGCGCATATAAGACCAACTGCCGTTGTAGAAATCGAAGCAGACTCCTATGTGCGTTATTTTGATTCGGGCGTAGCCGAGATACCCGAAAAGTATATAGACTTTGAGGGCATGGCGGGGGTATCGGTTTTAACGGGAGAAACCGCCGTGATAGAATACACCGTTACAGTGCCGCAGGAGGGACTATACAACATTCTCCTTGATTATTACCCGATAGAGGGAAAAAGCTCCGCAATAGGGCGAAGCATATTCATAGACGGCACACTCCCGTATAACGAAATGTCACTCATAGAGCTGCCCCGTATATGGCAAAACAACGAAGTGAAAAAGCAAGCGGGAGCTATACCGCTTGTGTGGCAAAAGGATAATCGCGGCAACGACCTGAAGCCCGTTATGGAGGAATCGCCTGAGTGGATTTCCGCGTTTATTCACGATTCGGGAGGGTATGTCGCTACCCCGCTGTCAGTATATTTTACGACAGGGGAGCATACAATATCGCTTTACTCACAGCGCGAACCAATGCTGCTTCGCCGCTTAACACTTGTAAACAGCGAGCAAACAAGCAGTTACTCGGACGTGCTGGCAGACCTGCAAGCGGGTGGAGCTACAGATACGTCAGGGCAGAAAATAGTCATTGAAGCCGAGTACGCAACGAGGACATCATCACAAATGCTATACCCTATCCAAGACCGCTCATCACCCGCCATTACTCCAAGCAGTGCAAGACACTTCATCAACAACACTATCGGAGGTAACTCATGGCGTATGATGGGGCAGTGGTTAGAGTGGGATTTTACCGTGCCTGAGAGCGGTTTTTATGAGATAACCTTACACAGCAATCAAAACTTTCGGCGCGGGACATTTGTTTCACGAAAAATCACAATAAACGGAAAAGTGCCCTTTACAGAGCTTGAGGATTACGGCTTTGCTTACGAAAGGCATTTCAGAATGGACAACCTCAGCGATAATAACGGCGTACCGTTTAAGTTTTATTTTGAAGCGGGGACGGTTCACACCCTGCGCATGGAAGCTGTGCTTGGAGAGCTTGGCGAGATTATTTCGACCGTGCGTGACGTGGTGTATGACCTCAATAATATTTACCGCAAGGTAATTGCCCGAACAGGCGTATCTCCCGACAAGTTTGCCGACTATCAGATAAGACGGGCATTGCCTGAGCTGACGGCACAAATGACAGACGTTCGTGACAGATTGGAGTGGGCACTCGGCGAGCTGCAAAGGATAGGCGGACAAAGCAGTGAGAGGGAACGTGTACTTAGAACAATGCGTGACCAGCTTGACAGGCTCATTCGAGATAACGAGCTTTTTCCGCGACATGTAGGCTCTTTTAGGGTAAATATCCGCGCCTGCGGTGCTTGGTTAAACGAAGCGATAGAGCAACCGCTACAGCTTGATTCGATAACAATACACTCTCCCGACGTTGAGGTGAAAAGCTCGAACAACACCATATTTCACAGAATATGGCATGAAATCAGCCGTCTTTGGTATTCGTTTATAATCGACTACAACCAAGTCGGAAACATCATAGAGGACGGCGATGTTATAACGCTTTGGATTGGTTCGGGGCGTGACCAGGCAAATGTAATTAAGTCGCTTATTGACGAGCGGTTCACTCGCGAAACAGGCATAGGGGTGAATGTTATGCTTGTGGATATGAGTACGCTACTGCAAGCATCACTCGCAGGACAAGGCCCTGATGTCGCTATTCAAGTTGCAAGTGAACTGCCTATGAACTTTGGCTTGCGCGGGTCGGTCGTGGATTTGAGCGGGTTTGCGGGCTTTGATGAAGTGAGAGAGCGATTTGCCGAAAGTGCTATGACACCGTATGAGTATGGCGGAGAAACCTTTGCCCTGCCCGAAACGCAGATATTCCCGATGATGTTTTACCGAAAGGATATTTTAACAGAGCTTGAAATGGAGCTTCCGCAGACATGGGATGATGTGTCTGTCATAATGTCCGAGCTTGCATTTAACCACATGGAATTTGGTATGCTGCCGAACGAGCAGAATTTTACGATGCTGCTTTATCAGCACGGCGGGGAGTATTACAACGAAAACGGCTCTCAAAGCGCGTTAGACAGCGAGGAAGCGATAGACGCTTTCAGAATGTATACGGAGTTTTATACAGACTATAAACTCGAACGCGCCACAAGCGTGGAGGAGCGATTCCGCACGGGAGAAACGCCGATTATCATTACGGACTACACGTTTTATAACAACCTGCAAATCTCAGCACCTGAGCTTCGCGGAATCTGGGGCTTTGCGCCTGTGCCCGGCATGATGCAAGAGGACGGGACGATAAACCGAACTGTAAGCAGTAACGGGGGCGGAACTGTAGCGGCGACAACTATGATTGGTGTTGTGGGCGGCAGTGGAAGCGCGGCGGTTATGATGTCGGGAACACAGTACCCCGAACAGGTTTGGGAGTTTCTCAAATGGTGGACTGATGCGGACACACAGGTGAGCTTCGGGCGTGAAATGGAAAGCCTAATGGGACCTGCGGCGCGTATTCCTACGGCAAACCGTGAGGCCTTTGAAAAAATGCCTTGGCCCGCGCAGGACTATCAAGCTCTCAGCTACCAGTTTGAGTTTGTTAAGGGAATACCGCAGGTTCCGGGCGGTTACTTCACATGGCGTAACGTAAATAATGCGTTTTATGCGGTGACGACCCCCCAAGACGACAGACCTAAGAGTAACTTGCGGCTTCCTATGCCGCGAGAAGAGCTAATGAGCCGCGTGATTTTGATTAACGATGAAATACGCTACAAGAGAATTGAGTTCGGCTTACCGTTGGAGTAAATTGAGAAATGGGGTTATGTTCAGAGTGTATTATTTTTTGAGCGGTTAGGTGGAGCGTATTGAACGCTCTTGGCGAAATTCTGGCATCTCCATAGCCGCATACTGTTTGAGCGAAGCGAGTTTATGCGGCTGCCGAATGAGCCTTAGAGCGGCAATATGCGGAAACCGTTTAGCGAGAAAAATAATACCTCTGAACATCAAAGAAACAAAAGCTAAATACGAAAGGCACGGTTAATGAGCAATAAAAATCCACACAGTTTAAGAGCCCGTATAGGACGTGAAAAGGTCAGCTATCTGATGATGGCACCGTATTTCATCTTGTTTACGACGTTCACAGTCCTACCCGTTCTCATATCAATATTTTTCAGCTTTACATACTTTGACATGCACTCTATGCCGCAGTTTGTCGGGTGGGGCAACTACGCAAAACTCATTTTAGAGGACGATTTGTTTATCCAAGCACTCAGAAATACATTTGTGCTTGCCGTTGTGACAGGCCCTGTCAGCTATGTACTTTGTGTACTGTTTGCATGGATAATCAACGAGTTTCGGGGATTCTTCCGAGCATTGCTCACGTTGGTTTTTTATGCCCCGTCAATCAGCGGACAAGCATACCTCATATGGAACATAATCCTCACGGGCGACAGATACGGATTTCTCAACGGAACACTTATGCAGTTCGGATTTATCCAAGAGTCAATCCTTTGGATGCAAACAGAAAAGTACGTGTTGCCCGTGCTTATAGTCGTACAACTGTGGCTGTCGCTCGGCACAGGCTTTCTTGCATTCATCGCGGGCTTGCAAACGGTGGACAAAACGCTCTATGAAGCGGCGGCAATCGACGGAGTTTCCAACCGTTGGCAGGAGCTGTGGTTCATCACCCTACCCGCAATCAGACCGCAGCTTATGTTCGGCGCGATAATGCAAATTACACAAAGTTTTGCAATCGCTGACGTTTCGCTCTATCTCGCGGGAAATCCGTCAGTCAACAATTCGGGCGCAACCATAGTAACGCACCTTTTGGACTACGGCGGAATACGGTTTGAGATGGGCTACGCCTCCGCGATAGCGACAGTATTGTTCATAATGATGGTTGGAACAAACATGATTGTGCAAAAGGGATTGAGAAAAATAGGGGAGTAATTATGCCGACAACAACCTTAAATAATAAGCATTATGTAATTGACCCAAAGGGACGACCTATTCGTATACGTGCGAAAAAGCACAGTAAGGTCAACCGCAGTCGTGCGGGTAATGTGCTTTTGTTTATCCTCATGGGTATATGCGGTTTGTTTATGGTGCTTCCAATCGTAATGATTGTCAACAACTCGCTCAAGCCCCCCGACGAGCTTTTTCAGTTTCCTCCACAGCTTTTTGTGCGAAACCCAACGCTTGACAACTTCGCAGACCTCTTTGTTCTCATGGGTGAAACATGGGTACCGTTTTCCCGCTATATCCTCAACACCTTTATAATCACGGGCGGCGGGGTTGTCGGGCATGTGCTTTGCGCTTCGCTTGCGGCGTATCCTTTGGCAAAACGCAAGTTTCCCGGCTCAAAGGTGCTGTTTACGGTTGTTGTGCTTTCGATGATGTTCTCATGGACCGTAACACAGATTCCGAACTACATGATTATTTCGTTTCTTGGGTTAAACAATACATATTTGGCTTTGATATTACCTGCGTGGTCGTTTGGTATCGGGCTTTATTTGATGAAACAATTCATGGAGCAAATACCTGATTCCATTATTGAATCGGCACGGATTGACGGAGCGAGTGAATGGGCTGTTTTTTGGAAAATAATCATGCCGAATGTAAAACCCGCATGGCTGACACTTGCGATATTCCAGTTTCAAACGCTTTGGAGCAATACGGGCGGAATGTTTTTGCGAAGCGAGGAGCTTAAACCCATGCAGGCGGCTATGGGGCAGATAATGGCAGGCGGCGCGGCTCGTGCGGGAGCTTCTGCGGCAGTTGCTTTTATCGTCGCCGCAATTCCGATTACGTTTTTCTTGATTTGCCAATCAAGTATTTTTGAAACAATGACAACATCGGGGATTAAGGAGTAGGAAACGGGCGCAGAACGCCCGCCGAAGAAGCAACAGAGTAGAAAACGGGCGCAGAACGCCCGCCAAAGGAAAAACACAAAAATGGCAAGAAAAATTATCTCAATCTTAATAATAACGCTTGTGCTTGCAACGGTTGTCATGCCGCTTGCAACAGCGACGGACTCTGTGCCCTATGACACCTACAACTACGACTTTTGGGAGTACATAGTATTCACGCCCGCCGCTTATGTACCGGGTGAAACCATATCGGGCGTATCGCTTGGAATCGGCGCATTCAGCGACCCGCAGGGTATTCACGCCGCTGATGACGGTGCTGTTTATGTCGCCGACACGGGAAACAGCCGCATTGTGATATTAGAACCCGATTTGCATACTGTACGTGACGTGATTGTTACATTTAACAATGACGGCAGGGCGGACAGCTTTAACAAACCTCGCGGGGTTACTGTGACGGCAGACGGAATTGTTTATGTCGCGGACACCGAAAACAGAAGAATCGTCGCCTTAGACGGTAACGAGGTTGTCAGAACTATCGAGAATCCTCAATCTGAGCTGCTCGGCGACAATTATGATTTTGTACCGCTAAAGGTAACGGTGGACTTTGCGGGGCGTGTGTTTGTCGTAGCGCGGAATATGTTTCAAGGGATTATGACATTTAACGAGGACGGAGATTTTATCGGATTTTACGGAACTATAAATGTTGCTATCACGCTCTGGCAAAGATTTTGGCGGGCAATTTCCACACAAGAGCAACGGGCGCGACAACAGTTATTCATACCCACAGAGTTTACAGGGCTTGATGTTGACCCCGCAGGGTTTATATACGCCTCAAATATAGATTTAGAGGGTAAGCAAGCGGTAAGGAGATTAAATCCAAAGGGTGAGGATGTCCTGCGAAAGGGAATAAACGAGCATGTCGGCGGCGATATTTTAATGTTTCCCGAATCAACAAGCGCGTTCTCAGGGCCGAGTACAATTATTGATGTCACGTTCAGAGGACGCGGCATGTATTCCTTACTTGATGCCAGAAGAGGGCGGATTTTCACCTACGACCACGAGGGAAATCTGCTTTACATATTCGGTGGGATGGGACAGCAAGCAGGAACATTCAGACAGCCGACAGCTATTGCGGCGCAAGACAATCGAATAGTCGCGCTTGATGCGATACGCAACGAAATCATAACCTTTGAGGAAACCTTATACGGACAGCTTATCAACAAGGCGGTGGGGCTCAGATATGACGGAGATGAAGCGCAAGCCGTTGAGGTTTGGCACGAGGTTTTACTGCTCAATGAGAATTTTGAACTCGCTAACGCGGGCATAGGTAAGGCATACCTTACCGCAGGAAACAATAAATTGGCTATGGAATATCTGCGGCTCGGAATGGACAAAGAACATTATTCAATTGCTTACAGACGGTATCGAAATGAGATACTAAAAGAGAATATCGGGTGGATATTGACCGCAACGGTCAGCGGCATTTTCGGTATCGTAGTTCTGCGCGCCGTATTGCGCCGCCGCCGCGGTCACTCCGCAGATGAAAGGAGTGACACATTCGATGCGTAAATACTTCTCAAAAGAGAGAGTTAAATATATGTTTGGTATTCTGAACAACCCGATTGAGTCGTTTTACGAAATACGGCACAGGGATAAAGGCAGTGTGCCGCTTGCTATAATATGTGTGCTTGTGTTGTCTGTGCTTTTTACGATGAATCGTGTTTTTGCGGGGTTTGTCGCAAACAATGTAAATCCGCAGACGATTGACGGCATTTCGGAGATGAACGCTTTCTTTGTTATACTCGGACTTTTCTGTGTCGGCAATTGGGCCGTTACTTGCCTTATGGAGGGTGAGGGCAGAATGAGGGATATTATAACGGTTGCGGGTTATGCAATGCTTCCGATAACGCTTGTACTTGCGCCCGCAACAATTCTCAGCAATTTTATCTCGCTTGAAGAACTGGCGTTTTATCAAATTATACTGGGGTTCGGGATAGCGTGGACGGGGATATTACTGCTCGTCGGGGTTATGACTGTCCACAATTACACGCTCTTTAAGACACTTATAACCTTAGTTTTAACATTTGTAACGATACTGATATTGGTTTTCATAGCTCTTTTGGTTATGGACCTACTTAACCAAATTTGGGGATTCTTCTACAGCATTTACACAGAGCTGATATTTAGGTTTTAGAGAACGTCATTGTGAGGAAGCGTAGTCTTACGAGCGAGAGCGCGGCTCACAATGACACAAAGTAAGGGAAAATATTAGGAAAGCAGAAAGTATTAGAGAACATGAAGTTTGCAAGAAAATTCCTATTGTTAATAGTTGCGGCGGTCGCTTTAGTTGTGCTTGTATATCAAGGTTTTCTCACCGTGCATTATCGGCTTCACAACGGACACCGCTCCGCAATTAGTGAGCATGTCAATCCTCGCGGCTCTGAACACAGCGCGGATTTGCGCGTGTTTACTGTGCTCGACCCGACCGCAAAGGATGTCCCCGATTATGTGCTTGCGGCGGAAAGTGACGATTTGCGCCTGTACGTCGAAGAAGCAACGGGCAATATCGCGCTTTTCGACAAAAGAAGCGGCAACATAACATATGCCGTACACCCTGAAATGAAAAATGACCCGATTGCATCTGACCTCAACCGAAGTTTGTTGCAGTCACAAGTAACTATTGACTTTTTTACCGCCAACCGTCAGCCTGTGCGGTGGAACAGTTATGACCATGCTGTAATTTGGGAGCAGTTTCGGTTGGAATCGTTTGATAACGGATTGCGAATAACATATACCATTGGCGATATTTCCAGCCCGACAGGGCTTGTGCCTATATACATCTCTCTTGAAAGGTTAGAGCAAGTCCTTGCACCGCTTGACGGTACTCGCGACTACAACAGAACAATTATGCGGTACGTGGAGTCCGACGTTGCGCCCGGTTATATGGAGCTTATTGCGGCGGCGAGAACAGGCGCGGCTACACTTCGCGATATGAATGAAGCGTTTGCACGGGCGGGCTATACGGCGGAGGATTATGCGGCAGATATGGCAGGCTCAGGGGTAGAGGACATAATCCCGCTTCACTTTGTAATTCCTATGGACTTAACGCTTGACGGCGACAGTCTTTTGGTAAATGTGGACACAGCGGAGATACGCGAGTATGCGGGAGGGCGTATCAACATGATACAGCTCATGCGCGGTTTCGGAGCGGGGAGCATGGACGAGGAGGGCTATCTCGTTGTGCCGAACGGTTCAGGCTCGCTTATACGCTTTAACAACGGGAAAACGTATGCCGACGAATACAGGCAGTACATCTACGGTCAAGACCCGATGCTCAGTGAGTATGTTACGCTCGGCAATATCGAAGTGCCGCGCATACCGTTTTTCGGAATCGAAGCGGAAACACGCACAATACTCGGGCGTATTGAGTCAGGTGATTCACAGGCATATCTGACAGCGGGAATTTCCGAGAAATACAGCGCGTACAACTATATTTATCCGGGATTTGAACTGCGGGGCAGTATGTCGCTTGCTATGTTCGGTTCAACGGGCAACGAAGCCACGCTTCCGATTGTTGAGAGGGATATGCCGCATATTAACCTCACAGTACGTTATTCGATTCTCGCAGAAAGCGGATATTCGGGCATGGCAAATCACGCAAGGGCACAGCTTGTCGCGGAGGGTCTGTTGCGAGCAGAGCCGCAGAAGCATGAGGATATACCGTTCTACATGGATTTAATCGGGAGCACAATGGGGCGGAAGTTCTTTATGGGTATACGCTATATGGGACAAATCCCCATGACGACATACGAACAGGCGGGAATGATTTTTGACGATTTATCATCAAGAGGTGTCACACATCAAATAGTGAATTATCAAGGGTGGTTTAATCGAGGATATTATCACGATGTTGTAAACAGATTCAGACCTGTGCGACAGCTTGGCAGTGTGAGAGAGCTTGAAAAGCTGACACAGGCTGTTGAGTTGCAGGGCGGCAAGGTGTATTCGGACACGGTTATGCTCGGAGTGCCGTTCAGTTCAAAAAGATTTGAGTGGCAGTTGGAATCCTCCCGATACTACGCTGTGGGAATGGTGGGTTATTGGGGGCTTGTAAACCCGATAACAATGTACAACACGTTTTCGCTCGGTTATACTGAGGTTATGCACGATGCTCTCAGCCCAAGATTTGTTACACGCTACATGGACAGTTATATCAGGGTTTTCTCGCGATATGATTTAACGGGTACGTCCTTGCGCGACATGGGTGATACGCTTGCCTCCGACCGCAGACGGACGGGCATGATTCACCGTGAGGAAGCGAAGCAGGTTATATTATATAATTTAGAGAATTTATACGCAGAGGGGAAACCGCTGATGATTGCGGGCGGAAATATGTATGCTCTGCGGTATGCAACCGACCTTATCAATATGCCGCTTTCTCACAACGCCCTGTATGTGGTTGATGAAGAAATTCCGTTTTATCAGATGATAGTACACGGGTGGATTGATTATGCGGGAGCTCCGATTAACCTTTCGTCTGCGTTTGACACGAATGAGATTATCGTTCGACTTGTTGAATACGGAGCGGCTCCGCACTTTGCTTTCACATACGAGGATGCGAGTAACGTAAAGTACACAGGTATCAACTGGCTGTACAGCACTCGTTATGAGAACTGGAGCGACACGGCGGCGACCATATATCACGCTGTAAACAACGCGCTCTCAGAGGTGTCGGGTGAGAAAATTATAGGGCATGAAATACTTGCTGACGGTTTGCGCGTTGTGACGTATTCAAACGGCGTTCGGATTGTCGTAAACCGCTCACAAGAACCGTTAGTGTTTGAGGGCGAAGCTATCCCCGCTGTCGGGTTCAAGATAGTGTCCGATATTTCGTAAAAAACAGGGGGTTGCGGCTCGGAAACCGCAATTACAATAAATATAAAGGAGGCGGCGATTTTGAGTATAGGCGTAAATGCTATCAATAAACAGCGTGTAAGACGGCGTTCTCTCTCGCTTACGGGTAAAAAATCGGTTGTCGGAATGTTATTCATACTGCCGTTTGTCATAGGGTTTTTCGCGTTCATTGCTTATGGCATTGTCACGACCGTCCGCATGAGCCTGTCTGACGTTGTTGTCGCAGGAGCATCATCAGGGGTGGAGCTTGTCTGGAACAACTACGGCAACTATATCCGTGCATTCACCATACACCCGACATTTGCCGAAACGCTTGGTACATCTATACTTAACATGATTATTGACGTACCTCTCATTATCTTCTTCTCGCTCTTTATGGCACTTTTTATCAATCAAAAATTCAGAGGCCGCACGATTGTACGCGCAATATTCTTTTTGCCCGTAATACTCGGAGCACCTGCCATTGCAAGCGCACTGACATCAGCCCGCGCTATGATGATTGGCGGGGTTAGCCCCGCTTCGCCTGAGATTATGGAGTCGCTTACAACGAACACAAACGTAAATATTGATTATTACATCAATATGCTGGGGGACATTGCAATCCCGCCCGCATTGCTCGGATATATTATTGATGCGGTCGGCAGAATAAGCAATATTATTACATTATCGGGGGTGCAAATTGTGATTTTCCTCGCCGCTCTGCAATCTATTCCCCCGTCGGTATATGAAGCGGCAAAGATAGAGGGCGCAACGCCGTATGAGGCGTTTTGGCTCATTACATTTCCTATGGTGTCACCGCTCATATTGACAAATGTTGTGTACACAATAATTGATTCGTTCGCGAACAGTCCTGTTGTAACGCTGTCGTACAATACGATATTCTCCGAGTATAACTTCGGGCTTGGCTCTGTGTTTAGCTTAGTCAGCTCTTTAGCTGTTTGCTTGGTACTCGTGATAGTCGCGTTTTTACTGAATCGCCGCACGTTTTATTATACTTAACGTGTGTGGGGGGATATTGCGACCCGCCCCCTGCGCCTGCGCCGACCAGCCCCGTGTGCCCGCGCTGTTGCAATTTCCGCCCACGCACTCCACACGTTACATACTTTTCCGCTTGCAAAAGGAGCTGCACTTCAATGAGTAACATTTATCAGAAAATTACAGCAATCAAGGACGACCCTGCGTTTTCCAGTAAACGCGGTCAGACGGAGCGAGAGCTTCGCGCTTGGGTGTTCGCGCTGTTTCGCACGGTGATTGTGCTTGGCATAGCCTATGTAATTTTAAGTCCGCTTATCGGCATACTTGCAAGCTCATTTTTCTCAAATGAGGACAACTACAGCCCTATGGTTTATCTCATTCCGCAATCGCCGACCCTTGAACGGTATTCTCTTGCGATTCTGCGTATGGACTATTGGAACGTGCTTGGCAATATGATGATTTATGTCGTCAGCCTTACGCTTGTACAGCTTCTTATTTGCTCAATGGTCGGGTATGGATTTGCGCGGTTTCAGTTCCCGTTGAAAAAAGCTCTCTTTGCTTGCGTGATTATCACAATAGTGCTTCCGTCGCACACAATAATGTACCCGCTTTACATCACGTTTCAAAACTTCAACCCGTTGGGAATTGTGGGTTTGTTCAACGACGGAAACAGCGTTAATCTTTTGGGTACGCCGATACCTGTGTATGTTATGACATTTCTCGGAACAGGGCTTCGCTCAGGGCTGTACATCTTTATCTTTAATCAGTTTTTCAGAGGATTGCCGAGAGAGATTGAGGAAGCGGCAGTCATTGACGGCGCGGGTAACATTCGCACATTTTTACAGGTTATGATGCCAAACGCAATGCCCGCCATTGTCACGGTGACGATTTTTTCCGTAGTATGGCAATATAACGATAACTTTTTCGGCAGGCTCTTTAACGTCAGCGACGGGATTTTGCTGAGTCGCAGGATAAGCTCTCTTGCCGCAACGATAAGCAATGTTGACCAAATCCGCGACCCGTCAATTTTAATGCTGTACGTTTATGCGGGTGTCGTTTTGATGATACTGCCGCTCTTGCTTATTTATGTTTTCCTGCAAAAGCACTTGATTGAGGGTATAGAACGCAGCGGCATCGTCGGGTGAACGCGCTTGAACTATTTGTAAACATTATGTATAATGTGAAAATAGATTATGAACTACAAAGAAAGGATTGTAAAACAATGAAAAAACGAATCTTACTCTGCGCATTGTTGTGTTGCTTCCTGCTACTGCCGTCGCTTGTGGCATGTAACGGCGGCACAACACCGACCGACCCGACCCCGTCCGAACCTGTGGACGACCCCACCGTTGAGGTGCAAAAAACACTCTATACAGTGGATTTTGCTGACGGGAAAACAGACTTTTTGATGTTAGACACAGGAACACTCGGCAATGACCCGCAATGCGGCATGGAGCTTAAAACCTTTGACGGTGAAAATGTGCTTGCCCTCACAGCCCCCAACGGCGGAGCTGTGCGTGTCGGCATAAATGTCAGCGGGCTTTTGGGAGAACGTGCGGCTGATGTCAGTACAATTGTATTTGACATATACGCCGAATTTCCCGACGGAAGATTCAGCGCGGTGGGCGGCAAGCTCAGAGCCATGTCGGGCGACCTTGAACCGATTGCTGAGGACGACTGGTTAATCTACATCGACACCCGCAATCCCGGGCAAGCAGTCTTGGAGCTTGGAGAAAACGGTTTTTCGTCCGCAGGAGCAAACCTTGTAGAGTTTTCGCTGATAACCAACGGGCCTGTGACAAGAGGTGAAGCGGCGGCGGAAATCTATATTCAAGGAATAACATTCTTTGACAGCTCATACACAGGCTTATC
>Ga0099364_10000881_pt1 | contig 50878 bp, 46 predicted proteins | sample TergutTh196P3_FD_73070 | JGI IMG/M metagenome (GOLD analysis project Ga0099364, IMG submission 73070) | Microcerotermes parvus P3 segment gut microbial communities from Pointe-Noire, Republic of the Congo - Th196 P3 | ecosystem: Host-associated > Arthropoda: Insects > Digestive system > Gut ... | reverse complement strand
GAACAGAGAGGAGAATTCGACATTATGGGCTAGATTTGATGAAGAGAGTGACACTTATTGCGATAGAAATTACACGTCTGTAAATATTAATACTGCACGTTTGATATCTGATACAGATTATTGTAATATTTTTTTAGGAATTAACTTTAGATTTGCGAATGGAGATGATAATATTTTTATTTCAATAACTCCTTTTGGTTATTCTTTTGAAATAAGATATAATGAAGGTGGTCAATTTTGGATTGATGGAACTCAAATTTTTTATGATAGTTTGATAGTCAACAATAAAACATATTACGAAGTAGTAGAAAAAATAGAGACTTCACGGTCTATCTTATACAATAAAACTGACGGTATTCTTCAAGTATGTGATAAAAATAAAGAGCTTTTTTCGATTATAAAATAATTATAAACACAAACGCTTAGGTTTAATTTATGAAAAAAAATCTTTCAATTATTGTTTTCATATTTTTGAACATTATCTATTGTTTCGCCCAGACTGAAACTATACAGTTTCCTAAGAATAAACAACATAGTTTATTTTTTGAATTGTTTGGAAGTTCATTGCATACCTATAACATAACTTATGATTGCTCTTTTAAGATGGCAGAGAAACATAAAATAGCGTTGTGTATGGGTGTTCATTATACTTTTGCACATGTAGGATATTATGGTATATCACCTCAAATAAATTATTTGTACGGAAAAAAGAATCACCTTGAATTAGGAATAGGGTATTCATTACTATACAGAACGCCTTGGGATTATAATAAAGGCGAATTTATTTTTGGTTTCGATGATGTTAAGCGTTATGTTCCTATCAGAATAGGTTATCGTTATCAGAAAGAACAAGGGGGTTTTTTTTGGAAAATTGCTTATGTTCCTTTCTATTGTGTTGACGAATACAATTTCTATAGTGTTAAAGGAAAAAATTTTGCTTTTGTCTGGTGCGGCGTTGCTTTTGGTTATACTTTTAAATATAAGAAGTAAAATAATGAAATCCAAAACTCTAATTATCATAATATTAACATCTATTTTGGCATCATCTTGCTGTCGAAGTAAAGAAGAAACAAGGTGGGATCTCACTGAAGCTGAAAAGCAGTTAATACCGTACGAATTAGGGCAAACCATCAATTTTATAGATTCTGTTGGTAATCCTTTTGTTCTAACGGTGACGGAGAATTCGTCAAGATGGCATTATTACTTTATTGAGAGTCATGAGAGATGTGAAAATTATGTTTCAATTAATAGAAAAACAGTAAGATTGAAATCTGATACGTATAATTTAACTATTTCATTATGGATTAATGACTATAGCTATACGAGTAAAAATGAATATTTAACATTTTTAATAACACCTTTTGGTTGTTATTTTGATATAAGATATCATGAGGGAGGTCAATTTTCGATGGATGACTATCAAAATGTTTATGACAGTTTAATAGTCAACAATAAAACATATTACGAAGTAGTAGAAAAAATAGAGGCTTCACGGTCTATCTTATACAATAAAACTGACGGTATTCTTCAAGTATGTGATAAAAATAAAGAGCTTTTTTCGATTATAAAATAATTTATAGACTCAAATGCTTAGGTTTAATTTATGAAAAAAAAACTTTCAATTATTGTTTTCATATTTTTGAACATTATCTATTGTGTCGCCCAGACTGAAACTATACAATTTCCTAAGAATAAACAACATAGTTTATTCTTGGAATATTGGGGAAGTGCTTTGTATACATATAACATAACTTATGATTGCTCTTTTAAGACGGCAGAGAAACATAAAATAGCGTTGAGTATGGGAGTTCACTATACATTTGCACATGTTGGATATTATGGTATATCACCTCAAATAAATTATTTGTACGGACAAAAGAATCATCTTGAATTAGGAATAGGCTATTCATTTCAATACGAAACGCCTTGGGACCATAACAAAGGTGAGTTTATTTTCGGTTTCGATAATCTCTTACGTTATGTTCCTATCAGAATAGGTTATCGTTTACAGAAAGAACAAGGAGGTTTTTTTTGGAAAATTGCTTATGTTCCTTCCTATAGAGTTGAAGAAAAACGTATTTCCTTTATCTGGGGCGGCGTTGCTTTTGGTTATACTTTTAAAAAGAAGAAATAAAATAATGAAACCCAAAAATCCTTAATATCGCAATATTATTAACATCTATTTTGGCAACATCTTGCTGTCAAAGCAAAGAAGAAATTCGTTGGGATCTCATATGGAAAAATCAATTTTAACAATCGTGTTATTTTTTTGTTTGTCAATAATTTTTGCGCAAGAAAGTATATGGGATTTTAATAAAACGAGTTCATTGCCCAAAAGAGAAATTGCTTTTTCGGTAGGTGATGATAGTTTTGCACCAATGATACTTGACCGTAAAATCACCATAAAAGGACTCTACTCATACTCTATTTCCTATCATAAACGTTCAGTTAATGATAGATTGTGGTGGGGTGGTTATATAAATGCCAATCCGTTGGCAATTTCAATTAATCCCTCTGTGCGTGTTTCATATTTAAACAAACCATACACAACTCTATATTGGGGTGTATCTTTAGGGGTTGGCAAAGGTGTTTTACTCTGCCCTACCTTTCAGATTACCCCTTTCGGTTTTTCTTATGGTAAAAATTTCTTTGCAAGCGGAGAATTAGGTATTGGTTTTAAAGGTTTAGGTTGTTTTTGTGTAGGTTATAGGTGGTGAAACAAGTATTCACCCTATCACAAGCACGTATTGCCCTTTCCGCACCCAAAGGGCAATATATGCTTGTGGTGCAGTTAGAAAACAAAAAATTTACAAATTTAATTATAAAAAAATAGACAATCATGAACAAATTATTGAAAAAAATTATTACTTTTGCATTTTTAATTATTATAAATATGCAAATATTTGGACAAGGATGGCAATGGGGTAACCCGTATGATGTTTATTGGTTTACCGATATGGTACATTCTTTGCAATGGCTTAATGAACATCCATTGTTTGATCCGTCAGGAGGGGGCGGTCCTGGTGTTCTTCCAAGGGTTACTGAATTAATAATTATGACCTATAATATCCAGAGATGCAAAGAACCTGAAAAACACGCTGCTGTTATAAATGCAAGTAATCCTGATATTGTTTCTATTCAGGAAATGAAACATCAATCCAGATACGACAAAGTAAAACAAAAAACAGGGCTTTCAGGTAAATTTTCTTATTTTCCACCCAAACCACCTTTGAATATACGTAGCGGGCACGCTACACTATGGAAAACAACAACAGTTGGAACACCGACATGTAGACACGAAATAATAAATCTCCCTCAAACAGATAGTTACAATATAAAAAAAGCGGCTTACACGGCTTTATATTTTAGGGATTTTAATTTTGTTTCTACTCATTACCCACCTAAATATACTATCAACAAAAATGCAATGTCTGATGCAATTTTAAATGATGGAGTTTCAAGTAGTGCGGTGAAGCCAGTTTACATGGCAGGTGATTTTAATTGCAATCCCGACTCAGAAGTGATAAAGAAATTTACAAACCCAACTCCGCCAAATCAATACCATACTTTTGATGTTTTAAATAATCTGGCAAAAGAGGCAAATGGAAAATATATTGATTGGACAGGACCTGATGGGGTAGGACATATGATAGATTTGATTCTTGGGAATAACAGAAATTCTAATAAAGAAATTCTTGAACAAGGCATACCATGGTATGATAATGAAATAACAGACCACAAGCCATATCGTGTAAAAATTAAAATTAAATAGATTATGAAACCAAAAGTATTAATTTTCCTGATATCATTGATAATTTTCGAATATTCTTGTACCAAATGCAGAAATGTTGACCGTTACGAACTTTCTGATTTTGAAAAACAAATGATTCCTTATGAATTAGGACACTCTGTCAGTTTTATTGATTCGATAAATCAACCACTCTTTATGACAGTAACAGAGGCTAAAACTACGTGGATGGGGTATTGGGAATGTGAGAAATTTGAACAATTATCAGTAAGAATGAATTCAGAAAATAGTAATTTGGATATAAGTCTATATTTAAACCACGAATATGGCGAATGTGTAAACATTGATATCGGTCTTTATAAATACTCTCGTTTTCATCTGTATTACAATGCGGAAGGTCAATTTGCGTTCGATCCAAGAGGACAATATATACACGACAGTTTAGAAATAAATAACAAAATATATTATAGTGTGGTTGAGAGTAACATTTATAGCCCCACTTCTGCAAACGAATATGAATATAATGAAAGAATGCCATTTCGACTTTTATATAATAAAACAGATGGAATACTGCAATTAGAGGATGCCAATAAAATACTCTTGACGATAAATAAATAGAATATAGTAGGAACGCGACTTTTCGCGTTCCTACTTGTTCATTTTGTTAAAATTATAATATAAATAGAATGTAAATAATTTAAATAAATAATTAGGAACTTTTTATGAAACACATTATATTAATAGTCGTTTTATTATTATCTTTACCAAAAAATTTTGCTCAAGTTGATTTATCTCATTCAAAACATATTCGGTTGCCAAAAAGAGAACTTGCTATATCAGTAGGTGACAATATGGTTATTTCTCAAAAATCAGAAATCACAATAAAAGAGTTGGGTTCATACACACTCTCCTACCTTAAACGCCTTGATGATGATGTTACATTTTGGTTAGGCGGTTATTTTAACATAATCACTTATGCAACCTATTACCATTATTGGACAGTCATTTCTCTTGCACCATCTATGCGGGTTTCTTATCTTAACAAGTCAAAGGCAACGCTTTATTCGGGGTTATCTTTGGGTTTCGGGCTTGAATTAATTCCACCGCCATATCCATCCATGAAACGCGAATATGATCCTTTTATTTTTTATCAAGTTACTGCACTTGGTTTTTCTTATGGTAAAAAATTCTTTGCGGGTGCTGAATTAGGTTATGGGCACAAAGGAATTGGCTGTTTCAATGCAGGTTATAAATGGTGATTGAAACCATCCAATACAGATTTAATTTATATATAAAAAAATAGATGACCATGAATAAATTTTTGAAAATTTTAATTACTTTTGAATTTTTAATTTTTGTAAATATGCAAATATTTGGGCAAGGAATGGAAGATGATTGGGATGATTGGGATGATTGGGGAGATTGTTATTGGTGTGATGATGGTTGGTTTTCAGATGATGAAGATCAGTATGGCGGTGATGACGATGACAATGGTTATTGTTATCTTTGTATGGGACTTAATAATAATAATTATTGCACATGCGAACCGCCGATAACTACATATTTTTATAGAGATACTTTAACCATATTGACATATAATCTTTGGCGCGATAGCAAAGAATTTGATAAACACAAAATTGTTATTAATCAAAACATGCCAGATGTTGTTGCATTACAAGAAATGTTGGGAACAAAACTATTCAAGGAATTAAAAAGCGACACTGGCCTTTACGGAGAATTCTTTATCACAAGTAAAGGTGTTTGGTTATTTGGACTTGAAATTAAAAAAGACTATGGTATAGCCATGCTTTGGGATTATTCAAGAACAGGGTGGCCATTAACAAAAAATACAAAAATATCGGGTAATGGATCAAATAAGCGGGTTGATATGATTGCCGAGTTTCCAAAGTTTTGTTTTGTTTGTGTTCATTATAGTCATAACAACAAAGGATACAGAGAATTTCATTCTTATGAACTTATTTCAGATAGCTGGGTGCAAAATTGCAAAAAACAGGGCAAACCTATTTACATAGCAGGGGATTTTAATTGCAGTCCTTGGAGAAATTCTGTTCCTATAAGTATATTTAGAGATGACGGTTATGATGTGCTAAATGATACGACCAGGTACGAAGATCCGCCAAATTCAGGCAAATGGAAATGGAATCACGCCACAAAGGAAGATGGTTCGATGATAGATTTAATACTTGAGTACAATACAACCCCGAACAAAGAAATTATTTGGAGAGGCATAAGAGGTTTCCCTAAATCTTTTCTAGGAACTGTATCTGACCATAAACCATATCATGTTTATGTTAAATTTAAATAAATAGATATTAACAAATGAGAATAATATAATATATTTATTTATCTGATGTTTATTATTTTTTGCAGGAGACATTAGTTGTTGCAGAGAAAAAACAATTTTTTTATATCAACCCTCAATCCATTTTCTTGCATTAATAAACGCCTCTATCCAAGGTGATATTTCGTCATTTCTGTTTTTGGGGTAGAATGCCCATTGCCAAGGAAAAATTGCACGTTCTATATGCGGCATCATTGCTAAGTGCCGTCCATCAAACGAACATATTGCGGCTGTGTTATAATCGCTACCGTTTGGGTTGGCTGGATAAGAATCGTATCCCCATTTAATTGGAATATTGTAATTAGATTCGGCAAGAGGCAGGTTAAATTTCCCCTCGCCGTGTGCAACCCATATTCCAAGACGAGAACCAGCAAGAGTGTGTAACATAATTGAATTATTTACTTCTATATCTACGCTAACAAATTGTGATTCAAATTTATTGGAACTATTATGAAGCATTTTTGGTTTTTGAGAATGTTGAGGGTAAATAAAATCAAGTTCAACCATTAATTGACATCCGTTACAAATTCCAAGACTGAGAGTATCAGTTCTGTTGTAATAATTTTCCAAAATTCTTTGTGCATTTATGTTGTATTTGAGCGCACCAGCCCATCCTTTTGCTGAGCCAAGCACGTCTGAATTAGAAAAACCACCAACAAAAACAATCATATTAATATTTTCTAAATTTTCGCGTCCTGAAATTAAATCAGTAGTATGCACATCCTTAACATCAAAACCTGCTAAATATAGTGCGTATGCAGTTTCACGGTCGCATTGGCAACCTTTTTCTCTGATAATTGCCGCTTGAGGCTTTCTTTTTTCAGAATTAGATTTGTTTATATTTGTAGATTGTCCAATTTTTCCTGTAAAATTATTTGGAAAACGAAAATAAAGCGGCTGCTTTTTATAATTTAAATATCGAGCATCTGCCTCATTTTGACCACTTTGACGTATGTCCAAAAGATAGGACTTCTTAAACCATACATCGCGTAAAGTATTGATATCCAAAACAATATCGTTGTTCTTACCTGTAAATGTAATTGTTCTTTCTTCGGTGGGATGACCGAGTTTTGTAAAACCTATTTCATATTTTTCAAGAATCTGCGTAACATTTTTTATATCAGAAACTTGAACCACAACGCCGGGATTTTCGGCAAATAATATTTTTACAATATTTGTTTCTGAAAAATCAGAAAGATTAATATTTAAGCCGTGAGAAATGTTTGCAAAACACATTTCAAGCAAAGTTGTAACTAATCCGCCAGCCGAAATATCGTGTCCTACAAGCAATAATCCTTTATTAATCAGTTCTTGCAAGGCAGTGAAGGCATTAATAAAAAAATTAGTATCTTTAACGGTTGGCGTTTCATTACCAAGCAGGTTTAAAGTTTGAGCAAAACTACTACCGCCAAGTTTAAACTCATCTTGCGACAAATTTATATATAACAAAGTAGTATTCACATCTTTAGCCAAAACAGGCTCAACAATTTTTCTGACATCCGAAACTTCTCCGCATGCACTAACAATGACTGTTCCGGGAGAAAAAACCTTTTGGTCACTATATTTTTGAGTCATCGATAAAGAATCTTTTCCTGTTGGTACGTTAATTCCAAGTTCGATGGCAAAATCGCTCAAAGCTTTCACTGCCGTATAAAGTCGGACATCCTCGCCTTTGTTTTTACAGGGCCACATCCAATTTGCGCTGAGGCTTATACCTTTAAGTCCGTGCGTAAAAGGTGCCCATACAATATTTGTAAGTGATTCTGCAACAGACAAAATAGAACCCGCAGCGGAATTAATCAATGCCGCAGCGGGCGCATGACCTATTGCAGATGCAATTCCTGTTTTATTGTGAAAATCAATTGTTGTAACGCCAAGATTATTCAGCGGCAGTTGAATTTCGCCTGCGCACTGTTGTTTTGCTACACGACCTCCCACCGAACGATCTACTTTGTTGGTTAGCCAATCTTTACACGCAACGCCTTCCAATTGAAGTACCTGCTCGATATAGTCCAATATTTTTGAGGCATCATATTTAAGTTCACTATATTTTTCAGTTATAGTTTCGTCTTTCATTATTGTTCGCGGTGGATTTCCAAAAAAGTCTGAAAGGTGCAGGTCAATAGGTGCAATATCATTGTTATTGTCAATTTTGAACTTCATATCGTCTGTTATTTCACCGACTACGTAGATTGGAGAGCGTTCTCGGTGGGCAATATCGGTAATTTTGTCAATATCTTTTTCTTTAATTATAAGTCCCATACGTTCTTGCGATTCGTTTCCAATGATTTCTTTTGCAGAGAGTGTGGGGTCTCCAATGGGTAATTTTTCTAGATAAATTATTCCACCGGTTTTTTCAACGAGTTCGGATAAAGAGTTGAGGTGTCCACCTGCGCCGTGGTCGTGTATTGAAACAATAGGGTTTTCGAGGCTTTCGACCATTGCTCTAATAACGTTCATTGTACGTTTTTGCATTTCGGGGTTTGAGCGCTGAACGGCATTAAGTTCAATAACATTCTTAAATTCGCCGGTTGCTACCGATGATACCGCCCCGCCGCCCATTCCAATTCGGTAGTTATCGCCACCAAGAACTACTATTTTATCGCCTACTTCAGGTGTATCTTTGAGGCTGTCGCAACTATTTGCGTAACCAATTCCGCCCGCTAACATAATGACTTTATCGTAAGCATATTTTTTATTGTTTTCGAAATGTTCGAAAGTGAAAAGTGAGCCATTAATCAGTGGTTGTCCAAATTTATTTCCGAAATCACTGGCGCCGTTGGAGGCTTTTATAAGAATTTGTTCGGGAGTTTGATATAACCAATCTCTTTGCGGAATTGTATTTTCCCATTCGTGTCCCCCTTCCAAACGAGGAAATGCGGTCATATAAACTGCCGTTCCTGCAAGAGGAATTGACCCTTTTCCGCCCGCTAACCTATCTCGAATTTCGCCGCCCGAACCGGTTGCAGCACCATTGAATGGCTCAACGGTCGTCGGAAAATTATGAGTCTCCGCTTTCAGTGAAATAACTGTATCTACATCTTTTTCTATAAAAAAATCAGGCTTTTCGTGTGTTTGAGGCGAAAATTGAACTGCCCTCGGTCCTTTAATAAATGCAACATTATCTTTGTATGCCGAAACAATAAAGTTAGGATTTTCTTTTGATGTACGTTTAATCATTTGAAAAAGAGAATCTTCTTTTGTTTCACCGTTAATAATAAATTGGGCGTTAAAAATTTTATGCCGACAATGTTCAGAATTTACTTGCGAAAACCCAAATACTTCACTATCAGTAAGTTGTCTGTTAAGTTTTTTGCTTAAATTGTTAAGATAATCAATCTCATCATTACTTAAAGCAAGACCTTCTTTATTATTATAATCGGCAATATTGTCAATAAAAACAGTAGGTTCAGGTGATTTGTCTAATTTAAAAATATTTTGGTCGAGTTGATTATATAATTGTTTCAACATCGGGTCATAGTCGCATTTTTCATTTTCTACAAATAGAAATTCTTCAATACGTTTAATGTTTTGAATACCTGTATTTTGTGCAATTTCAACGGCATTGGTACTCCAAGGAGTAACCATCTCTTTTTTTGGACCTAAAAAAATACCGTCTAAATGGTCAGTATCAATAAAAGTAGCGTTTCCAAAAATCCACTCTAATTTTTGAATATCACTATTGGACAGAATTTTATCAGTTTCAACTGCAAAAATCTTGCTATTTTTGAAAAATAATATCATTACTTCCTCCGAAAAGTTTATTTATAGGTTGAATTTCAAATTAATAATTTTTGCAAAGAAAAATAATTTATTTCACACCACCAAATAATTTTCGAAAATAATGTAAATAAAAGAGTGAAACCGCAACAGATTTCACCCAAATACACTATGTTCAGATTTCTTTTAATCATTTCTGTAAATATTTGATATTATGTTTCTAACTCATCTACATTTTGAAAGCAAAAAAAGCGCAGCATAAACAACTTTTATGCTACACTTTTCTATATTTAATGAAAAATAATGATTATCGCACAGTGTTGTACATCTTTTTAGTTTTTGTGGGAGTTTGGGCACCATTTTCGTAATATTCGATAATGATGTAATAATATCCCGTTTCTTCATCCAAAGTACCATTATACCAAAGGAATGCCAAGTCGCTGAAGGATCCGCTCTCAGTTACTGTAAATTCTTGCCATTGTTCATTATCATTGTACATATTCCAACTCCAATTATGAACAGGAAGAGGAGAGATGACAAATGCCCACCTACCGCCTCGTATCACTATCTTTAAACTGAAACCATCGGGTACTTCTGCACGCAAACTGTGACAATAATGACCATCAATTATATGATTCCAATCCCAGAATTTTACATCATCCGCCAAAATGTTCGGACCATAAAGCCCCTCGTTTGGGTATTTTATAAATACTGACCTCGGATATAACTCACTTTCCCAAAAAGAGATAACATATTTTTCAAAATCAGGTATTTCAACCTCTTCGTCTTGTTCGGAATACTTTTCAATTAAATTTTCTCTAATTGAAGAAAGAGAACGTGAAATCGAATAAGCACCGTCAATTAATTGTGTACCTAAATCAATATTGTCTAATTTGCCATCAGTTTTAATATCTTCGCTGATAGATGCCATCAATTCCATCATATCACCAGGCGATTGAAAACTTTGCAAAATAGATGAGATAGCAAGCAATTTTGCATCATTTAATAGATGCAATGCTTCTGAGTTAGTTTCTGAAGGTTCAAAACCAAACAATGCCAACACTTCTTGTTGTGCTTGCCTTTTGGCTTCTGAAAATCCCATACCGTCATTAACTAAATAGTTTACACGAGGGCGTTCTAAATGAGTCAATACATTGACGTTTGCCGAACTAACATCCTCAATATCTGCCAAGGCATAAAGAGTTATTTGTCCGTTTGAAGTGTTCCCCGTGACTTCGTTAAAATAATAACCATCGGCTTTTAGTTCCACATATTGCGAAACCAATTCGATGTTTTTTTGCTCGAAGGAGCCTTTATTATTTATGATATTTGTTGAATAAGTGCGACCCGTTTGGTTGAGTTCCGCATCTAATTCCAAAATCATAACAGACGAACCGATTATAAACGGTCCTTTTTGTACATAACCCGAAACAACCGACTTGCTTATAACAACAGGTATTTCAGGATTATTAGGTGTTGGGGTTACATCTATTTCAGGGTCTTGACTGCACCCAAAAAATAGGAAAAATCCTAATACGAATAAAAAAACATGTTTGAAATCCATAATCAACAAAAATTAAAATTTTTAAATAAATAAACATTAAATTATAGAAATTATAGTATAAAATTTTATAAATTACTCGCTTTATATTGTGCGCCTGCTTCTATCTTAAACCCTGGTCCCATATATATTTTTTCGGTATCTCCACAAGAAGAACAATTACTACCATTAACTAATTCTGCACAACCACTTTCACACAATCCATGAAAAGTGTGATAAAGACCTAAACAATGTCCCATTTCATGAGATAAAACATGAGAGGTTACAAGATTAGTACCGTCAATATATTTCCCGCCTATTACTAATGCACTGGCAGGTATTCCCGCCGCCACTCCAAAGTTTAACCTATCGTTTGCAAATAAATAGACATCAATAGCATCAGGATGAGAATTTGGGTTAAAATCAGAAAATTTACCATCTCCATTGGTATTTGGACTAAACCACATTTTATTATAGGTATTATCGTCATGTATCTCGTCAATTCCCAATAATTCAAAACAAATCCCATGGGGTTGATAATCCTCTATCAGTATATTAAAAGCAGTATTCACCTCGGATGTAGTTTGACCTCCAGTTCCGTTACTTTGTCTTACTATGTGAAAAAATACCCTTACCACGTAAGTATCCCCTGACCTCGTTTTTACATACTTGTTTTGTGGAACAGTTTGTAAAAATTCGGGAATATTGGAAGGAGTCAAACAAAAATTTTGGGCAGACACTCCAAAATTGCATAATACGAGCAACAATGTACTCCAAAATTTTATTCTATTCATAACTTTGTAATTTTTATTTTTGTAATGTAATTATTTTTATTTATAGGATCAAAATCGGGGTACGGCGATAATTCAAATGCCTGAAACCTGTATCCTAAAGTATCTACAGCTAATCCGCCAGTATATGAATCAGGATAAAGGAGACATCCGTAAATTCTCAATTCAATTTCTACATTTTCACTTTCTGAATTAGTTACAGACAGCAAAATATCTGCATTAGAACCATAGCATAAATGACAAATATACATTGGACACCTACCATCCAAAACATCAACAAAAGAAACTATCAGAGTATTATTGGGAAGAATAAAAGTTTCATTTATCTTTAAAATAAATGTAGTATCAGATATTTCAATTCTATCGTTTCCATTATTTTCATTTATCAGTGGAGTTTCAGAATTGCCACAACTATTGACAGCAAAAAAAGTAACTACAACTAACGACAATGTCTTTAAGAATGTAAACCATAGCGGTTTTTTTAATGGTTTTCTCATATTATTTATTTTTTAAAATGGTTTTGACGATGAAGCGAAATTGTTTTAGTTTTATTTTAAATCTTTATAAATTACTTGCTTTATATTGTGCCCCTGCTTCTATCTTAAACCCTGCTCCCATATAAATTTTTCTGTACCAAATAAAAAGACTTTACAATGTCATTGCTTTGAGCGAACAAGACTTGGCAAAGTAATGTCAATATAAATAAATTGATTGATTTTATCGCTTTCATATTCTAAAGTTTTAATTATTTATTTCCCAAAGAAGTATTTTGTTTGTGATATTAAATTCATCACAAGTGCCTATAATATCTCCCATAGAGCATAATTTGAATCCTGTACAACGATATAACATTGCCGTATCATCTGGACAATCAACACAAATGGGAGTTATAACAAATCCCACTCTCTCTCTACTTTCTTCAATGTAAGAACATTGGTATATTTTAAAATGTCCTTTGTCAATCGAATTTGAATACTCAGTAAATTCTTCTACAATTTTTTTCAACCATCGTAAATCCTCCAATGGATTATCAAATTCGCATAAACCATTTATAAAGCCGTTTTCTATTTCCCAAATTTGTTCTTGACTAACAATGTTTAATTCCGAACAAGTATCTCCTACATTACCTCCCATAATACACAATACTTCTCCTTTACAATTATGGAAAGGGTTTATATTGCCTTTATCTATTAAAAAACCTGTTTCGTTATTTCCATAAATACATTGAAATATGGATACCGATATAGGGTTGCCACTTTCAGCTATTAATACTATTTCTTCCACTATTTCTTTCAACCAAATCAAATCGGTTGTCGGATTTACAAATTCACAAATATCTGTAGGATCCGGCTCATTTATGGGCTCTGGCTCATTATTACTGTTGTTGCAACAAACCGCAGTTAGGCAAAAACAGCAAATTAAAATAATAATTTTTATTTGTTTCATCTTTTATTTCCTCCTATTTAGTTAAAATCATCTGTTTAGCATCGCTCGTTTTTAAAATATTTTACAAAATTAATCATTTTGTTTTAATTCTTTTAAATTTTCATCAAAAATAGTGCAAAATTTTTCATTTGTTGTTTAAAGGTGGTTTAAAAACATTTTCCCTATCAATAATAAAATCATCCTCGAACTTTCCGGTAGCAAGTGGTTGTCAATAAACTTAATATTGCTAAAATACAAGATATTTTTTCATAACATTGGAATTAATTGATGATACCTTCTGAGAGGATAAATATACCTTCGGTGCTTTTTTTCTATGAATAAAAAAGGTTAAAAAATTAAATAATAAATAATTGCATCCTACTCTGAACATTTTTCATACTCTATTTCCAATGCCTCCAAAAATATTTTATTAGTATATATTAGGTATATTAGATATTTATCGTTCCATACCTTCATACATTCATCATAAAGTTCGTTTTCTAATTTGTCACATTCGCACTTCTCAATTGCGGCTTGTTTTCCTTCATTATAATAGGTTTCTTCAATAAAAGCAAGCATACAATCTTCAAAAGCGTCTATAAAAGCATCAGCAAAATCTACGTAATCCTCATACTTTTCGTATTTTGATTCCAACTCTTCAAAGCATTCGTCATCCGAGTTTTCATCTTTGTAGCATTCACACATCTCGATGCCGGCTTTCTTGCCAAGTGCAACTAAATCAACATCTTTTTTGTTTCTATTGCAAGTGATGCAACAAATAACAAAAACAATTGTACATAGTAGTATCAAAATTTGCTGTTTCTTTTTCATAATTTTAAGTCTTTATTAAGTATTTTTTCAGAGTTCTATGTTTTGGCGTTTTTTTTTACTCTTTCTCATAAAAAGAGTATTAACAATTTTTGCAAAGAAAAATAATTTATTTCACACTGCCAATTTTTTTTGAAAAAAAATGGAAATAATTTCAGAACTCCTGACTTGGCATTTTCTATTAACTTAAATTACAGGATATTCAGACTTCTTTTCTTGTTGGAATTTTACTGACAACATTTTTTTGTTTAGTAAATTGTAAAAGCATATATTTAGATTCCTCATTTCACTTTGTTCCATTCGGAATGACCGTCAGTTATGAGGGAATGGGGCGGGAAAAAGGGTGCGGCTAAGCCGCCCCCTTTTTCCCGCCCTCATTTACAAGCTGATACAGTCATTCCGAACGAAGTGAGGAATCTTGAAAAGAAAGAATTATAACATTTCAGAAGAGCTTTGCTACTCAGGTTGCTTTTTTTACTCTTTTTTCAAAAATCAATTCCAATTGAAACTCGAATTGTATTTGCTAATGGGTTGCTTTGGTTAACGGCAATAATGTAAGATGCGTCAATTGTTAGCATATTAAATTTTAATCCGAGTCCTGCGGTGAAGTGCTTCCTGTTTCCTTTGTTTATGTGTTCGTGGAAATAACCTGCTCTGATTGCAAATTGTTTTTCGTACCAATATTCAGCGCCAATGGATGCCATTATTTCTTGCATCTCTTCTTTGAAACCGCCCGGAGCATCCGAAAATGACTGAAACATACCTTTGAGTGTTCCCATACTATTATATTTATCTCGATATTCTTGCGCCGTTTCATTATCGTCGGGAACGCCCGGAGTAGGAACTAATAATTTGTTTAAGTCCACAGTGAATGTGATAGTGTTGTGGGCATCAATTTCTGTAAAAAGCGCAGTTCCTAATCTTAAATTTGTTGGAATAAACTCATAATCAGTTCCGTTATAGGTAATTTTACTACCGATATTAGAAATATTAATACCTGCGGAAAGAGTAGAGTTTTGTCCTAATAATTGCATAGGTTTTTGGAAATAAAATGCTAAGTCGGCAGCAAAAGAGTTTCCGGGTTGAAAACCATCAGCATAAACTCCTGCTTGTAAATCAGAGCGTATATACCGAAAGGCAACAGAGCCAGAAAATACGTCAGATAATTTTCTGTTATATGCCAAATCAATGCAAAACTCATTAGGACTGACCGTATATCCTTGGTCGTCGTAGGATTGTCTGAAATGTATTTCACCAATAGAAAAATAACGAATAGAAGCGCTTAAAACCTGCATTTCGTCCAATCTGTACACTCCCGTAAGGTTATAAAGATTAATATCGCCAATCAAATGTCTTAACCAAGGAGTAAATGCTATTCCGAGTCCTATTTTTGGTTCTATGAACGCATATTTAGCGGGATTCCAAAATTGAGAATAAATATCGGGCGGAGTAGCAACACCCGCTCCACCCATACCACCCGCACGAGAATCAGGTACAATACTGATAAATGGAACAGCAGTCGGTATGATATTAACGATAGTTCCATACTCGACTTGTGCAGATATGGTAGTCTGCAATAAAAAACTGAAAGTAGATAAAATAATTACTTTCTTAAAAAACTTTTTAATCATAAATATTTAGTTTGACTTAAATGTTTAAATACTATATATAAACTTAAAAATTTTTAAATATTGTATAAAAACGTAAAAATTTTTAAAATGTTATGGGATGACAATAATTTTTTGTGCAATTTGTCCTTTTTTACCTGTATCGGATGTAACAACAAATCTAATAAAATAGTTACCTCGGTTTCTAATTCCCAAAGAATACAAAGAAAGTTCAGTTTTTTCTACTGACATACCATCTGAAATTACTTCTTTATTAATTTTACCCGTAATACTTCCATCCCAATTTATTCCGTCAATTGAAAGTGTAAACTTGCTATTTGGCTCGTCTGTATCAAACGAAAAATGAACTATTTCTGAAAGATGCAAAGGAACCGGAACAGGTCCCAACCTGAAGTTCTTTATTTCCAATTCGTTAGACTTTCCAACAGCAAAATTAATTGTTCCTATTGTGGAATTGTTGTGAGTATCCCACGCTTTTAAGGCAAGTTCGTGATTACCCACGTTCATTTCAGGGAGTTGAAAAATTAATGTTCCTGCCCTGAAATTATCTATTTCGCCTTGATAATAGTTGTTCAAAACAATGGCATTTTCCACATCACCGTCTATTGTCAAAAGCAGGTCGTGTCCGATGCCATTTCCGACATTAATACCTGATTCGTCTTCAATTCTTGCGAACAAAAGCGGCGACCTACCTGTAACATCACCCGATTTAAATGTCTCATAATTCAGATACATAGAAATTATTGGACCTTTGTTGTCGGATGGTGCATTGTCGTCAAAACCGCCGATAACAAAACTTTTATCTGCGCCTGCCGCTTGACGTTTGTCGTTATTATCAGTTGAATAAGCATACATACTGATTTTTCCGTTATCAAAATTATATCTAATGTCGTGTGGGACAATAAATTCGGAACTAAAACTGCCGTTAGTTACAGAGGCTCGACCATTAAATAAAATGTTTGAGTACTCGGTATAATGTTCGACATTGTTATCGCCGTTGCCCAGCGTTGATTTATTAACTTGTTTGTCAAAAACGGTTATTTCGGCTATTCCATTAAAATCGTCCATTTTTTCTCCCGTACGTGTTTCTACGTTGCCACTTAATGTAATGTGAGACAATGCTTTAATTGTGTCAATGCGTTCGGGTTCATTTGTGATTGGATTAATTTTACGAATATCCATAATTGAATCAAGTTTCATTTTTTCGTCTGGATGTGCTAATTTTAGTGCGGGGTCGCCAAAAAGAACAAATTTAAGATGATTTTCTGCTACTGCCGAACTACGTCTATTTTTTGTTAACATAACAATTTCACCGATGCTTCGTTTCTCATCATTTTCGTTTGTGCTTAAAACTAAGTCATAAAAATCTTTCATCAAAGAGCCGTTGCTTGCTATTCCTGTAAGTCGCGTAGTAGTAAGCATTGCAATAGCGCCGCCATGAGGAGTCAAAAAAATCTGTTCGCCGAGGGATTTTACGTTGTGGTCATCAAAACGGGAGAGTTCACAAGTCGCTGTGAGCCAAAAAGATAGTGCTTTGATATTTTTCCAATGAGGTACATGTACGGGAGTTATTATTTTTTCGTGAGCAATACTTTTTGGGCTACCGTGACCGATGTAATTGAAAATCAAAGTTCCGTCATTTACAGCACGATTAGCAGCGTCTGACGCTTCGGGAATCGTACGACCACTCGAGGAAGTAATTATTGGATAACTATCCATATATATTTTATTTACCAAAAACTCTGGATGATTGTTTTCAAGCATTTCTGAATATTGTTCAGCTTGTATTAAATGCTCTTTTTCATACGCGTTATCTCCTTTTTCGTCGGCTAAAAATGTAACTTGTCTGCGCCAACTGCCATTATTCTGTTCTTCTAAATATCTACGTACTTTATTGACGCAAATTTCTGCTTCGTTTAATGTATAAACAGGTAAACGACCGATGCCGATTCTCATTAGATTGCTCGAATTATTGCTTCCCGCATTGTCATCTAAAAACCCAAAGTAGTCATCAGTAGTATAACTGTTGGATTCGTTGTATGAATGTTCTGATTGCCAAGTAACAATGTTGTATTTTGTATTATGATTGGGAAGTATCCCTTTGTTATCATAAGAGCCTGAACCAAAGAGTAATAGATATTTTAAAGTTGCATCTCTATCATAAATCATTTTAGCAAAAGAACGTATTGCAGTAGCATCTTGATGTCCCCACGAAAATTCGTTGTAAATCTGCTCAGGCGTTACAATAATAGTATTTAATCCGTAGTATTGAAAATGTAAATCGGCAAGTTCTTCTGCCAAAACATGAAAATCTTTTGGCGCAACAATGATATAATCAATATTTCGAAACGAATGAAGGTTTTGATTTTCAATATCTTCTACTTTTACAGGAAGGGGGAAATTGCCTGATGGATTAAATGCAACAAACTCTTTCAATTGCGAAACCGAAACTTTAAATTCCAAAGAATTTCCATTTTTTGTTACAGATACTTCTTTGGCATCGTTCCGATTTGTAATATCCCAAACTACCGTCTCTGCCTTAGTATTAGTCATTTTGAACAATGCAATTCCATTGGGCAAATTTGATTTTTTGTCTCTGAAAATTAGTTGAGAATCATTTAATTTCAAACTACTTCGAGCATTTAAAACAATATAATCTAAATACCCTGAACCAATATTACCTGAAAAAACTAATTCTAAATCAATATTATTGGAACTCGAAGTAAAAGTAGTTCTGCCCGAATTAACAAACCCTAATTGATAAGTTGTCCAAGATTTAGCACCTAATAATATTGAGAGAATATTTGAAGTTTGATTTTTTAATTTGAAATCAAAAGTGGCATAAGTAGTTGGCTTTGTAAGCACTTGTGATGCCAATTTAATTGGTTCAGCAACTTCGCGGGAAGGAAAAGAAAAACTAAAAGTTTGCGGATTACCTGAATTAATTTCTTCACCAAAATAAAGATATCCTGTGCTTGCCAATTTTCTTAAATCTTTTTCGTGATATCTAACGTCATCAAAAGATGTAACAGTTGTTGTTGCTGTTCCTTGTTCGGCTGTTTGTTTCTCAATATTTTTAATATTTCCTTGTTTGTCTGTCAAAAAATAGAACGCATTGTTAGAATACCTGTGAAATTCGTGCATAAACATATCTGCCGTATTGTTCCATCTCCATACTGCCAAATCTTGTGCATAAAAATATATAGCATTGTTATAGTGCAAAATGGCAACTTCGGGCAGGTCGTCGGGGCGCGGCTCGTTGTTTGCGGCAGGTAACATTTCGCCACCATAACCAAAAACACGTACCTTTGCTGGAGTTGCAAATCCCCATTCGGTTAATTTGGAATAAGGAATCTTATGAATTCCCGTTTCGTCAACTGAAATTTTCATCCATTTGCCTGATGAAAGTACCGAACTATTTGAATATTCACGCTGCGAAGAACGAAATTCGATTATTTCATTGTCGTCATCGTTTTCTGCACTATATGCAGCATACAAACTGAACGCTACCTTTGTACAAAAAAGAAAATAAATGGATAAAAACAGAATTTTTTTGCTTTTTAACATCTCATTTTTTCTTTAAAATTGTTAATATTTTTTTGTGTATAACGTTAAATTTTAAAAATAATTGTTTTTTTTGTAAATAAAAATAAAAAAAAATGAAATGTAAGTAATTTTGTCCAAAAAAATGAGACGCACACAGATAGTTCGGCGTAACACACTACTAATAACACAGATGTGACAGATTTTCTCAGATTTTCTTTTTGAATAAAACAGTTTAGGTTTTAACTCATTTCCTTATTCCCTCATTTCCTCATTCCCTAACAGATAAAACTTCACTGCTCCTTCACTACCCCAAGCTGATAAGCCATTAATAATTTTTTTAGGTAGTCTATTTGTTGTCTTAATTCAATACCAATGTCGGTGTCGCCAACGCAAATGGGAGTTGTTGAGAGTATTGTTGTTTGTCTGGATGACACTATATCAATTTCTTCGTTAATTGCTTTTGATTTAGAGCCAAAAGGTTGATGTTCAACTAATACCAAACTTGTAGAGTTAAATATCAGAGTATAACCCGAAATTCCTGTCTCTTTTCTGTATGGTTTGGACATTCCTCCGTCAATAACAAAAAGTTTTCCATTTGCTTTAATAGGTTTTTCGCCTTTGATGACTTTGACGGGCATGTGTCCGTTAATAATATGGGATTTTTCGGGGTTAAGACCAAATTCTTTAAGGATTAGGTCGCATGTTTTTTCGCTGTCTCTAAATTTGAAATAAGCATTAGCATCTTCTTTGTGTAGTTCGGGTGCGTCTGTAAGGTATCTTTCAAAAGTAGCCATTTTTTTCTTACCAAACAAAGGCGAGCATGGACCGCACCATAAATACCAGCAATAATCAAAATCTTGCAACGGTGCGTGTACATTTTGTCTGTTAACTCTACATCTCCGGACGGCACGGTCAAATTTGTCGCACAGCACTTTTCCGCTAACCATTTCTCCGTTAAAATCAAATTGTTCAAATTCCAACTCGCCAGTCATTGGAATACAGCCATGAAATAACAAATTATCATTGTATGTAAGATACATACTACCTTTCCCGATAAGGACATTTATGTGCCGCTGCAGTTTTTCAGAATTTAAAAAGTTGAAACGTAATTTATCCATTACTTCTACCTCTTCGGGAGTAAGTTGGTACGGATTATTTTTATCAACGGTGGGAAAAACAGTGTCTTTAAGAGGATAATCTTTACCGTTTATGTTTAAAGTTCCTTTTTCATAATTAATTTTATCTAATAAAAGTCGGTGTTCCAAATTAAATTTTGGATTTCTTTTAATTACTTGCCCTTCCAATTTCCAGCCAATAACACTAATTGCTTTGTGCATCATTGTCGTAATACGGGTGCTTGTGTCGCGGCTTTTTTGGTCGCTGCCCGATTTAGGTAAAAAACAGTCGCACGGGTCTGTATTATAATGTGTTATAGCAAAAGAAATTAGCGGAAAAAGATTAATTCCGTAGGCATCTTCTAATGTATCTAAATTTTCGTAACGTGCTGAAAATCTAATAACTTCGGCTATATGTGCGTCAATTCCGCTTGCGGCACCTATCCAAATAATATCGTGGTTACCCCATTGAATATCAAAAGAATGATGATCAGATACTGTTTGCATAACTTTTGAGGCATCGGGTCCTCGGTCGAAAATATCGCCAATAATATGAAGTCTATCAATAAGTAATCTCTGAATAAAACCGCTGATAGCAACAATAAAATGTTGAGCACGTCCGATATTAATTATCGACTGTAAAATACTATCAACGTACTCTTCTTTGCGTACATTGGTTTCATTAATCAACTCGTCAATGATATAAGCAAAATCTTTGGGCATGGCTTTTCGGACTTTTGAGCGTGTATATTTTTGCGCTGCCTCTCGTGCAACTTTTACTAACCTAAGAAGTGTAACATAATACCAATCGTCGTTAATAACATCTTGTTTTCTTAAAAGTTCTAATTTTTCTTCGGGGTAGTAAATAAGTGTAGCGAGTTGTTTTTTATCTTTCAAATTAATGTTTTTTCTAAAAATTTCTTCAATATTTTTGCGCACGACCCCTGATGCGTTTCGCAAAATATGATTAAAAGTTTCATACTCGCCGTGAATATCGGTCAAAAAATGCTCTGTACCCTTAGGTAGTCGCATAATCGCTTCTAAATTAACTATTTCTGTGCTCGCTGACTGCGCAGTGGGAAATTTTTGCGCTAACAACTTCAGATAACGTAATTCATCTTCATTGAAAAGAGGTTTGGTATTTTTCATATTTATTTAATCAATTTAAAATCAGAGCCTTCCATGGGAATTGAACCCACGACCTGCTCATTACGAGTGAGCTGCTCTACCGCTGAGCTAAGAAGGCAAAACAAAATACAAAATTAGATGTTTTTTTTTAATTCCAAAAACAATAATAATAAAAAAATAAAAATTTTATAATGAGTTCTTTTGAATCTTATTTATTTTAACGCAAAGTCGCAAAGTTGAGAACGCATTAATAGTTTTCAGTTTTCAGTTTTCAGTTATTTATAGTTTTCAGTTATTTTTTGTGTTCCTTTGTGGTTAAAAGATATTTTCTTTTCTGATGAATAATCCAAGATAAAATATTGAAATCCAACTATATAAATATTGAACAAAAAATTAATCGGTTAATATTGAAAAAAATATGAATTACGAATTGAGAATACTATTTACTCATTCACTTATTCACTGAAAACCGAAAACTGAAAACTGAAAACTAATAACTAAAAACTGAAAACTCATTTTTTGTTTTTACAGCAAACTTCTTTATCTTTGCACTCTTAAATAATAAAAACAAAATGTCTACATATCACATACCTGCGCTCATCACGCAATCTGTGGAAGGTTTGGAAATAAAACCTAACGGAATCTATGCTGACCTCACTTTCGGTGGCGGTGGACATAGTCGAGAAATTCTTGCCCGACTTAATCAAAGTGGAAGGTTAATTGCATTCGACAAAGATGAAACTGCAAAGCAAAATTCCATTGACGACCATCGCTTAATATTTATTTGCCATAATTTCCGTTTTATATATAATTTTCTTAAATATTTGAAATTGTTGCCCATTGATGGAATTTTGGCTGATTTAGGAGTTTCGTCTTATCATTTCGATAACCCCGAACGAGGTTTTTCTTTTCGTTTTGATGGAAAATTGGATATGAGAATGAACCAAAAGTCCACAATTACAGCACAAACAGTTCTCAATAGTTACGATGAAGAAAAATTGACATCACTTTTCAAAATTTATGGAGAAATATCATCGGCAAAACGTTTGGCTCAAGAAATTGTTAGGTTCAGGTCGGAGAAGCCTCTCGAAACAACCACTGAACTTAAAGCAATTGCCTCAAAATTAGCTCCTTCGTATGATACGGCACGCTTTCTGTCGCAAGTGTTTCAAGCATTGAGAATAGAAGTAAACTCAGAATTGCTTGCATTAGCCGAAATGTTACAAGCATCTGTTAAAGTATTGAAACCGGGCGGACGAATTGCCATAATTTCGTATCATTCGTTGGAAGACAGGATGGTTAAATATTTTTTTCGCACAGGGGATATAAAACGTTCTGAACCCGAAACTGATATATACGGCAAAACAACAACACCTTTTAATGTAATTACGAGAAAAGTTATTGTACCCAGCGAAGATGAAATTAATAAAAACCCACGTATCAGAAGTGCAAAACTTAGGATAGCGGAAAAATTTTAATTTGATCGAAAACATTTGCGACCCTTGCGTTCTCTACTTTGCGCCTTTGCGTTAGAAAAACTAACCACAAAGAACACAAAGGATTCACAAGGAACACAAAAATAATTCGTGTTAATTTGTGAAATTAGTGGCTAAAATAAAAAAAATATTTTTATCTTTGCATTTTATTTTATAACCAAAATTTATTGATATTAACCTAATACCTTTACAAAATGACAAATCTTAACAATGTACGGGCAAACCAAATTGTTTGCCAAAATGTAACCGCAAACCTACCTGTTTGCCAAAGTACCCTTAAAAAGCTCCGAAAAGCAGCAACCCTTTTCCTCACTGCCCTGCTGTTTAGTTTTACGCAACACACAGCAGCACAAGAAATTTTCCAATTTGAAGTTACAGTGCCAGATGACGGTACTTTTAGTATTCCCCTAAGCGGAAGACTAAATAATACAAATAACAAACCATATAATTGGTATATCGACTGGGGCGATGGTACACAACAAAACATTGCAAACACAGATAGCGGTGCGCCACAAAACTCTACAACAAGTATTGGTATCCCCCATACCTATTCAGTAGCTGGTGTTTATACCATAACCATTACACCCGACGCATCTACAGACGCATGGTTTGCTGCTTTTGGTTTTTATAACAATACATCTGGTGCTAACATCCAATCTAATAAAGATATGTTAACAAAAGTTTTATCTCCCATTACCCCATTAATGACACGCACTCAAGAGCAACTTAACGCAGGTACAGCCCCACACATGGAATGGGCTTATACTTTTTTTTATTGCAGAAATATTTTAATGGGGCAGTTTTTTTCTTTTAATCACGATTGGAATAATATAACCAATGTTGGAATCAATTTTGCTATCGGTATGTTTGATGGCTGTTCTGGCAATTCATTTACAATGAACGAAATATTTAATTTGCCAAGCGCAATTACAATTGTAGGGGACGGTTTTGCCAATTCTATGTTTAGAAACTGTTCTGGTACATCCTTTTCAATGAACGAAATATTTAACTTTCCAAGCGAAATTACGACAATAGGAAACGCGTTTGCAAATGGTATGTTTTTTTTATGTTCGGGTGATGCCTTTGCAATGAACGATATTTTTAACTTACCAAGTGGAATTACTACGGTAGGTGACGGTTTCTCATCTGCTATGTTTGCTAACTGTTCTGGCAATTCATTTACAATGAACGAAATATTTAACTTACCAAACGGAATTATTACAGTAGGAAACATTTTTGCTATCGGTATGTTTGATGGCTGTTCTGGCAATTCCTTTACAATGAACGAAATATTTAACTTACCAAGTGGAATAACAACAGTAGGAAACAATTTTGTTAACTATATGTTTCGAGACTGTTCTGGCACTTCATTTGCAATGAACGATATTTTTAACTTACCAAACGGAATTACTACAGTAGGAAACAATTTTGCACAGGGTATGTTTCGAGGCTGTTCTGGCAATTCCTTTACAATGAACGAAATTTTTAACTTACCAAGTGGAATTACAACAGTAGGAAACGCGTTTGCACGTGGTATGTTTGTTGACTGTTCTGGCAATTCCTTTACAATGAACGAAATATTTAACTTACCAAGTGGAATTACAACAGTAGGAAACAATTTTGCACAGGATACGTTTCGAGGCTGTTCTGGCAATTCCTTTACGATGAACGAAATATTTAACTTACCAAGTGGAATTACAACAGTAGGAGGCTGGTTTGCACAAGAGATGTTTAGTGGGTGTAGTGGTGCTTCCTTTAAAATTAATAATATTTTTAAATTCCCACTTTTGTCGCAAACTCAATTAAATCAATCTTATGTATTTTATAGAACTTTTTACAATTTAGGAAGTGGTTCTCCCCAAACACGCTACGCCTCCTCAATAATAAATGGTAATTCTTTACCATCCTCATCCCGATTCACTTTTAGTGGTAGTCCCTGCTTTGTTGATATTGATTATATTCATACCATCTGGGGTGGCGGTGGGCAAACTCCTCCGCCTCCTATTATCACAACTCCTTCGCCTTTACCTAACGGTGAAGTGGAAAATGTTTACAACTTTGCATTATCTGCAACATCACATACACAAATTATGTGGTATTTAAACGACAATTCTAATAGTTTGCCTCCGGGTTTAACGCTTTCGGCGGATGGCGAAATTTATGGTACGCCAACAGTTGCGGGTATTTATAATTTTTCAATAACAGCAGAAAACAGTGGAGGTTTTGATTCAAAAGATTTTACAATTACTATTGAAAAAGGAACGCCAAATGTAACCTTCCCCACAAATGCAACGCTTGTTTATGGTCAAACGCTTGCAGAGGCAATCTTTGATGGTCATAGCGGTGATGGCACATTTGAATTTACAAATTCAACTTTTGCGCCAACAGTAGCGCAAAGCGGAGAGTCTTTTGAAATGATGTTTACGCCAACAGATGATGCTAATTATAATTCTGCAACGCAGGATGTAATAGTAACAGTAAATCAGGCTGAAGGTTCTTTTATTACAATTGAGCCAATTCCCACAACTTACACACCTACGCTAACTCTTGCAGATTTGGAACTTCCTGCCGGTTATGAATGGGAAAATCCTGCAACATCTTTAAATGCAGGTGATAACCAACAATTTGCGGCAACTTATACTGACCCAAGCGGCAATTATACAACCGCACAAGGTAATATAATAGTAAATGTAGCAAAAGCAGAGGGTATTTTCGAAGAATTAGCCCCAATAACTGCAATTTATTCACCCACTCTTACCCTTGCAGATTTGGAAATACCTGCCGGTTATGAATGGGAAAATCCTGCAACATCTTTAAATGTAGGTGATAATCAACAATTTGCCGCAACTTATACTGACCCAAGCGGTAATTATACACCCGCACAAGGTAATATAACAGTAAATGTAGCAAAAGCAGAGGGCATTTTCGAAGAAATAGCCCCAATTCCTGCGGTTTACACACCCACGCTATCTCTTTCAGATTTAGAACTTCCTGATGAATATGAATGGGAAAACCCTGAAACATCTTTAAATGCAGGTGATAATCAACAATTTGCAGCTACTTATACCGACCCAAGCGGTAATTATACAACTGCTGAAGGGAATATAACAGTAAATGTTGCCAAAGCAGAGGGTATTTTCGAAGAATTAAACCCAATTCTTGCAATTTATTCGCCAACGCTAACCCTTGCAGATTTGGAAATACCTGCCGATTATGAATGGGAAAACCCTGAAGCATCTTTAAATGCAGGTGATAATCAGCAATTTACAGCAACTTATACCGACCCAAGCGGTAATTATACAACTGCACAAGGAAATATAACTGTAAATGTGGCAAAAGCGGAAGGTTCTCTTGTTGAAACTCCTATTGATGACGAAGTCGGCACTACAACTATTTCAATTTACCCAATATCACCACCAAGCACAGGACAATCTGTAGAATATGCAATAGATTTAACAAACGTAACACCCAACAGTGGCTGGCAATTTGAAACACTTTTTGAAGGTTTAACAGAAAATACAACCTATTTTATCTTTGCTCGCTCTGCAGAAAACGAAAACTACAACGCAGGCGCAGCATCCGAGCCTCTTGAAGTGAAAACGGAAGAAGTAGGAATAGACAATATTTCTCAAAATGGCAAACTGCAGGTATATCCAAATCCAACTACTGGAGAGTTTTCAGTTTTCAGTTTTCAGTTATCAGATGTAGGGTCAAATAACATACGCCAAATAGAGATATTTGATGCGGCAGGTCGCATTGTCCACCGTGTACCTTGCACCGTGAACCGTGCAACCGTTGAAATAGATATTTCGCATTTATCAAATGGCATCTATTTTGTAAAAGTAGGAAACGAAATTGTAAAAATAGTGAAAAAATAGTGGTTAGTGGTTAGTAGTAGCCACTTTCAAAATCGCTACGAATCTCACAACCCAAAATTCGTGTGAATTAGTGTAATTAGTGGCTAAAAATCATTTGCGACCCTTGCGTCCTCAACTTTGCGCCTTTGTGTTTAAAAATCTCAATCACAAAGGAACACAAAGATTAGTTGTTAGTGGTAAAAAAAAATCGTATAAATTTGTGTAATTAGTAGCAATCTTTTTCCAAAAAAAAACATTTTATTTTTTGTTTTTCAATTTTTTTTGCATCTTTGCATTTCATTTTATAACGAAAGTTGGCAAATGTATAGTGATAATATATTCAAAATGACAGATTTATAATAATTACTGCATATTGTTTCAATAAGAAAAGAAAAAACCATTACATTATGATGACCAAAGAAAAAAAAATTAAATATTGGAAAGACCTTTCAAATTATGATTTGGAAACGGCAATTGCAATGTTTGAAACAAAACGGTATTTGTATGTTGCTTTTATGTGTCATCAAGTTATTGAAAAGATTTTAAAATCTTATTACTCAAAACTTAAGGACGAGACACCCCCTTTTACGCATAAACTGATTTATTTGGCAATACACGGAGGTTTTTACGATTCGTTTGACCAACAACAAATTGACTTCATCACAGAAATAGAGCCTTTTAATATTGAAACACGATATCCCGAATACAAAGAGAGACTTCTGAAACGACTTTCTCCGAATTATTGTGAAAGATTAATAGAAAAAACTAAAGAATTACAGCAATGGATAATAGAACAAATATAACAGATACTATTGATACGGCACAAAAATATAAAACGCTTGTAAATAGTATTTTACCATTCAATATAGAACAATATTGGCTTTATGGGTCGTATGCAAAAGGTAATTATAACGAGCACAGCGACATTGATATAGCAATGATTGTCAATCAAATAGAAGATGACATATATTGGGATATCCTGCCTTTGTTATGGAAATTAACATATCAAGTTGACGGACGAATTGAACCTGTGCTTATTGCAAAAGACAAAGACTACGCAGGTTTTATTGATGAAATTCAAAAAACAGGGATATTCATAGATTGAAACACAAAAACGGTACAAGGTTCACGGTGAACGGGCTCCTTTGCGTTCTTAACTTTGCGCCTTTGCGTTAAAAACCCAACCACAAAGAAACACAAAGGTTTTGGTTATTGAATTTATTGAAATACACAAAGGAACACAAAAATTAGTGGTTAGTGATTAGTAGTTATTGATAAACTCTGTGACCCTCTGTGAAACAAAAAAATAATTACACAGAGTAGCACAGAGACACACAGAGAAAAATTTGTGCTAATTCGTGTAACACGTGGCTAACAATCATTTGCGACCCTTGCGTTCTTAACTTTGCGCCTTTGCGTTAAAAAACCCAACCACAAAGTACACAAAGGTTTTGGTTATTGAATTTATTGAAATACACAAAGAACACAAAGAAATTCGTGGTTAGTGGTTAGTAGTTAGTGATAAACTCTGTGACCCTCTGTGTAACCAAAAAAATAATTACACAGAGAAACACGGAGTAGCACAGAGACACATAGAGAAAATTCTTGTAATTAATGGCAATTTTTTCAAAAAAATCATTATATTTTTTTGTTTTTAAATTTTTATTAACTTTGCACTTCGTTTGTCAGCTAAAGTTGGAAAAATTTTGGGGCTAATGAAGTGTATAGTAATCTTTTAAATGATAATTATGATAGTATTACCGATTGCCGAAGCAAAAATGAAGTTGATTTCTTTGTTGGACGAGGTAACAACGGGAAAGGAAGTTGCGCTTTCATTTGGGAGTGAAAAGAAGGCAGTAGCTGTTATTGTTCCTTTTTCAAAATGGAAAAAATCAAAAGAAAGAAAATTAGGTACTCTGAAAAACAGAGGGGAAGTAATGTTTTCGGATGATTTTGAAATGTCAGACGAAGAATTAGTAAATTTATGAAATACCTCGTTGATACCCATATTTTGTTGTGGTCTTTTTTTGAACCCGAAAAACTGACAGTAAACATTCGAGAAAAGTTGTTAGATGTTAATAACGAAATATATTATTGTCCAATTAATTTATGGGAAATTAGTATAAAATACGGTTTAAAAAAATTGTCATTGAGAGGTCTAACACCAGAAGATTTTATTGAAGAATTAAATAATAGTTACTTATTGTGCAAAGAGATAGACAATTATAGCATTATTACAGTTTACAATTTACCAAAATTTCATAAAGACCCCTTTGACAGATTTTTGATTTGGGAAGCAATTAGAAATAACATGACCATTTTAACAGCAGACTCAATGTTTAAACACTATACTCAATTTGGTTTAAGTTTAGAAATTTAATAAATAATGGTTTGATTTTACCACAAAGGAACACAAACATTAGTGATTAGTGATTAGAGGTTAAAAAACTAACCTTTGTGCGACTTCGTGGTAAAAAAACTAACCACAAAGAACACAAAGAAATTCGTGCTATTTCGTGCAATTAGTGGCTAAATTAATAAATTTACCTCAAAAATATTTTTGGTATAAAAAAAAACAATATCTTTGTATTTTGATATAGGAATTTTTTTTAATAAAATGGAGACTTTACAAAAAATAAAAACGTTACGGGATGAGCTCAATCTCTTTAATTATCAATATTATATACTCAACAATCCAACTGTTTCGGATTTTGAGTATGATAAAAAGATGACTGAACTTATTTCGTTAGAGGCAAAATTCCCCGAATATTTTGACCCAGCAAGTCCTTCGGTGCGTGTGGGGAGCGATATAAACCGCGATTTTAAACAGATACCGCATAAATATCAGATGCTTTCACTTGGCAACACTTATTCTGCAAGTGAAATAAAAGATTTTTGCAATCGAGTAGAAAAACTTGTAAATCAACAAGTTAAATATGTTTGCGAATTAAAATTCGATGGTGCAGCGATTTCACTTATTTACAAAAATGGACTTTTGGAAACCGCCGTAACTCGCGGTGACGGACAAGTTGGAGACGACGTTACAGAAAATGTGAAAACTATCAAATCAATTCCAATTGCGTTGACGGGGGATTTTCCGCAACAATTTGAAATGCGGGGCGAAATATATATTTCACATAAAAATTTTGAAACATTTAACGTAGAACGCGTAAACAGCGGCGAGGAGGCATTTGCCAACCCACGAAACGCTGCCGCAGGCTCACTCAAAAATCGAAATAGTGCAACAGTGGCTAAAAGACCTCTCGAATGTTTTCTTTATCAGATACTTGGCGATAATTTGCCCTCTGATAGCCATTTCGAAAATTTACAAAAAGCTTTTCAATGGGGTCTAAGAATTTCACCATATATCAAAAAATGTCAATCTTTTGAGGATATTATTGAATTTGTTGATGAGTGGGATGACAAACGTAAAACACTTCCATTTGACATTGATGGCGTTGTAATAAAGGTAGATTCTTTGTCGATGCGCGATGAGATGGGATTTACGTCAAAGTCGCCTCGGTGGGCTATTGCATACAAATTTAAGGCAGAAGAGGCAAAAACGAGGTTGTTATCAGTTGATTTTCAGGTAGGTAGGACAGGTGCGGTTACTCCCGTTGCAAATTTAGAACCCGTTCACCTTGCAGGAACAACCGTAAAACGTGCATCTTTGCATAATGCAGACATTATTGCATCATTGAATTTGCACTACAACGATATGGTTATTGTTGAAAAAGGAGGCGAAATAATTCCAAAAATTACCGGTATTGATACAACAAAACGTTCTGTTGATGGCAAAATAGTTGAATTTCCGCACAATTGTCCCGAATGTAATACTCCTCTTTTGAGAACAGAAGGCGAAGCCGCACATTATTGCCCAAACGATATTGATTGTCCCCCACAAATAAAAGGAAAAATTGAACATTTTATTAGCCGTAAAGCAATGAACATTGAAGGTTTAGGAAGTGAAACAATTGCACTTTTATACGAAAAAAACCTTGTTCAGAACGTTGCTGATTTATACAAACTAACCACATATCAGTTATCTCCATTGGAAAGATTAGGGGAAAAATCGGCAAAAAACATAATTAACAGTATAGAAACCTCAAAATCAGTTCCTTTTGCGCGGGTATTATTTGCGTTAGGAATAAGATTTGTTGGCGAAACCGTTGCAAAACAACTCGCTAAAGCAACCAAAAATATTGAAAATCTTAGTAATGCCTCTTTTGAAAAATTAATCGAAATAGAAGAAATTGGCGACAAAATTGCCCAAAGTATTATTAATTATTTTAGCAACGAAAAAAATATCACTCTAATTCAATCTTTACAAACAGCGGGTTTGAAATTTGAAGAAGAAGATTCTGCCGTTTTTGTATCTGACAAATTAAAAGGAAAATCAATAGTTATCAGCGGAACATTCAGTAGGTCACGAGATGAAATTAAAGCATTGATAGAAGAGCACGGCGGAAAAAACGTTTCGTCTATTTCCAATAAAACTGATTATCTCATTGCAGGAGAAAATATGGGACCCGCTAAATTAGAAAAAGCACAAAAATTAAATATTAATATAATATCTGAAAATCAATTTATTAACATAATAGAAGATTGACAAAATGATGACTTTAATTAAAAAAATAAGACTCTTAATTGGACAATTTTTTTATAAAAGAAAACTAAAAAAATTGCGGCGTAACGTAAAAGCAATCAATTTGAAACAAGTAGAAACGGCAGGCATTATTTTTGAGGCAAATGATACCGAAAATTTAAAACAGATTAAAGAATTACGAAAATATTTGCCCGACGAAGCGCAAGTGATTGTCGTTGGTTACATCGAGGGTGATAGAAAAAATTTCTCTTATATAGGTGATAAGGTTTATAACTACATCAGCGAAGTGGATTTTGACTTTTTTATGCGCCCCAAACCTGAAATTAAAGACTTTATTAAAAGAAAACTTGACATTCTGTTCGTACTTTCTAATAAATATTTTTTTGCCATTGATTATATTTCGGGCTTGTCGAAAGCAGCGTTCAAAATAGGTAAATCGGGTATTTATGAGAAAAATTTAGACTTCTTTATTGAAACCAAAATTAAAGATTTAGATTATATTATTTTGCAGATAACCAATTATTTGAGCAAACTGAACATGGAATAAAATAGTGCGTTAAACTTTTAAAATTTATGCGTTTTATTATCATTTTACTTGTTTTTTTGACAATAATTTTCGGTGCTAACTTTTATGTTTTTTACCGATTTTGGCACTTAATACCTACTAATCAAACAATTAGAATTATTATCATCTCAGTTTCTATTTTCCTGTTTATTTCGCCCTTTCTTTCATTGGGAATTGCCGATAAGTTTCCCACTCCAATTGCCTCTTTTTTCTATAATATAGGCACTTCATGGCTCATAATTATGCTATATTTAGTAATGATTTTTTTTCTGTTTGATATTGTGCGTATTTTAGGATTTTTACCTGTTAAACAATTTATGTTCAACAGTTTAAAAGGTTTAGGTTTTTTGTCTATTTTTATGATGATTTTGATGACTTTTGGACATTTTAATTATTTTAATAAGAAAAGAGTAGAACTAACTATTAACACTGAAAAGATAGGCGAACCACACGTTCCATTGAAAATTGTTGCTATCAGTGATTTGCATTTAGGATATGGAATTGGAACAAAACAATTCAAAAAATGGGTAAAGTTGATTAACGCCGAGCAGCCCGATATCCTACTTATTGCGGGTGATGCAATAGATAATAGCCTGAAACCTCTTTATAAAAATAACTATAAAGAAATTTTTGACGAAATAAACACGAAATACGGAATTTATATCACTCCCGGCAACCACGAATATATTTCAAATATTCATAAAAGTATCGATTTTTTTAATAAAGCAGGCGTTACAATGTTGCGAGATTCGGTTATTCTTATTGATAACAACTATTATATTGTTGGACGCGACGACAGATATAATTCCAAAAGAAAATCGATTTCAGAACTCACTGCGGAAATAGATAAATCAAAACCTGTCATTTTAATTGATCATCAACCATTTCAACTTGATGAAGTCGCCCAAAACAATATTGATTTATTTTTTGCAGGACATACGCACGATGGACAAGTTTTTCCCATTTCTTTAATTACAAAATTAATGTTCGAAATTTCCCATGGATATTTGAAAAAAGGAAATACACATTTTTATGTTTCTTCAGGGATTGGAGTTTGGGGAGGAAAATTTAGGATTGGTACGAGGTCTGAGTATGTTGTGATTAATTTTGATTAATAAAAAATGAAAAATTTTTCAAAAAAATTGTAAAAATATAAAAAAAAGCATTATCTATGCACTTTGATTTCTACAGTCAACTATGTTGTAATATATTGATATATATATCATTAATTTAAAAAAATAAATATTATGTCATTAAAAAGACACATTTTAGATCTTCGGCGGCGAAAGCAGAAGGTCGAAAAAGGGGGCGGGGAAACAGCCATCGAAAAACAAGCTGCCATGGGCAAAATGACCGCCCGAGAACGCATCCTTTATTTATTAGACGATAAATCTTTTTCCGAATATGACCTTTTTGTAGAGCACGAAGGTCGCGATTTTGGAATGGATAAAAAAGAGTTGCACGGAGACGGCGTAATTATCGGAACAGGAACTATTTATGGCTCCTCGGTATGTATTTTTGCGCAAGACTTTACTGTTGCGGGCGGCTCGCTCGGATTGATGCACGCACGAAAAATTACCAAAATAATGGACCACGCACTCAAAATGAGAGTTCCTTTGATAGGAATTAACGACTCGGGAGGTGCACGAATACAAGAAGGAGTAAACTCTCTCGCTGGTTATGGTGAAATTTTTTATCGAAATACTATCGCATCGGGAGTTATACCGCAAATTTCTGTAATCTTAGGTCCCTGCGCAGGCGGCGCTGTATATTCCCCCGCATTAACTGATTTTGTTTTTGTGGTTGACCAAATCTCTAAAATGTTTATTACCGGTCCAAATGTTATCAAAACAGTACTCGGAGAAGAAATTTCCATGGAAGATTTAGGTGGAGCACGTATTCATGCCGAAATTACAGGAAATGCTCACTTTTTTGCCCACAGCGAACAAGAATGTTTCGAACAAATTAAAAAACTTATTACGTTTATTCCGTGGCATAATGATCAAAAAGCAAAACCATTTCCACCCCGAGACCCAAAATTTGAAAAGAACATCGAAGATATTATTCCCTCCGACCCGCGTCAGCCGTATGATGTGAGAGACGTTATTAAAGCAATTGCCGACGACTCCGATTTCTTTGAAATACAAGAACTTTTTGCGCCTAACATTGTCATTGGTTTCGGTAGAATGAGCGGTAAAACTGTTGGTTTTGTGGCAAATCAGCCATTGGTACTTGCAGGTGTTCTCGATTGCGATAGCTCCGATAAAGCCGCACGTTTTATTAGATATTGCAACGCCTTTGACATTCCTATTATTACTTTGGAAGATATGCCCGGTTATTTGCCCGGCGTTGACCAAGAACACGCAGGAGTTATCCGACACGGTGCTAAAGTTCTTTATGCATATTCAGAAGCGACCGTTCCTAAAATTACTGTTATTTTGCGAAAAGCGTACGGGGGAGGTTATATTGCTATGAATTCAAGACATCTCGGCGCTGATTTTATGTTCGCTTGGCCCACAGCCGAAATTGCCGTTATGGGACCCGAAGGAGCAGCATCAATTATTTTCAAAAAAGAAATCGAAGAAGCGATAGACCCCGTCAAAATGAAAGCAATTAAAGTGCAAGAATATATTGACAGGTTTGCAAATCCGTACGTCGCAGCATCAAAAGGATACATCGATTCGGTGATCGAACCAAAAGATACAAGAGCAATACTGCTACACGCACTCGAAGTTTCGAGTACTAAAACAGAACTGAGACCTGAAAAGAAACATGGTATTCCACCTTTTTAATTTATTGTAAATATGGAAAATACACATAATATCGAATTGGTTGATTTTCCGATTCTTGTAAGAAAATATAAAACCACACTTACGAAAAAATATATGAACCGTAAGTTTTATACGGCTCCTAATCCAAATGAAATAAAATCGCATATACCCGGTACTGTTGTCAAAATTTACGTAAAAGAGGGTCAAAAAGTGAAATTAGGAAAAAAAATTATGACTTTGGAAGCAATGAAAATGGTGAACGAAATTGTTATGCCCTTTGATGGTACAATCGAAAAAATATTTGTTAAAGAGGGTGAAAAAATCCCCAAAGGTGTTGTTATGATTGAAATTAGCGAATGAAAAGTTTCTTTGTATTGAACATGCTGATTTTCACAGCCGTTTTGTATGGTCAGAACGTTATTTCGGAATATATTTCTCCCGATTTAAATACGGTGCGCCTTCACAGAAGTGGCTGGCACCACTCAAACCCAATTATTAGATTAAATAGCGACCAAAAATTGCAATTATCTTTTGACGAACTTCATAGCGGAGTGAAAAATTATTACTATTCCATTACTTTGTGCGACTTTGATTGGAAAGAATCAATGCTTATTCCGACCGAATATTTTAGAGGTACGCTAATAAATCCTGTTTCTGATTATGCTTATTCCTTCAATACAACGGTCGACTACGTTCATTATAACTTAGTTTTCCCCGAAAATCATAACAGAATATTACTCTCAGGAAACTATATTATAAAGGTATTCGAAAATTTTGACGGCGAAAATCCTGTATTAATAAAAAAATTTATGGTAGTAGAATCAGGCGCAACAATAAAGGCGCATGTCAAACCAACCGTGCAATCATCCCGAAGAGAATCTTTTCAGGAAATAAGATTCGAAGTAGAACATCCATCGTTTCAAATTCTTAATCCAATTAGCGAAGTTACGGCTACAATTATACAAAACGGCAGAACTGACAATATAATTTCGGGTTTACGACCTCAATTTTTTCGTGCTGGTTTTATGGACTTTAACTATATGCGCGAAACGAAAATGGAAGGAGGTAACGAATTCCGACATATTGACCTCAGAAGTAGACGTTTTATTGTAGAAAATGTAAGCGAAGTGAGGTTTATTGACCCTTTTTATCATGTTCATATCACAAAAGATCTATCACGAAAAACAGAACAATACAGTTTTCAACAAGATTTTAATGGACGTTACTACGTGGAAGTCCGCGAATATAACAATCCTAACACAGAGGCTGATTATTTTTTTGTACATTTTAGCCTGCACGCAGATTATGCTGATATTTTTGAAAAAGTTTACATCAACGGCGAACTAACTAATTGGCAACAAAATGAGTTTTCTCAAATGAATTATAACATAATTGAAAAAAAATATGAACATACACTCCTGCTTAAACAAGGATATTATAATTACCACTATCTGACTGTAACAGAAGGCAATACAAAAGGAACTTTGTACGATTTTGAAAATAATTACGTACAAACCGAAAACGACTATCTAATCCTAATTTACTACAAAGGCATCAGCGACCGCTCCTACAAACTTATCGGCGCAGAAACATTTAATTCGATAAATTAGTTTTGGTTAGGGGTTAGTGAATAGTGAGTGGTGGTTAGTTCGGGGTTATCTACGTTGCACACCTGCGGAGTGCTGCGGTGTGAGAGATAGAGATGCCGTTTGATAAATACGAAATATCTATTTCTACGGTTGCGAAATATTAAATATGAATTTCGCAAATTTTGCTGTTTTTGCCAAAAAGTAATCTCACATTTTGCGTTTTCAAAAAATACATCTATTTTTGCAGTCGAAATATCGCTTAAAATATGTTTTTTGCGACAAAATTTAAGTGCAACTTATTCACAATAAGTGGAAATAATAATAAAATTTATAAGATATGAATAGAAAATATATTTGTTACTGCGGACTATACTGCGAAAATTGTCCTGTAAAAGCAAAAATTGAACCTGCTGCGAAAGTCTTGTATGACGAAATGAAAAAAGCGAAATTCGAGGAAATAATTGATATGATTCCCGGCAGCAGCGGGTTTTGGTCGTTTCTAACAAGTATGGCTGAGCAAGGAGTATGTGTCTCATGCCAAGAGGGAAGCGGAAATCCCGGATGTAAAGTTAGAATATGCGCACAAGAGAAAAACGTTGAAATGTGTGCATTGTGCGAAAGTTACCCATGCGAACTTTTTGCAAAATATTTTGAAGGATACCCCGTGTTGCAAAGCGACAACGCAGTTATTCGTGAGAAAGGTATGGACGAATGGTCAAAACTACAAGACGAACGCAAAGCAAGGGGATTTACTTATGCTGATTTACAATAGAGTGCCTTTTTTTGAGAGGCTTATCATTGTCTGCACCAAATAGAAAAAACGAAAAATAATAACAAAAATATTGAAATGAGAAGAAAAGACCGTGAGGTAACAGACATAAACGAAATAGAGAAAATTCTTTTTCAATGCAAGACATGCCACGTTGCGATGGTTGACAATGGAGAACCTTATGTTGTTCCGTTAAGTTACGGTTATAAAATATTTGACGGTAAACTTTTGGAACTGTACTTTCATAGCGCAATGAAAGGAAAAAAAATAGATATTCTCAAAAGAAATAATAAAGTATGTTTTGAAATGTCGTACGAAGGAGAGCCTGTGCACTCGGACACACCGTGTAATTCAGGTTATTATTACGGAAGCGTTATCGGCTACGGCGACACGGTTTTTATTGATGATACTGATAAAAAATGTGAAGCATTATCTATTATGTTCAAGCATCAAACCGGAAAAGACGTTACTTTTGCCGCCGGTGATGCAAAAAATATTTGCGTTTTTAAAATTGTTTCATCAGATTTTACGGGAAAGAAAAAATTTGCGGAAGAGAATGCGTCTCGATGATTTTTTGAAAAAGTTTTTCAAAAAAACGACAATTTGAAATGCACCCAAAAAGAAATAAATTTGGATTTCTCAAAAATTACAACTATTTTTGTGCTGAATTTTAAAAATAAAACGATATGGACTATACTGCAAAAATAGAACAAACAAGCGACGGATGGTACATAGCACATTGCGCCGAAGTTCCTAATGCGCATACACAAGGGCTTACTATTGAAGAGGCAATAGATAACCTAAAAGAGGCGATTGAATTGATTTTAAGTTGCGAACGAGAAATATTCATTAAAAAAAAATTAAAAGAGCACAAAAATAGAATAAATTGTTAAAAAATATGAAAAAAATTAAGTATTTATTATTGTTTGCAAAGATAATGTTTTTGTTGGCATTATCAACTTCTTGCGAGCAGAGTAAACTATTGTTGTTAAAGGCTACGGGTCACATAAAGACTCCCAAGCCCGAAAACCCTGAAACTATTTTGCTATATGCACAAAAAAATAACTTCTATTATGATTATCTGTATATGCCCGTTAGCGATTCGGCTATTATTGATATTATGACAAAAGGATATTTTGCGCTGGGAGGAGTTTTACCGTACGATAAATATAAGAATCCGATAATTGTGAAACCAAATAAAGATTCATCAGAATGCCCGCACTACACATCTTCAAATTTTCAATCTCAGGATACTGCAATTGCGTTTGTAGTTGCTGATACTTTAGATTTTTGGGATAGATTATCAATGATGAAACTTATCGACAAACGTGAGGATCTGCCTTATTTGTCAGATTCTATACCTGATTATGATTATTTTGTAATAGGTATGTGGTGTCCTATGTTACCAAAGTTGTCAAAAAATGTTCATTTAGATTTTCTTGATGCCATTGCTATTGACCCCACAAAAAGAGTTTGTATAATTTCTTTTAATTATAGTCCAAGGTCGGGAAATAAGTTTTACAAAGATTTAAAAAAAATGGCAAAACAAACTAAAAAAGAGAACAAAAGAGCACAAAAATAGGAAGGAAAAGAAATGTAAACAAATATGAAAGTAATATGGACACACTATTAGACGTACATTTGAATATACCAAAATCTGAAATGAAATTTTTCAGAAAGTTGGTTGGTAAAATGGGATGGGGAGTTGAAACAAAAGAAAGTGTTTTGCAAAAATATATTTTATCACGTCCCAAAAATGTAGAATTATCGGATGAAGATATTTTGAAGGAAGTTTATGCAGTTAGGTATGGAAAATGAATATAATAATTGACACAAATTTATGGATTTCATTTTTAATTGGTAAAAAATTGTCTGCAATACGAACATTGTTTACTAATTCTGCAATAAAGATTTATGTTTGCGATGAATTGTTGGATGAATTTACCAATGTTTCGTCAAGATTGAAAATACGGAAATATATTACAGAAGATGATGTGCAAGAAACTATCAAATTGATAGATAGATATTGCTATTATGTTCCAATTATAAATAAAGTTGTTTATCCGATTCGCGATAAAAAAGATTTGTATCTTCTCTCGCTTGCCGAAACAGTTCCGATTGATTTTATTTTGACAGGAGATAAATATTTATTATCATTGCATTCTTACAATCAAACGAGAATAGTTACTTATCAAGAATTTTCTGCAATAATTGGAGATAAAAAATAAAAAAGAAAACAGTCCCACAAAAAAGCACAAAAATAGGAAGGAAAATATTTTTTTTGAAAAAATTGATATATTTGCAGCCGGAATGTCGCAAAAAATATGTTTATTTGCGACAAAATTTAATTGCAAAAACTTATGCAAAGTATTGATGATAAAATAATTGCAAAAATAAAAAAATGCGGTAGGGGTAAAGAATATTTTACTTCTGATTTTGCAAGTTACGGCGAAGCAAAAGCAGTTCAGAAAGCGTTAGAGCGATTAGTAAATTCTCAAACCCTTTTGCGACTTGCAAGGGGCATTTATTATTATCCAAAAATTGATAAAGAATTAGGCTTAGGAATTTTATATCCATCGTGGGAAAATGTTGCTTATGCTATTGCAAAAAGAGACAAAGCAAGAATCGTCCCCACAGGAATATACGCCCTTAATCGTTTAGGATTTTCCACACAAGTACCAATGAATTTTGTGTTTTTGACAGATGGCACGCCTCGTAGAATAAACACTGGAAAAGGCAAAGGAATTTTGTTTAAACACACGGCACCCAAAAACTTGGCATTTAATAACGAAATAGTAATGTTGATAGTATTTGCACTTAAAGAGATAGGAAAAAATAATATAACACAAGAACACTTGACACGAGTAAAATACATTTTGCAACAAGTACCAAAAGAACTTATTTTACAAGATGTTAAACTAATGTCAGCGTGGATTAAGTCATTAATAATGAAATTTTATGAATAATTATTTTAACTTAACCAAAAATCAACAAATAGCGGTAATAGAGCAGTTGGTCAATAAAATGGGACTTCCGCCGCAGGCTATCGAAAAAGATTTGTGGGTTACAAATATTTTACAATTTATTTTTTCTCTTTCTTTTTCAGAAAAGTTAGTTTTTAAAGGTGGTACTTCATTAAGCAAAGTTTGGAATGTAATTGAGCGGTTTTCAGAAGATATTGATTTAGCTGTTGATAGGGAATTGTTTAATTTACAAGGCAATTTAACGGTAAAACAACTAAAAAAATTACGAAAACACTCATCACTTTTCGTAAAAGAAAATTTTTGCTCAGAACTGCAAAAAGCCGTCGAGAAATATAACTTGCAAAATCTTTGCAGCATAGAACCACAACCAGATGGTGAAGGTGACAAAACTTATCCCGAACCTCGAAAAATTTTTATTCGCTATCAATCGTTATTTGAGACTTTTTCTTATGTAAAACCTGAAATTGTATTGGAAATCGGAGCGCGTTCATTAATCGAACCTGCTAAAAAAAGTGAAGTAAAAAGTTTAATTTCAACTAATTTGCCAATAGAAACAACACTTGTTAATTCTCATATTATTACAGCACTTCCCGAAAAGACATTTATCGAAAAAGCATTCTTGTTACATGAAATTTTTACTTGCGGAAAAAAGATTCTTGCTAACAGAAAAAGTCGTCATTTGTATGATTTGGAAAAGATGATGAACAAAGACTTTGCCATAAAAGCAATTTCAAATAACGCACTTTGGAACATGATTCATCTACATCGCGAGAATTTTACTCATATACACGGTGTAGATTATTCACAAGATATTCGCCCTAAAATCAGTTTAATTCCAAACGAACAAGATATGGACGATTGGTCACAAGATTACGAAACAATGCAAAATACAATGATTTACGGAAAATCATCAACCTTTAATGAATTAATAGACAGAATAAAACAACTCGAAAAAAGAATAAGAAACACCAGCACCTAAATGAGCCGTTTAGTGCAATTGTGGAAGTAGCCCGCATATAATTTGTGGGGATTTTGGGAGATGCCAATATATTCCCGACTTCAAAACAATTGAAAAGTCGATTTTTTTCCATTCGCTTGCTTGGAAATCTCATTTTTCACCTTATGAGAGAAGTACGAGCGAATAGAATAAATAAAGATTTTGTGCTACCCGACAAATTTTTTCTATTAATAACATTTTTTGTGCTTTTCAACAAAATAATTATAACTTTGCACCGTTTTAGTATGTACCTAAATTTTATAAAACAATGAAGAGTACCTTATTGGAACTAGAAGCGCAAAAAGCATCTTTGGCGCGTCAGATTTTGAGTATTGACAATCAAACCATAATAAACAATGTTTGGTTAATGATAAATGGAGACAAGCATAATAGAAAGCACCCGAGACGAGAAATTGGTTTTTTAGATGGAAAAGCCAAAGTTATTTTTCATGACGATTGGGAAATGACACCCGAAGAATTAGGAATGGTATGAAGAAGTATTTATTGGACACACATACGTTTATTTGGGCTATTGTTGACAAAAACAAACTTTCTGAAATTGTGTTGGATTTGTTGTGTAACAATGAAACCCATTTGTTCGTCAGCGCAATATCGTTTTGGGAGATGGCAATCAAACACGGAAAGGGAAAATTGTATTTGGAAAATTTCAAATTTAGTAACATACCAAATTATTGCAAAAAGTTGGAAATTGTACAAATACCATTAACGCCCGAAAAAGCAATCAATTATTCAAATTTTCCATACTCGGAAAATCACAAAGACCCTTTCGATAGAATGTTGATTTATCAGTGTATAAGAGGCAATTACACTTTGATTAGCAAAGATGATAAAATGAAATTTTACGAAACTGACGGTTTGAAATGCATTTGGTAGAATTATGTATGAATAATCCAAAAAGGAGAATTGAAAACATTGCCCACAACTGAGCAGTTTAGCGCAAGCGAGGAAAAAAATTGATACAAAAAACAAAATAAAATAAAATATGGAAATACAATTATTAAGAGAACAGGAAATTTATCCGTCAAAAGAAGTCTTAAAAGATGTTCTTGGCGAAGTTTATAATGTGTGGGAAGAGTTGGAAATGCAAGTAACGCAAGGCGAATTTGCTTTAACTCTTGATTGGAATTATTACAATGACGGCAAATCATGGCTTTGCAAAGTTTGCAACAAGAAAAAAACAGTATTTTGGCTTTCGGTATGGGAAGGATTTTTCAAAACTACATTCTTTTTTACTGAAAAACATCTTGAAAGTATTGCTGAGTTAGAAATTTCAGAACAAATCAAAGAAGACTTTTGCCGTATGAAACCCGTCGGGAAATTGCTCCCTATGCTTATCAGTATTGACAGACATGAGCAGTTAGCCGATTTGCTGAAAATAATAAAACTTAAAAAAGAATGGAAATGAAACCAGACTTTTTACTAAGAAAATGGCAGTTATCAGACATTAAGTCACTTGCCGAAAATGCAAACAATATCAATATTTGGAATAATGTTCGTGATTATTTTCCGCATCCATATACTGAAAAAGATGCGCAAGATTTTATTCAAATGGTACTTAACAAGCCGGAACCTTTGACCGATTTTGCGATAGAGATAGAAGGAGAAGCGGTTGGAGGTATCGGCATCGTTCCACAAACAGACGTTCATGCCATTACAACGGAAATCGGCTATTGGCTTGGCGAAAAATATTGGAATCGGGGAATTATGAGCAGTGCTGTAAAACAAATGGTTAAATATACATTTGAAAATTTTCCGGTTACAAAGATTTTTGCACCGGTATTTGAGTTTAACATTGCCTCCATGCGAGTTTTGGAAAAAGCAGGTTTTGTTCGGGAAGCAATATTAAAGAAATCAGCAATAAAGAACGGAAAGACAATAGACTTACATTATTATGGGCTTATTAAGGAGTAGATGAAAGGAATTGAAGTTTTAGTCCACTCTAAAAAGTGTTTTCTATCACTTTGCTACCCTTATGATAAAATAATATGACTTTTCGTATTGGAATCAAGTTTACATTAAATTATATATCGTAAGCAAAGAACACAAAAATTATGGAAATAAAAGAAAATATAATAGATTTTCCATACTCAATTACTGAAATTACGACAGATACGCTTAAAAGTTCAAATGTTCTGCAATTAATATGGAGAGTATTTGAAGAGTTTGAGGCATATCAACACAGCGCCGAAGGAGTGAGGGAATTTCAGAATTATTTCGAATATTCTTCTATTAAGCGGTTATTGGATAAATCTGAAATGTTGATGTGGGGATGTTTTAACAATGGCAAAATTGTCGGAATGATTGCCACAAAACATTCTACCCATATATCGTTGCTCTTTGTTGACAAAAAGTATCATAGACAAGGTATTGCGCGCGCTCTTTATCAAAAAGTCATTGAATATGCAAAAAATAATAACTACTCGGAAATAACTGTAAATTCTTCATTGTACGCAGTAGAAGTATACAAAAAATTAGGATTTGTGGCAACAGACACCCAACAACAGAAAAATGGTATTCGTTTTATACCGATGAAACATAAATTTGCAGACATTAACGAATGACAAAACGTAATAGTATGGCTAAAAACATTGAAAATAAGAAACTTATATTCATTAAACTTATTCATACAATAATATGGTCTATTTTTGTAATCGCCATTATGTATGTATGTTATGCGGGAGTATTCAATAAAGTCAACAAGTTGGTTTGGTTTTGTATTGGGGCAGTTTTATTTGAAGGTATTGTACTTTCAGTAAATAAATGGAAATGTCCATTAACTTCTATTGCAAACAAATACAGCGTTAATAACCACTCAATCAATTTTGATATATTTTTACCAAAATGGCTTGCAAAACATAATAAAACTCTGTTTTCAGTAATATTTTTTGTGGGCTTATTCTTAGTTTTATGGCGTATTATATAATCATTAAACATCAGAAACATGAAATCAATAAAGATATTCTATTTTTCGGGCACGGGTAATGCAAAGCAAATATCTCTATGGTTTTCCGAATTGGCAGCCAAAAAAAATATTGATTGTCAACTGTTCGATATTGCCAAAACAGACGTTAAAGCAATAGATTACATAAATCCTGAAGATTTTCTCATTTTTATTGCTCCTATTCACGGATTTAATTATTCGAAATTAGTGCTTGATTTTATATGCAGATTTCCCAAAGGCACGAACCGTGTGGCATTGATGTGTACCGCAGGCGGAGTAAAAATAGGTCGTTTCATTATGCCCGGTTTGGCGGGTGCCGCTTTTATCTTTTCGTCTGCAGTTTTGAGGATAAAAAAATATAAAATTACAGGACAAATTATTTTCGATATGCCCACAAACTTTATTTCTCTGCACCCTGCCATGAGTGAAAAATCGGCTCAATTTGTTTTTGAAAAAAACCATGCGATTGTTAAAAAACATTTTGAAAAATTATATGCAAGCAAGAATGATTTTGCCGCATTAAGACGCATTATCGCTGACATTATCGTTGGACTTCCGTCATTTATGTATCTCTTTTGGGGCAGATATTTTATGTCGAAAACGTTGTACGCCTCGCACAAATGCAATAACTGTAACCTTTGCATAAAAGAGTGTCCCGTAAAAGCAATTAAAATTGTTAATCAACGTCCTTTTTGGACAATCAAATGCGAAAGTTGCCTCAAATGTATGAATATTTGTCCTGCAAGTGCCATCGAAGCGGCGCACGGTTTGGTAGGATTAGTTTTCTATTTGTGGATAGCAGGAAGCGCAATACTTATGGGGTTATTGCCAAGTTTTTTTCACTATCGGCTTGTCGAATTTTTGACTTTTGATGTTCTTTTGTTTTTTGGTTTACTCTTTTTGTTGTACCGATTTCAACATCTATTGCTAAAAAATCGAATAATTGCAAAAATTATCTCATTCACATCGTTGACAAAGTATAAATTCTGGGGGCGGTATTATTGTAAAAATGTAAAAATATGATAGATAAAAAGTTAGCACTAACAATGAGAAGTTAAAACTATTTCATACCGATAAAAAATAAAAATCAGAATTCTTTTACTCTTGGAATTTAAGTGACAACATTTTTTGTTTAGTTAATTGTAAAAGCATATATTCAGATTCCTCATTTCACTTTGTTCCATTCGGAATGACTGTCCGTTATAAGGGAAATGGTGGAAAAAAGGGTACGGTTTCGCCGCACCCTTTTTCCCACCATCATTTACAAACTGATTCAGTCATTCCGAACGAAGTGAGGAATCTTGATACCCTTTTTCCCACCATCATTTACAAACTGATTCAGTCATTCCGAACGAAGTGAGGAATCTTGATAAAAGATTTCAATTGTAAAAGCATATATTCAGATTCCTCATTTCACTTTGTTCCATTCGGAATAACTGTCCGTTATAAGGGAAATGGTGGGAAAAAGGGTACGGTTTCGCCGCACCATTTTTCCCACCATCATTTACAGACTGATTTAGTCATTCCGAACGAAGTGAGGAATCTTGATACCCTTTTTCCCACCATCATTTACAGACTGATTCAGTCATTCCGAACGAAGTGAGGAATCTTGATACCCTTTTTCCCACCATCATTTACAGACTGATACAGTCATTCCGAACGAAGTGAGGAATCTTGATAAAAGATTTCAATTTTCCAAAATGTAAATGTGTTATATGAATAATATCAAATACTTGCAGAAACGAATAAAAGAAATATGAAATTATTTTTTGGTATTTTTATTCTTATAACTATTTTTGTGAAAAATTTCTTCGATAAATAAACAGATGAATAATTTTTAATTCATTAAATATTATGATTTTACGAAAAAAAATACCATTTATTCTGGGGTTATGCTTGTGTACACTACTTTCGGCACAGACCTCTATAGTTGATAGCCTTCAACGCGTTTTGTCTACTTTTAGTGGCAATAACCTTGATAAAGGTAATCTGTTTATTGATTTATCCAATGCCTATTATCAGAATGGTGATAGTGTTCAAATGAAGGCATATATTATGGAAGCAATCAATTTGGCACAAAAATCAGGGTTGAAACATGTTGAAAAAAGGGCATACACAAGTCTTGGAAATTTTTATTTCTCAACTGGGCAATATTATTTAGCGTTTACTAATTACAAAAAATCTGAAAAACTTTGTATCGAATTAAATGACGGCGAATATTTAGAGCGTATTTATTACAATATGATGAGAGTTTTTGATTCACACGAAATTAGAGACAGACAAAATATTGACTATTATGCAGATAAATTTTTGGAAACAGCGGCTGAAAGGTACGACCTGAACACGTTACAACCTTATGATACATTAAGAATGAGTCCATACAATCCAATGCCTTTGTGGATATTTTTTGCACAATACTTAAAAGGGTCGAAATTGACGCTTAGTGTTTCTGAAAATATTAATCTACAAGAAAGTTTGGAATTTTGCCTAAATATGTTGCAAAAATTAGAGTCGATGCCTCAATTATTAGGTATGAAAATTACTCTTTTGTTAGATTGTGCATATATATACAGACTTATGAACAGCCCGCAGGATGCGTTACATTATATGAATACAGTTAGAAAACTTTACAAAACAGATATAAACAGTGAGTACGCAAATACGATGCCAATTTTTTATGCACTTTTTGCAGAAACATTTGCCATGTTACAGCAACCTGATTCTGCAATTTATTATTTAAAAAAATCACAAGAAGTTATTTCAACAGATTTAAATTGGTCAATGAGTTATTATAATAAATTGTTCTATTATAGTGCATGTATCGCAACCGAGAAAGCCAAAGGTAATTATTCCAACGCCTTAAAAATCAACATTGAATTCTTTCATTTTACAGACAGTATAGAAAAAATTAGGAAGTCAGCGGAAATTGCTCGTTTAAATAATTGGAACGAATTGGAACTATTAGACAATAAACTCGAAATATTGAATCATGAAAAGCAAAAACAGAAAAAATTGATACTGATTCTGACAATATCTTTAATTTTGATTTTTGTGCTGCTTGCCCTTTTAATCTTACTTTACAGAAAAACATCAGAAAAGAATATCGAACTGAAAAAATTGCATTCAGTTAAAGACAAACTTTTCTCCGTAATATCGCACGACCTCCGCAGTCCAATGGCATCATTGACATCAGTACTCAGAATCGCCAACAAAAAAAGATTAGACCCTGAAATGCAGAGACAGTTTTTCAAAGATATTTCAAGTCGAGTTGATGATACATTCAGTCTGCTTGACAACCTGCTCCGATGGTCCAAAAGCCAAATGCAAAGAATAGTGCCGTCCCCGGTATGTTTCAACGTTAGAGTAGAAATAGAAAAAATAATGGAGGTTGTCAAAAACATTGCTCAATCCAAAAAAATAAACCTCACCAACCTTTGCGAAGACCATAACATATTTGCCGACAAAGATATGTTTGCCGTAGTTGTGCGTAACTTGACAATAAACGCAATAAAATACTCCTATGATGAGGGCGAAGTTAAAATTACTTCACAAGTGGCAAACGACAACAAAATGATTATATCTGTAATTGATGCAGGAATTGGAATGTCGCAAGAAGTCCAAAATAATCTGTTTAACCTGTCTCAATCTAAAAGTTTAAAAGGCACTAACAACGAAACTGGCACCGGATTAGGATTAGTGCTATGCGCCGATCTAGTGAAAATGAACGGCGGAAATATTTGGTTTACTTCAAAAGAAGGAAATGGCTCAACATTCTCTTTCACTCTACCATTGAAAATTGAAAATAATTGAAATTGAAAATTATTTTTTGTTTGTTTATACTTATTTGTATTTTTGTGAAAAATTTGTTCGATAAATAAACCGATTTATAATTCTTAATTCATTAAATACTATGATTTTACACAAAAAAATACCATTTATTCTGTGTTTGTGGCTGTGTACGCTACTTTCGGCACAAACCTCCCGAGTTGATAGCCTTGAACGAGTTTTGGCTACATTCAAAGGAAATAATCATGAAAAAGGCAATTTGTTGATAGATATTTCTAACGAGTACCGATTCGCTGATACTGCAAAGTGCAGAATGTATATTATGGAAGCACTTAATTTGACACAAAGAGCAGGATTGGATGATGTCAGAAAACGAGCATATATGGCACTCGGTAATTATTACAGGTCATCAGGACAGTTTTATTTAGTGCATTCGAATTACAAAAAGGCTGAAAAACTCTGTATTCAATTGAATGACAGGGAGTATCTTTGTCGGGTTTATTATAATCTTATGTCGGTTTTCCTATTGATTGAAGACAAAGAAAATATATTGTATTATATCGACAAAATATTAGAAACAGCCTCCGAATGGTATGACCTGACAACATATACGCTGTTAGACTCATTAAAAATTCCTCAAACTGACCAGATGCCTCTTTGGATATTTGCAGCGCAATATACAAAAGGGTGGGCAATGAGTAATATTTCTACAAATAAACAGGAATTGCTTGACTATTATTTGGACTTGTTCCAAAATTCAATGCTAAATGAAGAAAATAAAATTCAAATTGCATTGGAATGCGGAAGATTATTAATTGAGATGAACCGGCATCAAGAGGCATTGTATTATTTGCACTTGACGCGGGAATTTTACGAAACTTATTCAAATATTTATGATATAATGAGAACCATGTCCTTTGGATATGCTTTGCTTGCTGAATCATACGCCGTGCTGAATAAGATGGATTCAGCAAAATATTATATGGAGAAAGCGGGAGAAGCCCCCGCAATGGATCATAATACAAAAATAATAAACTATCGAGCCCGAATTGCCTTTGAGAGTGCAAAAGGAAACTACGAGAACGCACTTGAAATTCACAAAGAATACTTTAGTTTTGTCGACAGTATTTCCAATGTAGGTAAATCAATCGATATAGCGAGGATGAAAAATTGGTACGAATTAGAACAAAAAGATAACGAAAACGAGTTATTGCATTTAGAAAAGCAAAAACAACAAAAGTTGATACTGATATTGGCAGGTGCGTTAGTATTGATTTTTGCGCTACTCGCACTGCTTATAGTTATTTACAGAAAAACTTCCGATAAAAATAGCGAACTGAAAAAATTGCATACCGTCAAAGATAAACTATTCTCAGTAATATCGCACGACCTCCGCAGTCCTATGGCAGCGTTGGTGTCTATGTTGAGATTAGAGAACTTTGACGCTGAAATGCCCGAACGCTTTTTCAAAGATATTTCAAGTCGTGTAGAAGACACTTTCAATCTGCTTGATAACCTACTTCGATGGTCGAAAAATCAAATGCAAAGAATTGTGCCATCCCCCGTTTCTTTCAACCTTAAAGAAGAAATAGACGAAATTACTGTTGGTTTGCAAAACATTGCTCATGTTAAAAAAATTACTTTGACTAACCTTTGCGAAGACCATCAAGTATTTGCCGACAGAGATATGTTTGCTGTTATAGTGCGAAACTTGGTTACAAACGCCTTAAAATATTCTAACTTAGAAGGCGAAGTAAAAATTGCCGCACAATTGGCAAACGACAATAAAATGATTACTATATCCGTGAATGATGCAGGAATAGGCATGTCGCAAGAAGTTCAGGACAATTTGTTTAAACTGTCTCAAACAAAAAGCGCAAAAGGCACCAACAACGAAAGCGGAACAGGGTTAGGATTAGTACTTTGCGCAGATTTAGTGAAAATGAACGGTGGCACTATTTGGTTTGAATCTAAAGAAGGAATAGGAACAACGTTTTTCTTTACGTTAATGAGTGAATGTGTGGATAAGTGAATGAGTGAATGAGTAAATGAGTAAATGAGTGAATGAGTGAATGAGTGAATGAGTGAATAAGCACTATCTCGGTGTTTCTCTGTGTAATATTTTATTTTTAGTTTCGCCATTTTGCAAGGACTCGGAGGACATAAAGGACATTTTACGTCCGGCGATGTCACTAACCATTATTCTTTGTGTCTCTGTGTTTCTCTGTGTAATATTTTATTTTTTGTTACACTGAGTTTCACAGAGAAGACACAGAGTTTCACAGAGGAAAATAAGGTTTTTAGCCACTAATTACACGAATTTACACTAATTACTTTATACTCAATACTTGATACTCAATACTCAATACTTGATACTCAAATCTCAATCAAATCTCAAATCTCAATACTTGATACTCAAATCTAATATCTAATCTTTGTGTTCCTTTGTGAAACCTTTGTGTTCCTTTGTGGTAAGAAAGATTCTACCCCGAAGGCGCACAAAGGTTTTTTTCACAAAGTCGCACGAAGGTTATCGTTTCACAATTTTAATTGTTTCTTTTCCTATCTTCACGAAATAAACTCCATTTGGCAAATGCGAAATGTCAATTGATATTTCACCATTTTGCAAGGACTCGGAGGACATAAAGGACATTTTACGTCCGGC
>Ga0099364_10000880_pt1 | contig 50909 bp, 38 predicted proteins | sample TergutTh196P3_FD_73070 | JGI IMG/M metagenome (GOLD analysis project Ga0099364, IMG submission 73070) | Microcerotermes parvus P3 segment gut microbial communities from Pointe-Noire, Republic of the Congo - Th196 P3 | ecosystem: Host-associated > Arthropoda: Insects > Digestive system > Gut ... | reverse complement strand
GTTTTGCGACAGAAGCGGTGCTAACGCCTGCGACTTCACACAAATCACGCTTTTTCATATCACGGTCTATCAAAATCTTCCAGAGTTTTTTATAGCTGACACCCATATTATGCCCCTCAATCTATTTATCTTCTGTCAGTATAACGCTCATATTCAGAGAAGTCAAGACACAAATCAGAGTTCGCAGAACTAATTATCCGAAATTAAACACTATCATCAAAGGCTCGGCAAGGTTGCTTTGATAGATGGCTGCAATAAACTCTGTACTTTTGGTAAAACTATAATTTACCCCCTCTCCTAATATACTCCACAATGTTCGCGCACGCTTGACAAATTTCATCGGGGTTTGAGAGTTGGGAGAAATGCTTTCCCTTTCCTCATTTTAGCCGTGAGGTTATTTCTGTTACTAACGCATAAATCTCTTTTATAAACTCCTCATTCCCGTTTAGCACTCCATCTATGTCGCCGGCTTTTGCCAGCAGCTCCATTTTTTTTGCCTTTTCCGATAAAGCCTCCGCGCCTATGCTTGCGGCGGAACCCTTGACAGTGTGTGCGTCTATAGCGTAGCCGCGCAGGTTTGGCTCTGTGACATTGCGCAGCTTTTCCGCCTCCGCCGGTATGTTTTCGGCGAAGGATTGAAGTATGTCGGTGAACATCTCAATATCGTCATCGTACAATGAAAGCCCCAAATCCGCGTCTATGCCGGGGATGTCTATCGCCGCCGAAGCTGACGACAGGGGGTAGGGAGCTGAGGGTTCGGGTGACGACGGGGAAGGCGGAGCCGAGCCTTGGGAGTGTGGATCGGAGAGTTTTGGGGCGCAGGACGGCAGGGTGTGAGCCGTTGGTTCTTTCATAATCCATTTGCGTACGGCAGCGTCAATTTTTGAAACATTAACGGGTTTGGAAATAAAAGCGTCAAAACCGTAATTAATAAACATCTGCTCATTGCCTGCTATGGCGTTGGCGGTCAGTGCGATAATGGGCACTTTTTCGGCATATTCCGTACCAAGGGCGCGGATATGCAATGTTGCTTCAATGCCGTCCATTTCCGGCATCATATGATCCATAAAAACGGCGTTATAAACCGGATTGCCTGCCTTTATCCTGTCAATGGCTTCCAAGCCGCTTGAAACGCAGTCCACTTCCATATTATATTTGCCGAGCAAACCTTTCGCCACGTCGAGGTTTGTCGGAAAATCATCCACAACCAGAACTTTCGCATAACTCAAATCCGGCCGCACAAGTACGCGTGCGGTCTTTCTTCTTTCGTAGCGGAAAGAGCGCAGCAGATCCGCTTTTTCCGCTCCGATCACCTCATCGCTGACAAAGCCCTGACGGATGCTGAGGCGAAAAGTGGTTCCTTTGCCGTAGTCGCTTTCCACCGAAATACTCCCGCCCATGAGCTCGGTGAGGCTTTTGGTGATTGACAGGCCCAGCCCCGTACCCTCGATATAACGGTTTGCCTGAATATCCACCTGATTGTACGCTGTGAAAAGTTTATCCAAATCATCCTTGTGCACGCCAATGCCGGTATCGCTTACGGTGATAGCAAGCTCCACATCGTCTTCGCCCGCACGCTCACAACTGACGCTCAAAGTAACAGAGCCGCTTTTCGTATATTTAAAAGCGTTGCTCAGAAGATTATTCAATATTTGCTTTACGCGCACATCATCGCCGTAAAGCTCCGCAAACAAATCATCGTCAATGCTCAATCTGAACGATATAGGTTTGCCTTCAATCCGAACGACATTCAAGCATATAATATCGCCAAAAAGGCTTGCTACATCGTAACACGCGTTGCTAAGCGCCAGTTTGCCCGATTCGATTTTTGAAATGTCCAAAACATCGTTGACAAGCTCGACCAAAGTATCGCTGGCTGTATCAATTTTCTTCAGGCTGTCGATTACATGTTCGGGCAAGGATTCCTCTTCCAGCAGCAGTTCTGTCAGGCCGGCTATCACATTCATCGGAGTCCGTATTTCGTGGTTTATGGTGGCGAGGAACCTGCTTTTGGCCTTATTGCTTTCCTCGGCAATCTCCGCCCTGCGAATACTTTTTTGCACTTGCGTATATAGAATTTGGTTGGAAATGCGCTTTTGCAGGACAGGGGCGGAAAAAGGCTTTGTAATATAATCCGCCGCGCCCAATCCAAAACCTTTTCTCTCGCTTTCCTCGTCGCTGATTGAGGTCAGGAATATTACGGGTATGTCGCGGTACCGCGCGTCGGTTTTCAGCTTTGACAGGGTTTCAAAACCATCCATCTCAGGCATCAGCACGTCCAAAAGGATTAAATCCGGTATGTTATGCTCAAGGAATTTAAAGAGAATAGCCGCCGACTGACAGGAATAGACCTTGCAAAATGCTTTAAGCAGGTTTTGCCCCTGAACCAAAGTGGCCGCGTTATCGTCTACCATTACGATTTTATGACGTTTGTCGTCCATACCGACGCCTCCTGATAAAATAAAACATATTGAGTGATATGGCTGAGTGTAGTATAATTATCTAAATGAGATTAAACAGGGGGACACCATGAGTAAGAATAAAAAATTAGTTTATCGGCCATTGTGCGTTCTTATCAGTATTATGCTGATCCTTTCCGTCATCGCCTGCGGTAACGGCGACGCCGGTGAGCCGGGCGCACCGGAGCAATTGGACGCGGCCGGGCGGCTGGCGGAGATTGAAAACCGGTTGTTTATTGAGTATATTACGGGCGACAGCCTGAGCTTTCATATGTTTCTGAAAAACCCTGAAAATCTGGGGCTGGAAACGCCTGCGCCATCTTGGGGGCAGGGCTATGACCGTGAAGAGTTCGACGAAAGCCTGGGCGAGATCCGGGATCTCCTGGAAGAACTTGCGGAAATAGACATAAACGAACTTGAGGAAATGGAAGATATAGTATTGTACAGGACACTTGTGCAGAATCTATGGACGGCAGTCCTAATGGGCGATTTTTATTACTTTAATGAACCGTTTCATACGATGAACGGATTATATGCCCAGGCGCCGCTGATTCTGGCCGAATTTGAGTTTCGCAGGCCGGAGGACATAGATATTTACATCACCCTTCTGGAATTATATGACGAGTATATTGGGCGGCAGATCGCCTATGAGCGGGAAAAGGCTGATATCGGACTGTTCATGCCGGATTTTGTGCTTGATATGGTAATTGAAGTATGCGAGGGTTTTCTGGCGGATCGGGATGGCCAGCATTACCTGGTTACATCTTTTCAGCACCGCTTAGACGCGGCCGGATGGCTGGATGAGGCGCAAAGGCGGCAGTACATGGATGAGAACGAACGTGTGCTGAGGGAGCATTTTTTTCCTGTATATGACAGCATTATCGCAGAGCTTTCTTTGCTGCGGGGGCGCGGCAGCGAGGAAATAAGCGGCGCGCAAAGAGAGCATTATCTTCTTCTTCTTGCGAGCAATACCAGCTCTGACTTTACCCCGGAATATATCATTGAGCTATTGGATGACGCGCTGGATAGGACTATTTTCCAGTTGGTTGGGGCGATGATTCAAGAACCGGACACGCCTAATGATTATTTCTCGCTGGCCTTTTCGAAGGGGAGCGTCGAGGAGAATATGGACTACCTCAGGTCTGTCGGATCATCTGTATTCCCCGCGATACCTGAGCATAACCTCTCTCTGGAAACCTTACCCCCGGGGCTGCAATTTTTAAATGCGGCCGCCTATTATCTCGTCCAGCCTGTGGACGATTATTATAACAACGTAATACGGATAAATCCGTCAAACGCCGAACATGACCCGGCGCTGATGTTCATACTGGCCCATGAGGGCTACGGCGGCCATTTGCTGGAAAGCGTCTACAGCGGCAGCAGCGGCATGGGCAGGCTGCGCCGTATCCTCGACAATGTTGCTTTCGGCGAAGGCTTTGCCAATTACGGCGCGGAGCAATTGCTGCGGGCTACTGATTTTAGCAAAGAGCTTGTCGAGTACGCCTTAGCCATGAACATGCTGGACCATTATCTGAGCGCGCGCATCGAGGTCGGTATCTTCTACGAAGGCTGGACGGAGGATGACCTAGCTGATATGCTTGAGGAAACTATGGGCCAAAGGTTTGATGATGAAGTTACCAGGGACTTTTATGAGGCCATATACGCCAGCAAATATGTGTTCATCCGCTACGGAGTGGGAACTGCCTTCTTTCAGGATTTGCGCGAGAGGTTGGAGACAAGGCTTGGGCGCGGGTTTGATCCGATGGCGTATCATACGCTTATCCTTGATATCGGCTCCAGCCCACTGAATATATTTGCCGAAATACTTGAAGAAGCCTTGTGGTCGTGGTTTATCAGGCCCGAAGACAGGCCTGAAACAGCAGAAGCGGCGTAACGTCCGGGGCAATCGCAAGATAGTATATCAATGACAACAGGTTGAGGCGTTAATTCATTGTTCCCGTGTAGGGGCGATTATCAATCGCCCGTGTCCTTGCGTGGCATCCCGTTTCGGGCGATTAATAATCGCCCCTACAACGGTTTATGCATTTTGACGACTAATACGTTTTATGCGATTGCCCTGCGTAATGTTACAGCTTCAACTCGCTGATTTTCAGCGCCGCATCGACGCGGTTTGATACGTCCAGCTTGTTATAGATTAGTATCATATGGGATTTTACGGTTGAAGGTTTAAGCCCGAGCTTGACGCCGATTTCCTTTTGCGTAAGCCCTTGGCTTAGATACGTCAGGATTTCCTTTTGCCGCTCCGTGAACCGCACGTCACGCTGCAGGGCGCCTCCGGTCAGCCCTCTGGAATGCTTTGCCTGCGCAAGCGTCTGTATATGCAGAGCGCGCAGCCGCTCGGCCGGAATCTCTCCGTCATAATCTTTCTGTATGGCCCGTTTGAGAAGTCTGTGCAGCATGTTGGACAGCTCCGGGCCATCATTTGTGAAAACCTGAGTAAAGCCGTACTCTTGAGCGCACAGAAGGGCCTTTTCCAGCGACTCAAAAGCGTCGGCATGAGTACCGCGCCCCTTCTTCCAATACGCGATGGCGAGCAGGACATTTGCCTCGATTGTGTCCAGTGGCCTGCGGTACTGCGCGCACAACGCCAGAAGCTTTTTCAAAAAAAGGATAGCCGCCGTATAGTCGCCCGAGGCAATGTGCGCACGGGTGGTGGTAAAATGCTGATACAGCTTATAAAAAGCCAATCTGTCACAGGTGGAGGCTGAGTGGAGCCTGAGCCAGTCCCGCGCCGCTTCTGTGTCTCCGTCGCTGAGCTTCAGGCGGTATAAATACGCTTGGAAATTTGTGTTCAGATAATAGGCTTTATGATGCTCGATCATGTCTGAAACCTTATCGAGGATCTTTTGAAAATCAGATTTATGCCCCTGGGCGTTAAGTACGTCCGCCAGCAGCATAAGAGCGCAGAATTTGATCTCGGGCGCGAAATTGTCCATGACGGCGGCGTTTGCCTCAACCGCGAATTTATGAGCCGTATCCATGTCTCCGCGCTCGTACGCGATGCCGGCGCGTATTGTGTATTCGAGGACTGCGTACTCGTGCCCGATCAAAGCGCCTACGCTTTTTCTTAGTATGTCAAAGCTGTTTTCGTCCAGCGGCGCGTATTCGGAGGCGAAATCCCTGCAGGAACGGTGAAAAAAAGGCATATTCTGAGTGAGCGACGGGGTGGGCGCCCGGCCCGGATTAATGGCGGGCATACTTCTCAGACGCTTTGCCACATCGGGCATGCTGCTGCGGTAATCCATGCAGCGGAGCAGGACCGACGTCTTCAGGGAGGTTGGATTCTGCATGATCACCTTGGGCAGTTTCTTGAAATACCGATCAATATACCCTTCCATATCCTCACCGCGCCCCTCGACGAAGGCCGTCCATGCCAGCGGTTCCAGCAAAAACGGATACGCGTTAACCGTATGATCGTCTACCGACAGGTGGATGATTGCCATTGTGTCCTCAATGGAGGCGTATGGCGAGTTATAGTTGTACATGAACCGGAGGCTCTTGGCGACGCCGCTGCTGCTGCCGCATTTCAGGTAGCATTCGACTGCCCGGAAGTAGTCGGCATGTTCGTAGAACCAGTCGCCTGATTTATTATACAGTTCATTGCTCAAATGTTCATTTTCACGCTGAAGCGTATTGCGCAGAAAATCCCGGAACAGGTGGTGGAAGCGGTATACATTCTCATTATCAACGCTGATAAAAACATTTTCCCGGACAAGTTCGTCAAGCATGCCGGCGCTGCCGCTTCCGTTCGTCATAGCGTCGCAATAATCAGAGGTCAGTTCATCCATGACCGACACGCGGAGCATGAAGCCGCGCCGCTCATTGTCCCATTTATCCCAGAGCTGCTCCCGGATGAAGGTTTCGAAATAGCGGGACGGCAGTTTTTGATTTGTATGCCCGCTGCTTGACAGCAAGAGGGAGTTGAGCCCTATTGCCCAGCCTCCGGTAGACTCTCTGACCTCCCGGGCTTGCTTTTGCGTCAGGCTGCGTCCTCTGGAGGCGAAGAGGGATTTGATTTCCTCCTCGGAGAATATCAGGCTTTCTACGTCTACAATCCCCATAGAATCCTTTACCACATGACCGGAAAAGCTGTCGGGAGGCGCGGTGCGGCTGATTAGGCAAAGCGTAATGTTTTCCTGCGGGGAAGGGGCGTGCTCTGACAGAAAGCGCAGGATGTTGGGGTTTTCGAGAAGGTGGAGATCGTCAATGACAAAGGTGCAGGTGCGCTTACTACCTTGTGCTGCCGCGTAAAACGCCAAAAGCGCCCGCTCCATAAACTCGAAAGGCGCGGCGTCGAAGCTCTCGTGGCCAAGAATCTGCCTCAGAGCTTCGCTTTCCGGCTGAAGGCTAAGCAAGGCGTCCGCGCACCGCCGGAAAAACACCGCGGGCCTGCTTGCCATAATTTCACTGACTGCGACCCAGGCGGACGCGCCGCCCCTGTGCTCCAGCCACATCCGGACGGAAAGAGTTTTGCCAAACCCCGCCGGGGCATGAGCGTAGATAAGGCGCTTCCCGGAAAGCCTGTCAAGCAGTTCTATGAGCTGTGTCCTTTGCACAGGAGGGGTTATGTTGGACTGAGCCATGATAGTATCAAGCCTCCTTTGGTATAGGTTATATCACAACCCTGCAATTATTACAACTGGCGCTTTCCACAAAACGCCCCCCGCGGTCTATGTCATTTATATTTTACGTCTTATGTGTTGACCTTTTGCTTGTTTTGAGGTATAAAGTTAATGGGGTGATTTAGTTATGCGGCAACTTATTGTAAACGATGAAGAAACTTGCGTTGGCTGCAACAGGTGCGTGCGCGCGTGCCCGATTGAGGGCGCAAGCGTCACCTATGAAACCGACAAGGATAAGAGTATAAAGGTCAGGGTAGACAGTGACAGGTGCATAGCCTGCGGTGCGTGCATATGGGCGTGCAGGCATGGCGTGAGGGATTATCAGGACGATACCGAACGATTTTTGGACGACCTGCGCAATGGCGCACAGATTTCCATGTTCGCCGCGCCTGCGTACCGGGTAGGCAATATTGACGGCGACAGGATCCTTTTGTGGCTCAGAAAACTCGGCGTCAGGAAAATATTCGACGTATCCCTGGGGGCTGATATATGTACATGGGCGCATATAAGATATATTCAAAAGTCAAATCCGGGTCCGATTATTACACAGCCTTGCCCCGCCATCGTGAATTTTATCCTGATGCATGAGCATGATCTGATAAAGTATCTGTCACCGGTACAAAGCCCGATGCTTTGCACGGCAATATACATGAAGGACTATAGCGGGATAAACGACAAAATAGCCGCACTTTCCCCCTGCATAGCAAAATCAAGCGAGTTCGAGGAAACGGGCTATGTGCATTATAACGTGACGCTGAAGAGGCTTTACGAATACATTAGAGACCGTAATATTATTCTGCCAACGGAGCCCTTCGTCTTTGACCATGAGGAAGCGGCGTTGGGGCGGCTGTATTCTATGCCGGGCGGGCTTAAGGAAAACGTTGAGTTTTATCTCGGCAAACAGTTTCGAATAGACCAGTCGGAAGGCACGGAAATTGTCTACGATGCGCTGAAGCTTTTTGCGCAGCAGCAGGGACGCGACCTCCCTGACATTTTCGACGTGCTCAACTGCCTTGAAGGCTGCAATATCGGGACAGGCTGCCTGCATGAACGAAACAGGTTTGAAGTAAGCGCTATTATGGACAAAAACAGAAAAACCGTTATGGAGGAACGGGATCGCGAGGAATACGAAAAACTATATGAAAAATACGACGCGCAGCTCCGATTGGGGGACTTTATCAGGAAATACACGCCGAAACGCGTGGAGCGATTCGAGGTGACGGACGAAGAACTTGAACAGGCATTCGTACGGCTTGACAAGCATACTGAAGACAAAAGACACTTCGACTGCGCGGCATGCGGTTCCGATTCCTGTGCTGAAATGGCGAGAAAAGTCGCATTGGGCCTTGACGTTCCGAGCAACTGCATACAGGAGGAAAAATCCGTCATCCTGGCCGATCACGAAAAGATCATGACGCTTTCGAGGGCTAATCTTGAAAATATAAACAAAATATTAGCCGACATTTCCGAGATTAAGGGGCTGTCTGACGAGATCGTTGCCTCTGCGGGAAGCGTTACCGAGGCGATCCGGCAATACAGTAAAATGTCTAAGGACATCACATCCATTTCCCAGCAGATCAACATTTTGGCAATAAACGCAACCATTGAGGCGGCCAGGGCCGGAGACAGCGGAAAAGCATTCGCCGTAGTGGCGCAGGAGGTGAAGTCACTTGCCGATAAATCAAGAAATACCGTTTCACAGACAGACGTAATTTCAGACAAAGCGGCAAGTTCGGTAGCCATAATCAACGACAAAATCGAGAATATTTCTGACGCAATTTTTAAGGCGCATTCGGAAATAACCGATGTCTACGACAGCACGCAAGACGCACTGACAGAATTTAAGGAGTAGGGAGATAAATATGAAAAACATGAAAGTAGCTGCAAAGCTTATCTTCAGCTTTTTGCTTATCGCGGCCCTGACAGCGGCTGTAGGCATAATGGGAATCACGGGTATGCTGCGGATCGAACAATCCGGGATGGATATGTACGAAAGACTGACTCAGCCTTTGCCTTATCTTGCGAGGGTACAGGAAACGCTTCAGAACATCAGGGTTTATGTGCGCGAAATGGTTATCGCCTCAATGCGGGGGGATATGGCGTTGGTCGAAAGTAATTTTGGCGTGATTTCGGAAAAAATCCCGATACTGGATATGAATCTGGACGCTTACGAGGCCACCTTGATAGAGAGTTCGGAGGCGCGGAGGCTTTTTCATGAAGCCCGCCTTATGTACGAAAACGAGCTTACGCCCACTGTCCTTGCAATTTATGACGCGTCGCAAAGGGCCGATTTAGACAGCATTTACGAACTTATGGATACATGCCGTATGCTCAGTGACAGTATTTTGGCGAACTTTGACGTCTGTATGGATCTTAAGGTGTCGGACGCCGAAGAGGCGGCCCGGGAGTCAACTGCCCTTGCGCAGACGCTGCTGGTCATGATTATCGCCATTCTTGTCGTCGCGGTGGCCGCCGCCGTATTTTTCGCATTCTATATAGCCTGGCTTATCGGCAAGCCTCTTGTCGCAACCGCCAAATTTTTCAATCAGGCGGCGACAACCGGGGAGATTGTCTGTCCGCCTGACGTAAATGAAATGTTTAACAGTTTTAAGAAAAGCAAGGACGAAATCGGGCAGATGATTTACGACTGCGACAACTTCATGGACACTATCATCCGTGTGTCTGATGAACTGGCGGTCATTGCTGACGGGGATTTGACTATTGATATTGAGACCCTCTCCGATAAGGATACAATAGGCGTCTCGCTGAAAAGAGTTGTAGAAAATCTGAACAGAATGTTCTCCGAAATCCACTCGTCAACCACGCAGGTCTCCTCCGCCTCCAGGCAGATTGCGGACGGCGCCCAATCGCTTGCCCAGGGCGCAACGCAGCAGGCGGCGGTTATTGAGCAGCTCTCGTCTTCCATTTCCGATATTGCACAGAAAACAAAAGGCAACGCTGATTTGGCAGGGCGTGCCGCAAGTCTTGCCGGTACGATCAAAGGCAACGCCGAGAAGGGCAGCCGCCAGATGGGCGATATGATGGAAGCGGTCAGAGAAATCAACACCGCCGGGCAAAGCATAAGCAAGGTTATTAAGGTCATTGATGATATAGCGTTTCAGACAAATATCCTCGCGCTCAATGCCGCGGTTGAGGCTGCCCGCGCCGGTCAGCACGGTAAGGGGTTTGCGGTCGTTGCAGAGGAAGTCCGGAATCTTGCTGCAAAAAGCGCGGAGGCTGCCAAAGATACGGGCGACCTTATCTCAAACTCCATAGAAAAAGCGGAGATGGGTTCGCGTATCGCTGAGGAAACCGCCGCCAGTCTCGCGGAAATAGTTTCAGGGATCAATGAGAGCAGCCAGATAGTTGATGAAATCGCCAGATCTTCGGAAGAACAGACAGACGGCATAACGCAGATCAACATCGGCATAGACCAGGTATCCCAAGTTGTTCAGCAAAACAGCGCAACCGCCGAGCAGAGCGCCGCAGCCAGTGAGCAAATGAGCGAGCAATCGACCTTGCTGGTTAAGATGATTACGAGGTTCAAGCTGAAGAGCGGCGGGGATAATCTGTAATTCCAAGTCACCTCGAAAACTCTCTGTTCGTCATTGCGGCCTCCGAGCCGCAATCCCCCAAATTCCGCAGGGGATGGCGGGTCAAGCCCGCCATGACGCGGAGGTGGGATTTTTGGAACGAAACTTCAATGCCTGTAGTTGCAATGCTTTGGAGTTTTCGAGGAGACTCATTCCATATTAGGGTCTGTCAGCTTATTTCTTGACAGGCCCTTACTGCGCCTTCCGCCGGTAATCCTCCACAGCGGCTTTGACGGCTTCCTCCGCAAGGACGGAGCAGTGCAGTTTTGTTTCCGGGAGCCCTTCCAGCGCCGCAACCACATCTTTGTTTTTCAGCTTGAGGGCCTCGTCGAGAGTCTTACCTTTGATAAGCTCCGTCGTCATTGAGCATGACGCGACGGCGGCGCCGCATCCAAATGTGCTGAACTTCACGTCTTTTATAACGTCGTCCTCAATTTTCAGGAATAATTTCATTATGTCGCCGCATTTTGCATTGCCGACCTCCCCGACGCCGTCGGCGTCCTCAAGTCTGCCCACGTTCCGGGGATTCGCAAAATGATCCATAACTGTTTCGCTGTATGACATTTTTATATTTCCTCACCTTTTTGTATTCGCTCCCAAACGGGAGACATGCCGCGAAGCCTCTCTACGACAGGCGGCAGGGTTTTGATAATGTATTCAACTTCTTCCGGCGTATTATACCCGCTCAGGGAAAGTCTGAGTGAACCGTGGGCGATCTCGTGGGGCAGGCCGAGGGCCAGCAGTACGTGGCTTGGGTCGAGGGAGCCTGATGTGCAGGCCGAGCCGGACGAGGCGCAGATCCCGGCCATATCGAGCATCAGCAGGAGGGATTCGCCCTCGATACCCTCAAAGCAGAAGCTTGCGACGCCCGGAAGCCGGCTTACCCGGCTTCCGGTCAGTCTGCTGCGCTCTATTGAGCAGAGAGCCTCTATGAGCCTGTCGCGCATGGACTCTGTTCTCTCGCCGCATTCACGCATGTCCCGGCATGATTCTTCCAGGGCTGCCGCCATGCCGGCTATTGCCGGCACATTTTCTGTCCCGGCGCGCTTGCCGCGCTCCTGAGCGCCGCCCTCGATCAGATTTGAAACCTTGACGCCCTTGCGGCAATACAGTACGCCGGTTCCTTTCGGCCCGTGGAACTTATGGGCCGAAAGGGAGAGCATGTCGATAAACTGGGCTTGAACGTCAATGGGGACATGACCCGCCGCCTGAACCGCGTCCGTGTGGAACAGGACGCCGCGTTCGCGGCATATCGCGCCGAGTTCGGGTATGGGCTGGATCGTTCCTATCTCATTGTTCGCATACATCACAGTGACAAGCGCAGTGTCCTCCCGGATTGCGTCCGCAAGTCCGCCGGGGGTGACTAAACCTTCGCTGCATACCGGGAGAAGTGTTATTTCAAAGCCTTGTCTTTTCACCCTGTCGAGCATATGAAGTACGCCGTGATGCTCAATCGCGGTGGAGATTATATGCTTTTTTCCATTTTTTGCCCCAATTTCGGCCGCAATGCTAATCGCCCAATTGTCCGCCTCGGTACCCCCCGAGGTAAAATAGATTTCTGTCGGCGCCGCGTTTAGCAGGCCGGCTATGGTACTGCGCGCCGCCTCAAGGGTTTTTGCGGCCTGACGTCCGGCCGAATGCACGCTCGACGGATTTCCGTACTCGCTGTCCATACAAGACAGCATTGCATCCCGTGCCGCACTGCTGATCGCCGTGGTCGCCGCATTGTCGGCGTATACTTTCATTATTTGAGTCCCCTTATGCAATTGAATATAGCCTATGCTTTGTCATAGGCGTCGAGGGCGGCAGCGAGACATGTGGAGATTCCCGTTACGCCATTTGTCAGCATGGACACGAGAACCGCGCCGCGAACCTCTTCACGCGAAGCTCCGGCTTTTTTCGCAAATCCGGCATGAGCGGCGACCGGATCCGGTTCTCCCGCGGCGGCCTTAATAGCAATATAAATGAGCTGAAAAGTCTTTTTGTCAAGGCCCGCGTCGCTTTCTATCGCTCCAAGCAAATCGAAAAACGCTTTGTTTATGCTTGGGGTTTCCTCCTTCAGGAGCTGGAAAAAGTGTTTTTCTGCCATAATTATTATTGTCCTTCCTTTGAAAGAATTTATACTCTCGACCGCGAGTACATGACAAAAGTATAGCACAGCACTACGGGTTTGTCCAGAAAAAGCACAGTTCGCGATTGAGCATCAAAAATGTATAATTTGTGTAAATTATACATTTATTCTTGTAATAGCAAGGCGGATGTGATATCGTCTGAAGTGATACGGTTATTAAAATAGAATATAATACACGAGAGGAGAATAGATTACTATGCAGCAGAATTCACAAAACCCGTATTCAATGTGGATGGATGTAAACAAGAACATGTTTGACGCGTGGAACGCGTGGGCCGTCCAAGCGGCACAGACGGCGCCCTGGACGGCGGACAGGCAGCAGGAGGGCGGTTCGGAAAGCGCAGGGCCGGCCGGCGCATATTTTGACTTCCTGAAGAAGAGTTTTTCGCAAAATCCCATGCTTTCTTTCATGAGCGCCGCAAACCAGGGCGCGGTTACCCCGGAGCAGATTTTTACGCAGTGGCAGAACAGCCTCAATACAATGTCGCAGTTCATACCGAACAAGGCCGTCAGGGACAGCTATGACCGCTTTATGAGTGCCGGTATGCTCCTCAGCGGGTTGAGGAACTATTGGGACACGTTCTTAAAAGGCCTGCCCAAGGACGTCACGGATTTTGAGGCATACACAAAGCAGATGCTGGAATATTATCGTGATATGTCGAAGGCCTTTATTCACCCGTTTATGCCGGAACAGATCAGAAATGTATTTTTCTCCACCCCGCTCAAGAACATTGATACAATGCAATACATGCTTTCAGATTTTTTCCAGCCTTTGCTTGAAGGCTCGGAGACTACCCAGAACTTGTTTATGAAGGCTATGACGGGCGACAGTGAAGCCTACATTGAATTTTTGGAAGCATGGAAAGAGATGTACAAGAATTCTTTCTCAAAAATAATGAATATACCGGCTGTCGGCTCTAACCGCGAGTCGATTGAGAAAATGATGAAATTCTTAGACCTCTATGTGAACTTTACCGTCAAGGCGAACGAATGCAGCGTCACGGTCACAAACCTGTTTAATGAAACTATGGGCAGGATTCTTGACCATCTGGGCGAGCTGCAGGCGAAAGGCGATGAGCCTCAGACTTTCCTGGAGTTTTACGCGATCTGGTCCGGCTTTAACGAGAAGGCATTCGAGGCGCTGTTCTCAACCGATGAGTTTGCAAAGCTCATGAACGACATGATCTCAGTCGGCTCTAAGCTAAAGATCATTCTTGATGATTTGCTTCAGGATTCGCTGTCGTTTCTCCCATTCACGAACAGCCGTGACTTTAACGATATTGGCAAGGTGGTCTTTGACCTGCGCAAGCGTGTGAACAAGCAGGAGAAGGAACTGAAGGAACTAAGGGAGCAGTTGGCTGAGAAATCAAAACCATAAACAGGGAACAGGGGTTGCGTATTAGAGGTTAGCAGACGAATGAGTACTGCGGAAATAATAGCCAATCTTTAATCCTCCCACAATTTAAAAGGAGAATCATTATAATGGCTGGTTACCGTTTTGACGTGGAAAAAAACATGAAGGAAGCAATTAATATCAACACAAAGCTTATGGCAGGGCTGCGCAATATGATGGAGCTGGAGGAAGTCGATATCGCGACGACGCCCAAGGACATTGTCTACACCGAAGACAAGATGCAGATATATCATTACAAGCCCGTCGTGCCTAAGCCTCATTCCATCCCTGTGCTCGTAGTTTACGCGCTGGTCAATAAGCAGTATATGCTGGACATTCAGGAAAGCAGGAGCGTAGTCAAAAAATGGCTTGAGGACGGGCTGGACGTCTACATGATCGACTGGGGCTACCCCAGCAGTGTGGACAAGTTCCTGGATATGGAAGACTATATAGACGGATACCTTAATAACGCTGTCGATTTTGTCCGCGAGAGGCATAAGCTCAAGGCAATAAACCTGATTGGCATCTGTCAGGGCGGGACAATGAGCGTTATTTACGCGTCGCTCTACCCGGAGAAAATCAAGAATCTGATCACCTTTGTCATGCCCTTTGATTTCGGTATTGACGACGGTCTGCTCATGAAGTGGAGCAAAACTATGGACATAGACTCTATGGTGGACTCTGAAGGCGGGCTTTTCAGCGGCGTTAACATGAATGTTGGCTATAACATGCTCAAGCCATTTGAACTGTCTTATGACAAGTACATATACTTCATTGACAAGCTTGACAGCAAGGAAGCCGTCAGTGATTTTGTGCGTATGGAGACATGGATATACGACAGCCCCAATCAGGCTGGGCCCATGCTGAAGAGCTTTGTCAAGGATTTCTACATAGACAATAAGCTTATCAGAAATGAGTATGAGCTTGGCGGACGGAAGGTTGAACTCAAAAACATCACCATGCCGGTTCTGTGCCTGCTTGCCCAGAAAGACCATCTGGTGCCTCCGGCTTCGACAAGGCCCTTTGTGAACGCTGTCCCCAGCAAAGACAAAGAGCTGATTGAATACCCGGTGGGCCATATTGGCATGTTCGTAAGCTCAAGGGCACAAAACGAGATGGCCCCCAGAGTAGCAAAATGGATTAAAGCAAGGAAATAGTACGTAATAGGCGGAATAATGCGGGCAAGTGCGCTGCCCGCATTATTCTTTCGGCGCCATTACTGTTGCTTCGCCGTCGATAATGGCTTTGCCGTCCTGATTTGTGCAGGTTGTTTTAAGTATTACGCGGTTTTTTTCCGCGATTATCTGGGTGACCTCGCATGTCGCCGTGATAGTGTCGCCAAAGTAGACGGGGGCAAGGAATTTGAGCGTCTGGCCCATATAGATGCTTCCCGGGCCGGGGAGCTGGACGCCGATAACCGCTGATATCAAGCCGGCGGAAAAGACGCCGTGGGCTATCCTGTCTTTGAACATTGTATTTTTCGCGTACTCCTGGTTGAGATGCGCGGGATTGACGTCCCCTGTTATGCCGGCGAACAGATAGACGTCCGTTTCAGTCACTGTCTTGGAAAAACTTGCCTTCTGCCCAACCTCAAGCTTGTCGATGGTATAACTTTGCATAGTTGCCTCCTTAAAGAAAAATATTGATTATTATACAATGCAATGTATAATAAAGCAATAAAGATTCCACTACAACAACTCCCGACGCCATCTTTGCACCGCCTCTTTCCGCCCATTTCGCGCGTTTTTCGGTTTAATACAGCAAGTATTCGCCCTCAAAACCCGCAAAATGGACGAAAACATTCGGCACAAATCTGACGACGCGAGTTGTTGTAGTAGAATCTGATAATATTTTGGATCGGGGAACGAGTATAAGAATGTTGACAGTTTTGTCCATTGTGCCAATCGCCGGGCTGCTTGTGTGCCTGATTGTCATTAAACTTCCGGTGGCAAAATCCGGCGCCATTTCTCTGGCTGCCGCCGCAATCATCGCGATTTTTTTCTTTGGGCTGCCCGCCTTTGGCTTGGCGGTTGCCGTGGGAAAGGCTCTTTCTTTGGCGCTGTTTGTCTCGCTGATCGTCTGGGGCGCGCTATTACTGTACCATCTGGTCGATGATTTTAAAGCTGTTGACGTCATAAATAGGAACATCGTCATTCTAATAGAAGACAAGTTCGTGCAGTTTTTGCTCCTATCCTGGCTGTTTTCCGCGTTTATACAGGGCATGGCGGGCTTTGGCGTTCCGATAGTCATAACCGCACCTATCCTGATCGCACTCGGGTTTGACAAGGTCAAATCCCTGGCGGCTGTCTTGCTTGGACACTCCTGGGCAGTTACGTTCGGCTCAATGGGGGCGGCTTTTTTTATCATCCAGATGATCACCGGCATACCGCCGGAGGATTTAGGGCCGCCTATGTGGATATTCAACACATCCGCCCATTTTCTGACCGGGCTCGGCGTTTGCTGGCTGTACGGCGGGGCGAAGGGCATAAAAAAAGGGCTGGCGTATGTGCTGCCCGTGTCTGCGATAATGGCTGCGGTGCAGTATGTCACAATCTATTTCGGCATATATCCCCTTGCCACTCTAAATACAGCATTAGCCGGGCTGGCGGCGATGTTTGCATTGTACAGGCTGCGGGCAAAAACTAGTACTAGGTCAAAAAGCGTTCTGTACGCCGGGTCGCTGAATTTATGGCAGTCCGTTCTGCCTTATGCGTTCATTGTTGCGCTGTCGCTGCTGTTTCAGTTCATACCGGCCGGGATCAGGGATGATATTTCTCTTTCGTTCAGGTTTCCGGGATTTGAAACGGCTCTTGGCTATATAGCCGAGCCTGTAACGGGATACTCCAGTATCAGGCTGTTCGGGCATCCCGCCGTTACTCTGATTTGCGCCTCCGCCGTCGCGGTCATAATATACAGGCGGGCCGGGATATGGGATACCGGGGTGTTCCGCGGCGCGATTAGAAAGACGGTAAAAAAAGGAATCCCCGCAACCATTGCGCTTCTGGCTTTGGGGAACATGTCGCTTATTATGATGGATTCAGGCATGACGCATTTGCTTGCTTACAATGTCGCCGATCTGACGGGCAGCCTTTATCCTCTGGCGGCGCCGTTTTTTGGGGTGCTTGCCAGTTTTCTGACAGGGAATAATACTAACTCAAACGTCCTTTTCGGCAGTTTTCAGCATACGATAGCGGTTGAGCTGGGGGTAAGCGGGGCTGTAATGTCCGCCGTGCAGTCGATATCCGCCTCCGTGGGCGTCAGTATCGGGCCGACGCTGGTCTTGATGGGCGCCCTGGCAACAAAGCAGGAAGGCCGGGAATCGCTGATATACAAAAAGCTAATTGCATTAGTATTGCTAATCGCCCTAGCGATGGGGATAATAAATTATATTCTACTGCGGGGCGACATTTGAGAGATGCTTGCTGAAATCGACTTCACTTTCGTCGGGTATCATGGAAACACAATACAGCTTCTTATTCGTTTTGAATATATCTGCATCTACCCCGACATATGGAAATTCCATGTCTTCCGGGTCAACATGCTTGACAGTGGCGACAGAACCGTCAGACATGAGGACTGATTTGCCGACAAGCTCAAAGGGCATCATACTGGTGAACCGCCCGACCAGTTTCATATCAAGATCCGAAAACTTCTGCTCCGCGAGGTCGGCAAGTATTTTAAACGGGCTGTTTGCGTTTTTGTAGGTGCGCTTTGACACCATCGCGTCGTAAATATCGGCTATTGACGTAATCCTCGCGTGATATGGGATTTCATCGGCGACGAGCTTGTCGGGATAGCCGCTCCCGTTCATCTTTTCGTGATGATGAAGAGCCGTCTGGCATACTTTTTCACTAAACTTGTTGTTTTGCGAAATCAGATGATGTGAATAATTTGCGTGTTTTTTTATTATTTCAAATTCCTCGGCAGTCAGCTTGCGCTGAACGTTGAGAATATCCTGGGGCACCATAGTTTTGCCTATGTCGTGCATTAGCCCGCCGATGACAAGGAGGCTTACCTCTTCCGGCGGGAGATTGAGCCACCTGCCCATAAGGCCATTGATAAGGGCGACGTTTACGCTATGCCGGTAAAGGTATTCATCAACCTCATTATAGCCGTTTATGCACTGAAAAATCAAAGCCGGGTCAACATTTTCCAGCTTTTGCGACAATGACTCGGTAATGTCTGAAGCCTGGTCGTAGGAAACGCTGCCGGAGGCCTCGACATTATGGAACATATTAGCGGTCTCAAACTTTGACTTCGTATACCCGACAGTCTCCTCAAGGAAATTCTGTTCGAAAACCTTAGGCAGCCCCTTTTCCATAAGGGTTTTGTGCAAATCCACCGAGACACGCACATTCTGGCCAATGCCCTGTATTTGCTTCAGCCGATTGATGTGGCTTTTGGTCAAGACTGTATTTCTGGTCAATAAAGACAAGTGACCGGTACTGTCGTAGATTTCATTATCCAAGACCAAGCCTTCATATAAGTAGTTGATTGATATGTACTTATACCCCTGTGCGCCACTGCTCATGTGCGATCATTCCTTATAAGATGATTCATTTTTGTTATAGGCCCATTCGCTTACCTATATTATACACCAAAAAAAACTATAATGCAATTGGAGGATTTTATATATGGAGTATTTAATTTTGGCTATTACAGTGGCTTTGCTTGCGCTTTCCATCGCAAATCTGCTAAGAAAGCCCAAGGAGCCGGACAGCAGGCCATTTGAAGACGCCGTTTTCAAGGCTATGACCGATATCCTCAGCCAGATCTCACGTGAAAACAGGGCGCTGCGCGAGGATCTGGATCAAAAATTTGACCGTCTGCGGGATTCACTGACCGTAATGCTTAGCCAAACCAGCGAATCACAGTCGAAAAGGCTGTCAGAACTGACCGCAAGCAGCGCCGGAGGTATGGAAAGCATACGAAATAAGGTTGACGAACGCCTTGAAAAGATTCAAAAAGAGCTTGAAAAGGCCATTGGCGCGATGCAGTCGTCAAACGAAAAAAAGCTTGAAGAGATGCGGCTGACCGTCAATGAAAAGCTGGAGAAAACACTGGAGACGCGCCTTCAAAAGTCGTTTGAGACGGTAAGCGTGCAGTTGGAGAGCGTAAACAGGGGGCTAGGCGAGATGAAAACCGTCGCAGAGTCCGTAGGCTCCCTGAACAAAGTATTATCCGGAGCGAAAACGCGGGGGATTCTGGGCGAGCTCCAACTGGGCCAGATCATTGAGGACATGCTGCCGCCGCAGCTTTATGACGTTGAGGTGCCAACGGTGAGCGGGTCACGGGAGCGGGTCGAATACGCAATCAAGCTGCCCGGCACGCAAGAGGGCAAGCATGTCTATTTGCCGATCGACTCAAAGTTCCCGCTTGAGGATTATTACCGTTTGCTTGAGGGGTACGAAGCAGGGGAGGCGTCGCAAATCGACGCGGCGCGCAAAGCCCTTCTGTCGCGGATAAAAACATTTGCCAGGGAAGTGAAGGATAAATATGTTTCGCCGCCTGATACGACCGGTTTTGCGGTGATCTTTCTGCCTACGGAGGGGCTGTACTCGGAAATAGTCAGGGATCCTGTTTTTCTTGACAATCTGAGGCGCGACGGCGTTATTATTACCGGACCTTCAACGCTGTCGGCGATGTTAAACTCGCTGCAAATCGGATTTAAGACGCTGCAGATACAAAGGGGGGCGACAGAAATTGAAAGGACCCTCGGCGCGGTAAAAAAAGAGTTTGAAAACTTTGAGGGCGTCCTGAATAAAGCCCACGACAAGATAACTCAAGCCGGAAACGAAATTGAAACCTTGGTAGGCCGCAGGACTCGAGCGATAAACAGAAGCCTTCGCGGAGTTCAGACCTACACAGGGGAAGACGCACAGGCGTTGCTGGGAATGGCGGAGGAAGCGGAGGGAGAGGAGAGAGGGGAGTAAAGAGATGCTCCGGGGAATGTGAGAGTGTCCTCGAAAACTCAGATCGTCATTGCGGCCTCCGAGCCGCAATCCCCCCGAATTCCGCAGGGGATGGCGGGTCCAGGGCAATCGCAAGATAGCAAATTGCACAATGTTTTCGATGGTATCCGTAGGGACGACCGCCCTCGGTCGTCCGCTATGCACGAAATCCGACTGTTTTCGGACGGTCGAGGGCGACCGTCCCTACAAAGGTTTGTGCATTTTGACGACAAATACGTTTTTATGTGATTGCCCTGTGGCGGGTCAAGCCCGCCATGACGTGGAGGTGAGATTTTTGGAGCGAAACTTCAATGCCTGTAGTTGCAATGCATTGGAGTTTTCGAGGAGACACTGTGAATGATATAGGGTCAACCTAACTCAGCATTTAGTACCTGCGCATTAGACATTGGCGCTTAACTCTCCTCTCTCCTCTCTCCTCTCTCCACTTCCGGCGTTCCCAGCATTGCCGCGCCTATTAGGCCGGCGTCGTTGCCCAAAGCCGCTTTTATAATCCGGGTTTGCGGGGCGGTGGGGATGCGGCGCGTGAATTTCTCGGCGCTTACCGCAGCTTGCAGAGGATCAAACAGGCAGTCCCACGCATTTGAGAGTCCGCCGCCCACGCATATTATTTCCGGGTCAAGAACATTGATGATATTTACTATACCGGCTGCGAGGTGTTCGATGTAGCGGCCTACGGTCTTGCGCGCCGCAGTGTCGCCCGCGCGAAACGCATCAAACACCATACGGCCGTCAATAGTTTCCGGATTACCGCCGCATAGCTCCGTCAGGAGGCTGCCCGGATGAGATTCGATAAATTCATAAGCGGTTCTGATGAGTCCGGAAGCGGATGCATATGACTCCCAGCAGCCGTAACGCCCGCAGCCGCATTTACGGCCGCCGGCGATGATTACCATGTGGCCGAGTTCGCCGCCCGTGCCGCTAAAGCCCGTATGCAGACTGCCGCCAAGGATCAGTCCGCCTCCTATGCCTGTACCGAGGGTAATCAAAGCGGCGCTCCGAACGCCCTTCATGCCGCCTGCGACATACTCGCCCAGGGCTGCGCAGTTGGCGTCGTTGCCTATGTGGACAGGGCAGTCGTATTTTTTTCTGATTTCGTGAATGATGTTGACGCCCGTAAGGGGCAGATTCGGCGTAAAGAGAACATCTCCGGTTATCGGGTCAACAGCTCCGGGAATGCCTATCCCAATTGAATGGGGCATGTCCCCCGGGGCGGCGGGCAATGAATCGCATGCTTCAAGAATCCCGCAGACGACTCCCGTTGCGCCGGCGAAGGTATTGGTGTGGATATTTGCGCGGCTGATAATCGTACCGTCGCCACTGACAACTGCCGCTGCGGTATTCGTACCCCCCAGATCAATTCCAAAATACATATAATGGCGTCAGCTTTCAAGTATTTTCTTAAGTATCTCATTGACGGCGCTTGGGTCGGCTTTGCCGGCCATTTTTTTCATCACCTGGCCGACGAGAAAGCCGAATGCTTTTTGCTTCCCGGCCCTGTAATCCAGGACGGATTTTTCATTTTCCGATAATACTTCGCGTATGGCGGTTTCAAGCAGACCGGAATCGCTCACCATTGCCAGCGCGTTTTCGCTGACGAAAGCTTCAGGGTCGATACCTTCTTCAATAACCTTGATAAACAGCTTTTTACCCGTTGCGCGGTTGATGGTTTTGTCATCGACCAGTTTTATGACTTTTGCAAACTTTTCGCAGTCAATGTCGATTTCATCGTCGCTTTTACCTGATGTTTTCGCGGCCGCGAGAAGGTCGCCGATGATCCAATTTGAAATTTCCTTCGGGTTTTCGAAATGCGTCAGCGTCTCGTCAAAAATCCGCGTCAGGTTCCGGCTGCCGGTAATAAGCCTGCTGTCGTACTCCGGAAGCCCGAGCTTTGAAGTCATGTGTTCATATTTTACATGGGCCGGCTCCGGAAGGGCGGAGCGGACGCTTTCTATCCATGCTTTGTCAATATGCACGGGCATCAGTTCGGGATTGGGGAAGTAACGGTAATCGGCGGCTTCCTCCTTTTCGCGCATTGAGAAGGTTTCGCCGCAGTCGTCATCCCAGCGCCTTGTCTCCTGGACAAGAGTTTCGCAGCCGGTTTCAAGCGCGTCGATATGTCTTTGGGACTCATATCCGATAGCACGCTTGATGGCCTTGAGGGAATTCATGTTTTTTATTTCGGTGCGCGTGCCCAAGACGCTGCAGCCTGTCTCACGGACTGATATATTTACGTCGCAGCGCATGGAACCCTCCTGCATCTTGCAGTCCGATACCCCTGCGAAGCTAAGGAGCGAGCGCAGCTTTTCCAGATACGCTATGACCTCCTCCGCCGAGCGGAAATCAGGATTTGAAACTATTTCCACAAGGGGTACGGAGGCGCGGTTGAAATCGACCAGAGATGAGCGCGTGCGCGGGTCGTGGACCAGCTTACCGGCATCCTCCTCCAGGTGTATCCGCTGAAGCGTGATGCGCTTGCAGCCCGGTTTTGTGTTTTTTTCACCGGAGGGGGGCGAAACGGCGTCGCTTGGAGGGCTTTGCGCGTCCGTCTTATCGCCGGGGCTTTCCGGCGTTTCAATTTCTATCCAGCCGTTTGTACATATCGGCGCGAACCATTGCGTTATCTGGTAGCCTGTGGGGAGGTCGGGATAATAGTAATTTTTTTTATCAAAGGTCATTACAGGCGTTATTTCGCAGTTTGTGACTAAACCCGCGGCAATGCCGAGTTCGACGGCTTTCTTGTTGACGACCGGCGGTATTCCCGGCATTCCCGCGCATGCCGGGCAGACGTTCTCGTTAGCGTCCGAGCCGAAGCCGGCGCTGCAGGAGCAAAAAAGCTTCGACTGCGTCGATAGCTCGACATGTACCTCAAGCCCCATGACTACTTCGTATTTCATAAGCATACCTTTCTGAGGTGGTTAAATAGTACATTTTCCCGCGCTGTATCCGCGATAAGCGTAATTCCGCCGCCGCTGAAGGGTAAGGTCACAGAAGGGAGGCCGCACAGTTGCGGCAGTGCGCCCAGGGCAAGCTGACCGTCATGGGTTGAGGCGGACGCAGGCATGATTATCGCGTCATATTTATCAAATTCCAGCGCGTCCCTGATAAGCCGCCTGATGCGCATGGCCTTGTCATAATACCGCGCGTAATATTCCCGGGAAAGCGTCATACAACCCATGATCGCGGCAAGCTTGGTATCCCCGCCGAACGCCTCTGTCCGGCTTTTTGTGTACAGTTCATGCAAATCCCCGAAACTGCCGGTCCTGTAGCCGTATTTGATTCCGTCATAACGGCTAATGCAGGCGCTAAGCTCCGCGCAGCAGAGTATACGCATGACCTGAGCGAAAACGTCAAAGTATTTCAGCTCAAATTCCAGAGTGTCAAAGTCTTTCGCATACTCGGCAACAGCCGCCTTATCAGCAGCGCCTTCAAGCGTGTTCAAAGGAATGCCAAGCCTTATGCGCTCCGTACGCACAGCCCCCATTTGCACATTGCATGTATATTGTTCGTCGGAACCATCGGAGCGCCCCGCGCCTTTCGGCGTCTCGCCCCTCTCCTCTCTCCTCTCTCCTCTCCCCTCTCCCGGCTCTCCTCTCCCAAACATCGCTCCATCCTTCGGGTCGTGCCCGGCAATGAGCGACAGGGCGCGGAAGCCTTCTTCCGGAGTTTTGCACAAAACCCCGATCTGATCCATTGAAGGGACTGACGGGATTAGCCCGTACCGGGAGACCGTGCCGTAAGTCGGGCGGATGCAGCATATGCCTTGCGCGGCGGCCTGACGCCTGAGCGCGCCTGTATAGTCGTTGCACAGCGCGAAGGCGGCAGTGCCGTCTGCTACTGCGGAGACGGCGCCGGATTCCGATGGGGATGTGTCCGGGAACAAGCCGGCGGCGCCGAGTTCGTCCATCTTTGTTTTGCCGAGTATTATCACGCCCGCCGATTCAAGGCGCTCGGCAACAGTCGCGCTTAAGGGCGCGATGAAATTCTCAAGCGCTTTTGAGCCTGCCGTTACAGGCCGGCCCTTGTGCATGATCGAGTCCTCCAGCACGGCGCTTACGGAGCCGGGCGGGCAGTCGATATTGTAGTAGGTGATAAAATGATCCATTGTCACTGCTCCAATGCTAGTACTTCGTTCTCGAAATAAGTGTACAAATATTGTAGTGGATTTTTTCGGTTGCCGAGGCGAAAGCCCGAAGGAATCACCACTATGGCGAACGCCATAACCTCTATAAACGGGATTCAACCCCACAATCCCACAGCAATACCACTGGTATTTCAAGGGATTTCAACGAAGGCAAGCGGAAAAAGACGCTGCAAGGTTTGTGTAGTTATTTCGAGAATGGAGTACTAGTGCTCCTATGTTAGTGCCGCGCTATCACATGGCTATAGTTCCGGGAACTTGGAAAAACCCGTCATATTGATCCGGCGCGGTTGCCAGTATCTCATCCCGCGTCATGCATTTTTCGGCAATGTCTTCGCGCAGGACATTATGAAGGCTGAGTACCGACACAAGCGGCTCTACCCCCTCCGTGTTTATGCTATTCAGCTCCGCAAAGCTTTCCGCCAGGGCATCGGCGCGCCTTGCAAGGTGCTCAGCCTCGCCGTCAGGCAGCGAGAGCATGGCCGCGGCAGCAAATTCTTTTAAATCAATCATAATAATTTCCCATCCGGTCAGATAAAACAAGTGGCGGGAGATCCCCCGCCGCACTATTACTCCCTAACGCGCTATAGACTGAAGTATATGCATTTTCAGCCGAAAAGTCAAATATTATTTTTTTATGAATATGAAACACGGCAGCATATTGACATTGTATAATGGATGCTATAGTATCCAAATATAGACAGGGTTCTCATCATCTGATAAAATGAAAGTTGTGACGAAGTGTTTAGTTGTAAGAAAAGGCATACGAATATGAAACGAGTCATCGCATTTTTGCTTGCATTTTTGCTGCCGGCAACGATTATGACCGGCTGTACGAGTACTGTTGACACACAGCAAGGAAATACAGAGATTGCAGCCGCGCTCAATGAAAAAATAAGCATCGTTTGCACCATTTTCCCGCAATATGACTGGGTTCGGCAAATACTCGGCGATAAGGCGGAAAGTTTTGAACTGACACTGCTTATGGACAACAGATTAGACCTGCACAACTATCAACCGTCAGTTGATGATATTGTCAGGATTTCCACAAGCGACCTGTTTATCTACGTGGGAGGCGAATCCGATATGTGGGTGGAAGGCGCGCTTCGGCAAGCGGCAAACACCAATATGGTTGTAATCAGCCTTATTGATGTTCTCGGGAAAGATATTAAGATAGAAGAGATAATCGAAGGTATGGAGCATGACCATCCGCATGATGACGATGACGGCCATGCTCATGACGGCGATGACGACCATGCTCATGACGGCGATGACGGCCATGCGCATGATGATGATGACGACCACGCGCATGATGATGATGACGACCACGCGCATGACGACGGTCATGACCACTCTCACGACCACTCGAATGAAAACGACGACGATAACGGCCACGCTCATGGTGACGATAACGGCCACACTGATGACGACGATGTTCATGACGACACTCATGCGTACAACAATGAGGACAATCACGACCATGCGCACGAAGGGGAGTACGACGAGCATGTGTGGCTGTCGCTCAAACATGCGCAAACATTTTGCGCTGTTATTGCCGACGCGATTTCAACACTGGACGCCGACAACGCCGCAGCCTATCATCAGAATTTAATCATGTATATTCAAAAGCTGTCGGATTTGGACGCGCGGTATCAGGCGGCTGTGGAAGCCGCTCCTGTGAGGACGCTTTTATTCGGCGACCGTTTTCCGTTCCGCTACCTAGTGGATGATTATGGCATTGATTACTATGCGGCTTTCCCGGGATGCTCTGCTGAAACGGAAGCCAGCTTTGAAACCATAGTGTTTCTGGCGAGAAAGACGGATGAATTGAATCTAAACAGTATTATGGTAACGGAAAGCGCAGACCAGTCAATTGCCAGGACAATCGTAAATAACACCGGGAACAGAAACCGGCAAATCCATGTGCTGGATTCCATGCAGTCTGTGACGTCAAGCGATGTGCGAAGCGGAGCGGCTTACCTTTCAATTATGGAAAACAATCTAAATGTACTGATAGAAGCGTTGACATAAGGAGGAAACGAATGCCGCAACTGGCCTGTCAAGATTTATCACTTGGCTACGAAGGAAAAACGGTGATTTCCGGCCTTACATTCGCTGTAAACGCCGGGGATTACCTGTGTGTTATCGGAGAGAACGGTTCCGGCAAAAGCACATTGATGAAAACTATACTGAGGCTTAAATCACCAATGTCCGGGCGGATTCTGACAGGCGACAATTTGGCGCCCAACGAAATCGGATATCTTCCGCAGCAGACCGTAGTGCAAAAAGATTTCCCGGCTTCCGTGAGGGAGGTCGTCCGTTCCGGCTTTTTGAATCGCTGCGGAATGCGGCCGTTTTATAGCAGAGCCGAAAAACTTATGGCGGAGGAAAATATGGCGAGGCTCGGAATTGCCTCTCTCGCCGGAAGCTGCTACCGTGAATTATCCGGCGGTCAGCAGCAAAGAACGCTTTTGGCGAGGGCGCTGTGCGCAACCCGTAAAATTCTCCTGTTAGACGAACCTGCGGCAGGGCTTGACCCGCAAGCAGCAACCGATATGTATAACCTGGTAGCAAACCTGAATGCTGAAGGCATAACAGTCATCATGATCTCTCATGATATTGCCGCCGCAGTTGAGTATGCTTCTCATATTCTGCATATCGGCAATGGGTCAGCTTTGTTTTTCGGGGCGAAAGCGGATTATCTGGAGAGTGAAGCAGGGCGCGTTTATGCGGGGATGAGGTGATCTGACATGATTGAGATAATGAGTAAGCTTACCTTGTATTTTCAATATCCTTTCGTGCGATATGCATTAATTGTCGGCGTTTTAATCGCCCTGTGCTCGTCGCTTCTGGGCGTAACATTGGTGCTGAAACGCTTCTCGTTTATCGGGGACGGCCTGTCCCATGTCGCTTTCGGCGCTACGGCGATTGCGGTGGCGGTGAATCTGACAAACAGTTTTCTTTTAGTTTTGCCGGTGACGATAATATCCGCCGTCATGCTGCTGCGTACCGGGCAGAATACCAAGATAAAAGGCGACGCGGCTATCGCAATGATTTCTGTAGGCACGCTGGCTATCGGCTATCTCATAATGAACCTTTTTTCAAATTCTTCAAATCTTGCCGGAGATGTATGCGCTACGCTGTTTGGCTCTACCTCAATTCTGACATTAAGCATAACGGAGGTTTGGCTTTGCGCTGTTTTGTCGCTTTTGGTGATTGCTGTGTTCTTATTGTTTTACAATAAAATATTCTCCGTCACGTTTGACGAGGATTTTGTGACGGCGACCGGGATCAGTGCGAAAATGTACAATTTGATACTTGCCGTCGTTATCGCCGTGGTTATTGTACTGGCTATGAATTTGGTCGGCGCGCTTTTGATTTCCGCGTTGGTAATATTTCCGGCGCTGTCCGCCATGCGGGTGTTCAAAACTTTCAAAGCCGTTACCGTATGCTCGGTGATCGTGTCGCTGCTATGCGCCGTTCTCGGCATACTGATTTCAATTATTGCCGGAACGCCGGTAGGCTCAACCATTGTGGCTGTAGACATTGTAGGTTTTTTCTCGTTTTGTGCAGCCGGATTTTTTACAAGGAGGACTGCAGCAATATGAAAAAGAGGTTATCATTTTTATTACTATCGGTACTTGCGCTTACGATCATCACAGGCTGCTCGGAAAACGGCTCATCGCGGCCCGGCGGCGGCAATACCGAAACACAAGATTATTCTAATTCAGAAGCAATAGCTATTGATGTGGATTTGACGGTTTTGAGCAGCACGATGGTATTTGCCGAAATGTTTAACATTATGACAAACCCGGCCGACTATATGGGGAAAACAATTAAAATCAGCGGTTCCTATCATGCCTCATTATTTGACAAAACAGGGATGTATTATCATTATGTACTTATCGAAGACGCCTCTGCCTGCTGCGCGCAGGGGGTTGAATTTATTCTCAACGGCGACCACGCATATCCCGACGACTTTCCGGTGGAGAGGGCGATTATTGAAATAGTCGGCGTCTATCGCAGTTATGAGGAATTTGGCGATACGTTTTATTATTTGGCGGTTGATGATATAACAGTTCTGTAGGAGCCATCATAATACGGAGGAACAGCACCGTGGATTATCGTGTGGAAACGGATGGAAAAGGCAGACTATACGCACGATTTCGCAATATGAACATTCTGCTTTTCGCCGCGGCTTTTATCGTAATGGCGTCAGTTATGATGTTTCTGCTGGGTAATATCATAGCGCATATATCCATAGGGTATGCCACCAGATATGCACTCAGCAGCGCAGAAGCGCTCGGCGCCCATCTTGAGAGGGGCGTCAGCCTCGTGTCAAAAATGGCGCGATTCAGCTCTATCGCCGATTGGATGGCCGACGAGCATGACGAGCAAAAAAAAGAGCGCGCGTTCGGCGAAATGTCGAGTATGGTCAGGGATTTGTACAGTAATAACCTATATGTAGTTGTAGACAGTTCGCTCAGTGAGTACAGTATCAGGTCGGGATATGAGCCGATCGAGTCAGTGCCTATAAAAGTGCTTGACGAAAACAGCCCGGACGACGCATGGTACTTTGAGTGCATAAGCTCGGATGATGATTATGTTCTCACCGTGGCCATAGATCACGAAATGCAAAGGAAGCGTGTGTGGATCGACTATAAGGTGACCAGAGACGGAGCTTTGCTCGGGGCGCTTTGTACCGGGCTGGAGTTTTCCCATGTCATGAACGAGCTTTTTTCCCATCATGACGGCGATGATATTCGTGCGATCATTATTGATGAAAACGGCGTCATTCTCATGGACAGCGCGTTAATGGACGACATAGATTTCATATACAGTGACGATGAGCTGTACATTGATGAAGAATTCCAAAACACGGAAATCAGTGCCGCGGTGAGATTGCATCTTGCCGGCAATGAAGGCGGCGCTGATGAGACTGATTCGCCTTCAATAGTCGGGTTGACGTACGGCCCGTATCGCTATATTACGATATCACCCATACGGCAGTCGCGCTGGTCTGTCGTTGTACTATCGGACGCCGTGTCGCTGTTTGATATGTCGAACTTCATGCCGGTACTGACGACCGTCCTCGTCCTTCTTATTGCCTTCGCCTTGATTACCAATGCCGCCAACTTCCGTCTGATATTCCTTCCGCTCAGCAAGCTGAACCAAAGCCTGGCGTTTATTAAGGAAAACCGTGAAGGGCGCGTCTATGGCGTCGAGCGCGATGATGAGCTGGGCGAGCTTTCAAGAACAATAGAGGACCTGTTTACCAAAGCCAATATTGACGCGCTGACAGGCATCCGCAACAGGCGCTTTATGGAAAACAGCCTCGGGCAGATCACGGCGCTGTTAAGCCGCTCCGGAGGCCTGCTGAGCGTGCTTATGATTGATGTAGACTTTTTTAAGAGATTTAACGATACATACGGCCATGACCGGGGAGACGGATGCTTAATATCCGTCGCAAGGGCGATAGACGCTTCTGTCACGCGGGCGGGCGATTTTGCCGCCAGGTACGGCGGCGAAGAGTTTGCCGTCGTCCTGCCGAATACGGATGAGGGCGGCGCGCGCGTGATTGCGGAAAAGATATTGGCAAATGTGCGGTCGCTGGGCATACCTCATTCGGACAATGATGCTGCGCCCCATGTAACGGCCTCAATCGGCGTGACCACGGGTAAGGTAACATTTGCGCAAAGCTGGGAAGAGCATATTAAACGCGCGGACGAGGCGTTGTATAAGTCAAAGCAGAACGGCCGCGACCGGTATACATATCTTGATTTGTAAACGAACAACTACACCAGAAACAGGTTCGTGCTCAAATACTTTTCTCCCCTGTCGGGGAAAATAACGACGATAAACCCGCTTTCCAGCTTCTCCGCTGTTTTCCGGGCGGCGATCATTGCGGCCCCGGAACTCATGCCGACGAATATACCCTCTTCGGTAACGATCCGCCGCGCCATTTCATAAGCTTCTTCTGTGTCTATCATGATGCTTACGTCTATCAGCGAGGGGTCGTATAGTTCCGGGACTATGGCCTCGTCCATATTTTTTAGGCCCTGTATGTAATGGCCTTTGACCGGCTGCGCTTCAATCACCTTGATTTCAGGATTGAGCGTCTTCAGCCTTTGCCTGACGCCCATCAGCGTACCGGACGTTCCGAGCGACGACACCAAATGCGTTATCCCGCCGCCGGACTGATCCCATATTTCTTGAGCCGTCGTGCTGTAATGCGCCAGCTTGTTGTATTCGTTTGAAAACTGGTTCGGGTTGAAATAAGCGTCCGGATTCTCCCGGATTAGTTCCAGCGATTTCATTATCGCGCCGTCGGTCCCAAGCTCAGGATCCGTCAGGATGATATCCGCGCCGAAAGCTTTTATCATCTTCTGCCGCTCAATGCTGACGGCGGAACTCATTACGATTTGCACACGATAGCCCTTGACCGCACCTATCATAGCAAGCCCGATACCTGTGTTTCCCGAGGTCGGCTCTATGATGATCTTATCCTTGGTGAGCGAACCGTCATGCTCGGCCTGCTCTATCATTTTCAAGGCAATCCTGTCCTTTACGCTGCCGGTGGGGTTGAAGCCCTCCAGCTTTGCGTACACTCTCACAGAGGGGGTTGGGTTTAAGCGGTTGATCCTGACAAGCGGCGTGTTTCCAATTGTATCAAGAATGTTATTGTACATGTGCTATACCTCACATAAGCTTTGCCGGTATTCTACGCTAAATCCATGTGAATGTAAAGGCGCAATCGTAACGAGCGATATGATGATAGTGGTGGTGCAGTATTATGGATAAAACTCTATATGTGTCCGACCTTGACGGGACTCTTTTGAATAAGGACGCTGAGATTACGCCTTTCACGAAAGATATCATAAATCGTTTTACATCAGGCGGCGGGAGCTTTACGATTGCTACCGCACGGACGTTGGACACGGTCTTGCATATACTTGAGGGCGTGCGGCTTAGCGCCCCTGCCGTTTTGCTCAACGGTGCATCGGTTTATGACATGCAGGCGCGGAGATATATGAAGATCGAGGCGATCGACAATAATTGCTTAACCGGACTTTTCAAAACGCTCGCCGATTTTGAAATCACAGGCTTTGTTTATACTATCGAAAACGGCGATATAGCGTACTACTATGAAAATCTGGATGCCCGGCACAGAAAAGCGTTCCATGACGACCGCTCCGGCAAGTACGGCAGGGTTTACAATCGAGTTGATTCTTTTACTGATCTTTTCGACAGGGATATCGCCTATTTCACAACCTGTGACGACCGCGCGATTCTGTCTCCCGCGTACGATATGCTAAAGGCCGACCCACGGCTGCGTGTTGAGTTCTATCGGGATATTTACCATGAAGATTTTTGGTATATGGAGGTTTGCTCAGCGGCGGCGGCTAAGAGCAACGCGGTTATGTATCTGAAAAAGACACTCGGTTTTCACCGCGTTGTCTCTTTTGGTGATAATTTAAACGACCTGCCGCTGTTCCGCGCCAGTAATGTGCGGATAGCTGTGGCAAACGCAAAGCAGGAGGTCAAAGCTGCCGCCGACTATATCTCCGACACCAACGACAACGATGGCGTAGCGAAATGGCTGGAGGAAAACGCGTACTTGCGGTCGAAGACCGCGTTACAGGTCATGCCTTGGCCCTGTAGGGGCTGATGCCCACATCAGCCCATTTCAGCCGAATATGCCTATCAAGCGGGACGATGAGGGCATCGTCCACTACAACGGACAGAGGGGACGCGAGAACCGTCCCCCTGGTGTTATGCTCAAGCTTCCGCCATCGCCACCTCGCAGCTCTTCTTGCTAAACGCTATGCCATACTTGTATATCCGCTTATACCCTTCGCGCGTAAGATTGTGGATGTAATCCTTTTCATCCAGCTGCTCCAGCCCTCTTTGCGCTTCTTGTTTCAGGTCCTCGCCGCCCTTATGCTTGAATTCTATCACTACCGCGTATTCTTCCCTGTCGGCGGGTTTGATCATGCAGTCTGAACGCCCTTTGCCCGACTCGGGGTTGGAGTAAACCGCGTATTCGCCTGAAAGGGCCAGAAGCATACCGAAAATAAACATGTGGTAGCTGTTTTCATCTTTGAAGTCGTGGCAGCTTGGGTTATTTAGCAGCTCTTCGTTGAGCGCCCTGCTCACGCCTTCCGCGTCGCCACTCAGCAGGCATTCGACGAATATCCGGATCGTTTCGGCTATTGACGACTGCCGCTCCCGGAACCATTCTTTGGCGTAACGGGAAAAGAGGTTCCTTATTTCCATGTTCACCAGCTCCGCGCCAAACCTGTCCCCTTTGGCCCCGCTGCACGGCTTTAAATACCCGGCGTTGAGGAGCAGAGTCCAAAATGCATTAGAGTTTGAATATTCAATGGGATATGTTATCCCGTCATGCATGGACATCATAACAGGCGCGCCCGTTATGAGCCCGGCTACGTCGTTTTTCAGCGAAACGTCGCCTTTATTGTAAATATCCCGGAATATGGCGACGGAACCCGTGTTGACCCAATACTCGCCGAACTCCCTTTCGTCCAGATACCCGGTGATGCTCCAGGGGTTGTACATGTCCCTGGACCCGAACCTGTACCCGTCATACCATCGCTTCACTTCATCAAATTTGCCGCCCAGGCCATACATCTCGCAGGCATCTTTAACCTCGTCCTCAGTGAAGCCAAAACAACCGGAGAATTTTTTGCTCATGATCCCGCAGACCTTTGGGTTGTTAAACCCGCTGACCAGGCCCTCCCTTGCTATCCGCTGCACACCCGTCAGCACCCCGAATTCCAGATATTCGTTGCTTTTGAAAACGCTCCCCAGGAAACCTCTCATGAACTCCACCATATCCTGATAATAGCCCTTCATAAATGCATAGGTCAGGGGCGCGTCGTATTCGTCCAGCAGAATGATTACTCTTTTTTTGTGGTACGTATATAAACACTCGGCCAAAAGCAATAAAGCGGATTTCAGTTCTTCCTCCGTTGCATTTCTCAAGAAAAAAGCATTAAACATGCATCTTTGCCGCTCACTAAGCCTTTCGCTTTCATACAGATACAGATTTTGCTGATAAACAGCGGAAACAAGAAGCTTCAGCCCCTCAACGGAGCCGTTGAAAGTAGCTGATTCCACATTTTTAAGCGTGAGGAAAACAACGGGGTACTTATTCATATGCTTTTCCACTATGTCCCCGTACTCCATTATCTTCAGCCCGTCAAACAATGCTTTGCCGCCCGCGGCGGGAGTGTCCGGGGAGGGCGCCCCAATATCGAAAAAGGACTTCAGCATGCTCATGTTCAGCGTTTTGCCAAACCGCCTCGGCCGGGTTATGAGGGTGACTTCACCCCTGTTTTCAAGCAGCTCCTTGATGAACAGGGTTTTGTCAACATAGAAATAATCACCTTCGATAATCTTCTCAAATGAATCCGCGCCGGTCAAAATCTGCTTACTCACGATCCCCGCCTCCCTAGTTCTTTTACGAAAACATTGTAACAAAAGAAACAGACAAATACAAGTGCGTGTCAAACGACTACGCGGCCCCAGCCCCCCGACGCTCACTAAGGCTTTATCGACCTTTTTCGGCAGCTCTAAAACGCGCATCGCTTAGCTTACGGATGTTTTCATCTTTTCTCAGAATAACAACGTAATATCACACGCGAAATGGGACGCGAGAACCGTCCCCACGTCCCACGTCCCTCACGTCCCACGTCCCTCACGTCCCACGTCCCTCACGTCCCTCACGTCCCTCGTCCCTCCGTCCCTAGACTGTTGATGTGTACCCCGTGACTGGTGAAAACCATTAGCGAATAGCGAATAGATACAAACCATATAATATTTTGTGCATTTTACTAAACTCTATGATATAATAGTGTCAGTATTAGAACTTCCTGCGTTGTTATGGAGGAAACCCTGTGAAACTAGGCCGAGACAAGCATACAAGAGGATTGGGACGGCTTTTGAACCGGATAAACTTAAAACTGCGCCCAAAGCTGATCCTTATTTTTCTTGTAGCTAAAATCATACCAATTATTCTGCTCACAGCCATTGCACTGACGCAGATCATTTCGATTGGTAATATATTGCGTGATATTGCCGTAACTGACTCGACAAAGGCGCTTAATGACAGCGCAAGGGAGAATATTGAGCGGTTGACCACGGACGTTGCCGCGACGGCGGCGGACTTTCTCTATCAGCGTGATTCCGACGTCAGGATGCTTGCCGGTATATTTTCCGGCTTATTTACAAGACCTGATGCGGCCGGGGATCTGTTTGAAGAAGCATTGCGCGTTTTTTCCGAAAACAAAACCGGAAGATTGACGGTGCGGGGCGAGTGGATACTCTCGGATGACGGTATGTCATGGGTGGAGAAGGAGCCGTATGCCTACTATGGGCCATACGACGTATCTACGAACATCGAAAACAACGACGTCCTTTTTGAGAGCGCGTTTAATTACAGGCCGCCCGAGTTTTTCGACCATTATGAAATTCCACTTTACGATGAAGTCGCCTTTGTCGATTTGTACGGGAACGAGATTTATAAGTATGTGACGCCAAATTCGCCAAAAACGAATTATCCGCTCAACCCCGAGAAAATGAATGTGGCGGACAGGATGAATACATATGTGAGGGCGGAGGGCTATTTTGAGCATTTGGAGAATCTGGGTCCCGGCGAGGTCTATGTGTCTGATGTTATAGGCGCTTATGTGGGTACGAATTTTATCGGTGTTTATGCGCCCGGAGTGCTTGCAAACGCCCCGGCGACTCATCCTAATTATGAGCTGCTGCAGGAAATAGCGGGGCTGCCGGACGATGAATTTATTGAGATGGCAAAGTCGCAGGCCTACGCGGGAATGGAAAACCCGGTCGGCCGCCGTTTTGAGGGTATCGTGCGGTGGGCGGCCCCTGTGACAGGGAGTGACGGAGAAACGGTAATCGGTTATGTGACAATGGCGCTAAACCATGACCATATAATGGAATTTGTAGACTATATAACGCCGATGCATGAGCGATATACTGTTCTGCCCGACCCTATTGACGGCAATTACGCTTTCATTTGGGATTATAAATGCCGCAGCATCGCGCACCCGAGGCATCATTCCATTGTCGGGTATAACCCCATCACCGGAGAGCCGCAGATTCCGTGGCTGGAGGGTACGGTTCAACTGGAAAGGGACTTTGTAAACGGGGGATTTCTTAAAGAAGAGACCGAGCCTGGCATATTCAGGACCATACCCATACTTGACGCGGACGGGAACACCTCTTTGGCCCGGGACACGCCTTTCTATTTTTGGCACTCAGGCGGCGGCGGCGAATGGCTTGCCGCAAACCCCTCCTGGGACAATCTTTCCGAGGAAAGCGCCGGAGTGAGCTGGGGCGAGTTTTTAAGCCGGAACATAGATAACAGGGAAGTGCTGCCGCAATTCGGGGAGAGGGTATTGAGGAATCCGGACGGCGCCCGCGTCATGGGGGCTGACGGCGAGTATTTACTCGACTATCAATCCCGGGACAAGACGCCCGCGCGGATGCTTACCCGTGCGGGATTCGTAGGGCTTGACGGGCGTTTCCTCAACAACGCGCCGCAATGCACCGGCTGGATGAATCTGACTGAGCACGGCGGTTCAGGGTCGTTTTACATACTGTGGAGCGGGCTTTACAAACCAACCACCGCCGGCGCCATACCATACTATACAGGGCAATACGCGCCGGAAAACCAAAACGGTTCCAAGCGCGGATTTGCCTTTGTCACTATTGGGGCGGGCATTGAAGATTTCACGGCGCCGGCCCGCGAGACGGAGATAACGCTTACATATGAGATAAGCAGAAATCTATTGGGCAGCGTTTTCCGCCTCACAGGCACGAGCCTCGGTCTGTTTGCTATAGTTATTCTGGTCGCCCTCCTCCTGTCGTCGTACCTGACCAACAATATTAAACTCTTGTTAGACGGCATATCCCGGTTTCGATCGGGGCAGCGGCATTTCCGGCTTCGTTCAAATATAAAAGACGAGTTTGGCGCCCTTGCCGATTCATTTGACGAAATGGCCGACAGTATCGTGGACAGCGCCAAGGCCCCGCTTTCCATAATTGACGTAGACCGCAGAGTTATTTATATGAACGAACAGGCTTTGCAGGTTTTGGGCAAGACCCTTGACGAAGTCATCGGCACATCCTATGACGACGTCAGCGTCTACCCGCCCGGATCCAGCGTAGATCCGATTACGGCTCTGCATGAGGGCAGGGAAGCCGACATCCTGTATCAGGAAGAGGGCGGTCATTACTTTAAAGGGGCGGCCAACTATCTTTTAGAGCGGGATCAGCGAAGCGGTTATATTATCATTACCCATGACGTCACTGAAATAGAGGTCGCCAGAAAAAGAGCCGAACAGGCGAGCCAGGCGAAAAGCACATTTCTCGCGAACATGAGCCATGAAATCAGGACGCCGATGAACGCAATAATAGGCATGTCCTCAATTGGGGCAAACGCTCCTGATGTTGAAAAAAAGGATTATGCTATCCACAAGATCCAGGACGCCTCAAAACATCTGCTTGGCGTTATTAACGATGTTCTGGACATGTCAAAGATAGAGGCCAACAAGTTCAGCCTGTCAGTTACCGAGTTTGTGTTTGAGAAAATGTTCCAGAGCGTTGTGGACGTAATCAATTTCCGCGTGGATGAAAAACGTCAGAAGCTGACCGTACACATCGACCCGGATATACCGTACATGCTGGTCGGCGACGACCAGCGGCTGGCTCAGGTCATCACAAACCTGCTCACCAACGCCGTGAAGTTCACTGCCGAGGAAGGCTTGATCCATCTGGAAGCGAGTCTGCAATCTGAAAAAAGCGGGCTATGCACCTTGCTCATTACCCTCGCAGATAACGGCATCGGTATTGCCCCGGAGCAGCAAGCGAGGCTGTTCAGCGCCTTTGAGCAGGCTGAGGCCAGCACTACGCGCAAATATGGCGGGACCGGCCTTGGCCTTGTCATTTCCAAAAGCATAGTTGAAATGATGGACGGGAAGATATGGGTCGATTCCATACCGGGGGAAGGCTCTAAATTCTCGTTCACGGTCTGCCTTGCCCGAGGCAGGGATGATAAAAAGAAGCTGCTAAACCTCAAGGTAAATAAGGAGAAAGTGCGCATACTCGCAATTGACGATGAGCCGGAGGTCCTCAGATTCTTTGCGGAGACCGCTGACAAAATCGGGATCGAGTGCGATATGGCCCTCGGCGGGACGCAAGCCCTTTCACTTATTGAGATTAACGGCCCTTATAATATCTATTTTGTGGATCATGATATGCCGGATATGAGCGGCATTGAGTTTGCCGGCGCAATAAAAGAGCATGGCGCCGGAAGTGATGTGATTATCATGGTTTCAGCCACAGATTGGAACGGCATTCAGGAAGCGGCCCATGAAGCGGGGATAGATAAGTTCATTCCCAAGCCGTTGTTTATGACTGCCATCGCGGATCATATCAACGAATGCCTCGGTGTGGGGATTGCGTCCGGCAGCGAAACGCAGGGCGGAGTCTGCGACAACCTTCGAGGCCGCCGCATTTTGCTTGTGGAGGATGTGGAAATCAACCGCGAGGTTGTGACGTCGCTCCTGGAGCCGACGGGCCTTTTGATAGACTGCGCGGAGAACGGTGCAGTCGCGGTGGAAATGTTTATTGCAGACCCGGCAAAGTATGAAGTGATATTCATGGATCTTCAGATGCCGGAAATGGACGGGTATACCGCGACAAAAAAAATACGCTCATCCGATACACCGAGGTCAAATGAGATTCCGATTATCGCCATGACCGCAAATGTATTCAAAGAGGATATTGAGCGGTGCCTGGAATCAGGCATGAATGGCCATATTGGCAAGCCACTTGATTTCAGCGAGGTCATGGCCGTGCTGGAAAAATATATGGGTTAGGACAATGCCATGTAGTTAAGCGGACTCCCCCTTACGTCATTCCGTGCTTGACACGGAATCCCATAAACGGTGCGTACCGCAGGGGATTGCGGGTCAAGCCCGCAAGGACGGTAGCATTAGCCTTTCGGCGGAGATTGGGAAGCTTTTTCGATTGCGGCGGTGATTACCTGCGTATATAGTTCCATTGAAGGCGCCCCGCCCATATGCACCCTATCGCCCGCTAAAAGCCCGACATTAGCGTTTGCGGTACGGTTCCAGTCCGCTATGGTTATAAAATCGTATTGGGAGGGAAGCTCCCTCATCCACTCGGTGGTCGCGTTTGTCAGTATGGAATTATTATTGGTTCTGCCATCAAAGGGCGTAACAAGAATCAATCTGTGGCCCTGATTGACAGAGTCGATGATTTGTGTCAGCAGATCCGCGTAGTTTTGGGTTCCGTTCGTGCCTAAGGCTATAATGACATATTCCCGCAATTCGTTCCTGTTTTGTATTTCCCTAAGCAAGTTCAGGCCTTGGCGTATCGTCCGGTTGACTTCCGCATTGACATAGCAGTAGGGAATATTGTTGATCATCGTGCTTTTTGCCCCCAGGGGAACGGAGTCGCCAATCAATGTGACGCCTTCCGGGAGCCGGGGCAGTCTGGACGTGGGTTCCGGCGGGGTTTCGGAAGCGGGCGCGGGCGGCGGAAGCGCTCGCTGATCGGGCGGCAAATCCGCATCGCCGAGCGGGGCGGGCGCCGGCAGAAGATCTCCCCTGAGTTGAGAGCCGCCGCCGGCGTATAGCACGGGCGGGTCGTCTAATGCCGCAATGCCGCGCCTTAGTGAAACAATGCCGGATACATCCCCGGAAATTGTGCCCGCTGCAAAGTCTGACTCTATACTCGTCATGATTGGGGCTCTTGCTAAAACGACAGCGCCCGCGGCGATAACGCCCGCAAAAATGACCGCAACGACCACCGTCACAATCCATCTGTAAGAGGCGCCGCCCGGCAGATATTTTTTTGCTCTTTCTTTTACGTTTTCAGTAATGTTTTGGGGAATAATGATTCTTTCAATACCATATACCATCAGCGCCGAAACAATCCAGGACGCCGCCAGCGCCGCAAACGCGGCCATAACGTTGTCCAAAATGAGCGCCGACGATACAATATAAAAAGGCCAATGGAGCAAATAAAGATCATAGGACATTTCTGACGCCATCGTCAATGGCAGAGGCTCGTTAACTTCGGGCGGCGTAAGGATATGGAGTCCGTGCGCGCTGTAAATCAGCACGACCGACAGAAACGATGTGAGCAAAAAACCATAATGAAATATAAAGCTGTCATCAAAACTGCGCTGGGACAAAAACAGCAAAATCACAGCAGTAGCAATCAGCAATACCATTATGAGCACTGCGGTCATCAGTGCCGGGCGCTTGGAAAAAAAGAAATCGCCAAGCACTTTGTCCTGTTCGGGGCTTACCCCCCAAACCGCCGCGGCCGCAGAGCCGATGAAAAACGGGAAGGAGCGCGCGAGGGTATTGAAATAAAGCACGTTCAAGTTGCTTCCGGAGTTGTATAGACGAAGCATGTATAAGTATGAAAAGACGGCCAGAAACCCTGAAACAAGTATTATCAGGGCTTTTAGCAATATATGCCTTTTTCTCTCGTTATTCTTGAATATGACTTTTGAAATGACTTTTGAAACAATCGCAAACAAGGCGAGGACTGCGCCCCACGCGATATAAAACTGCATTAAGATCGCAAGCGACCATGTATGGATATACATCTGCGGCAATAGCTGAGCTTCGTAGCTTGAGCCGGTAATAATACTGTGCCAGTTTGTCATAAAGCTGAGCGTCGCGGCTACATGCCTGGAAATGCCGACCGTAAAGTCGGGAGATATCAAAAGCGCAATGGGCAATGTGAGTATCACCGAAAAAACAAGCGGAATCGCAATACGCTGCAAACGACGGTTATAAAAACTCAGCAGCTCAAAACCGCCCTTTTTGCGTATCTGATCAATAAAGAGCGCCGTAACCAGAAAACCTGAGAATGTAAAGAAAATATCAACGCCTACAAAGCCGCTCGGAAGCAGATTGTAGAACATATGATAACCTAAAACGAGGAAAAGCCCAAATGCCCGTACGGCGTCAAACCATTTTATCCTATTCATTGCGTCTTATCTGCACCCCAAGCGCCCATCTTCCTTTATTTACACGATGCCCATCCGTAATTCTGCCTTCGCCGTTAAACAGCCCGTCTTTGAAGCCGCCTTCATATACCCAGCCTTCCGTGCTGAAGTAAAAGCCCCGGCCGTCGAAGGAACCGTCGCTGAACTCCCCGGAATAGATCAATTTACCATCCTCGCACATGTACTGCCCATCACCGTGGGCAAGGCCGTTTAGAAAACCGCCCCTATAAACGGAACCGTCAGCGAAAACAAAAGTGCCTACTCCATTCGGGCCGCGCTCATTGAAGCCACCTCTGTACTGCCAGTCCGGGCCTGAGAGGAATACTTCCGTTGAATCGCGGCTGAAAACAACTTCATGCTCTTCGTCAAAATAAAATATGCCGCCGCCGGCCCGGCCGTTTTGAAAAAGCCCGTTAAAATGCCAGTCATCTGAATGAATATCGCCGCTATAATAAAACGCGCCGTCGCCTGAAAAACGGCCTTCGTCAAATTCGCCTTTGAAAACGCTGCCGCCTGCAAGGCCGATCGTGCCGGCGCCGTTGAACTGCCCGTCCACAAGCCCGCCGCTAAACGCAAATCCGCCCGAGCTATATTCAAGATTGTCAACATATGTCACTGCGCCGCCGCTGAATACCCCCAATGCATAGAGGGCCAGAAAAACGGCTGCGGATACAAGCACGGCAGAAACAACGGGCGCCGCCGCAATATTTTTGCGGCTTTGCATACCCGTTTTTATCCTCGCTATGCGCTCATTTACATAAGTCTGTAATTGCATTTGACTTTCCTTAATATTATCTATTATTATACTGCCTTATACCGCAAACGCAACCGATTTGCGCAATTATACTCCAAATTATTATCAGAAGTCAAAAAAGTTTCAAAAAATATCAAAAAATTGCAAAATAATGCTTGACAAATGGAATAATATGATGCATTATAACTAATAGTAACAATCATGTTACTATTAGTTACTATTATGTTGCTTGTTTTTGAAGTAGACTAAAGATGGAGATGAGTATTATGAAGGATACTGCGGATACGGAAAAAAACACAATCATGATAGCTGGAGATTCACAATCTCTGCCGGCGTCGCTGACAGACATTTTGGGCGATGAGTATGAAATATTGACCGCAACGAGCGGACAGGACGCGGTTGATAAAGCGAAAGAATTTCTGCCTGATTTAATTTTGCTTGAAAGCGATATGCCGGGAATGGACGGATATGAGGCAACCGAAATTCTGAAAAATTCGGAAACCGCTTGCGAAATCCCAATAATTCTCATCACGGAGCGGAACAATGACGATTCTGAGAGAAAAGGGCTGTCCTCAGGCGCCGCAGACTTCATAGTCAAGCCTTTTGACCCGGTGATTGTAAGATTTAGGATTGAAAACCAAATAAGAGTGCAAAATCAGCTCCGGTTTATTAAGATGCTTAGCACGATCGACCAATTGACCTCAATGCCCAACAGGCGCAGCTTCGACGCGCGGCTGGATCTGGAATGGAACAGGGCGAAAAGAGATATGACTCAGTGCAGTATCTTGTTAGTAGACGTAGACCACTTCAAAATATACAACGACACGTACGGGCATCTCAACGGAGACGCCGCGCTGAAAGGAACCGCCGGAATTATCAAAGACGCGCTCAAACGCCCGGGGGATTACGCGGCGCGCTGGGGCGGGGAAGAATTTATCATTCTTCTGCCGGCGACAGACATGGAAGGCGCTTTGGGTATCGCTGAGAAAATCCGCGCAAGCGTTGAAGAGCTGGTTATATCGATCCTTGGTTATTTGGATACGAAATTAACTGTCAGCATTGGGGTAAATACACAGATTCCCGCGCAAGGCAGCACAATAGAAAAATTTATTGACGAAGCCGACAAGGCCCTCTATACGGCAAAAAGAACCGGAAGAAACAAGGTGTGTAGATTTCAGAGTAAAAAAAAAAGAAGATCTGCTGACCGGATAACCTCGGAGGTTGGGTAATACAGGGCCATATAATGTGTTTAAAGCTGGGACGCTCTCCTGTGTTTCGAATGGGCATACGGGAGAAGCGTCCCTTATTATAATATTATTATTACTGTCCCTCGTTTCCGACCTCCAGAACTGTTCCGGCGGGCAGGCCGGTTACGTCTATAGATAGTTTTTTGTTTACTTTCGCGTCGTATGTCCCTGCCCTCATTACCTCGGTGAGGTCAAAGCCCAGCGTTTCGTTCACTACTTCCGTGACCGCCTTCAAAACCCCGGCTGTGTAGCCGGCGACTTCTCCGGCTACGCCGCTTCCGCCTTCGCCGACGCTGCCGACATATGTGATCTTGCCAATGTTCCTTAGCGGTTCCGCCGCTGCGGCAACGATTTGCGGGTATTTGTCGATAACCATTTCCAGCTTGCCCGCCTCGTTCATCTTGGCAAGGGCTTCCGCTTTTTTCTCCAGTGCCTCGGCTTCCGCAAGGCCTTTTCGCCGTATGGCGTCAGCTTCCGCTATTCCCATAGACTCGATTACCTTGGCCTTAGCCTCGCCTTCCTTCATTATTACCTCAGCTTGCACATTGGCGCGCGCCTCACCCTCAAGGCGAAGCTTTTCCGCCTCCGCCTCGGCGCGTTGAATTTGCTCAAACTTATCCGCCTCGGCGACAAGGCGGCGCTTTTCCTTATCCGCCTCTGCGGGGCGTATCACCATTTCCTGAAGCTCGGCCTGCTTGCGGTCGGCCTTTTTTTGCGCCAATTCAATATTCTTTTGCTCGGACTGGATTTCGATCTGCACTTGCGCCTCGGCGACCTCCTGCTGGCGCTTTGCTTCGAGAATGACAGCGTCCATCGCTGTGTTTTTGACTTCCTTGGAGGTAATGTTTTCTTGAATTTTGTATGCGGCGTCAGACCTGGCGCGACGGGATTCCTGCTCCTCGCTGTAGGCGAGTACTTGAAGCTCCTTGTCCTTTTCCGCCTCGGCGATTTGAGTTTCCGCGCTTAACTGGGCGGTTTTTCCGATCCTCAATGCCTCGGCGGTTTTGATTTGGCGGTTCTTCTCAGCTTCAGCCTCGGCGATTGCGGCCTCGGACTTTACCTTGGCGATTTGCTCCTTACCCAGAGCCTCAATGTATCCTTCTTCGTCCGTGATGTCGTTTATTGTGAAGGATTTAAGCTCCAGCCCCATTGCCTCCAGCTCCTTGCCGGCGACCTCCTGGACTTTTACGGCAAAGCTCTCACGGTCATCGTAGATGTCTTCGACGCTGAGCGAAGACACGATCTCACGCAGCTTGCCCTTGCACACCTCAGAGGCTTGGGTGCGGATCATCGTCACGGTTTCACTGTTCAGGGTGCAGTTAAACTGCTGCACGGCGGCCAGAATAGATTCTTCCGTATTTTTCACCTTCAGGACGACAATACCGTCGGCATTGATTGGTACGCCCAGTTTCGTCTTTGTTTGCCGGATTTCCACCGAAAACATGATGTTTTCCAGGGTTATCATATCCATCCTCTGGAACACGGGGATTACGACGCTGCCGCCGCCGGTAATCACCTTTGGGCGGCCGACGCCCACAATTACGCCCGCCTTGTCAGAGGGGACCTTCTTCCAGGTTGTGCTGATAGCGACAAGAATTACGATGAAAGCTGCCACGATGATAACGATTGGTATAATGTAGTCCATTATTCTCCTCCTTTTTATATTATGGATTGCAATGTCAACAGGTTAAGCGAAATGCCTGTGTAGGGGCGAACTGTGTTCGCCCGCGTTGGGTGGGAATAACGCTGAGGTAGGGGCGAACACAGTTCGCCCCTACGAGCGGATTGCGAATGTCTATGCCTTAACCTGTTGACATTAGTATGGATTGCTCACCAGATTTTGAGCTGGTCCTGCGCATATTTGCTTAGGTCCGCGACGGCTTTCTCAACGCTTTCGCATACGGCGGAGATAAGAGCCTTTGTGTTATCGTCCACTTTGGATTCCTCGACCAGGGCCGTAAGATCTTGCCTTAACCGGATCGGAATTCGGTCATACTCGCTTTTTATAAAGGAAAATGTGTACTGAGCCATTAATGATTACCTCCCTAATTCGGGTTGTAGAGGACGCCGCGCGGCATGTCCTCAAGCATTTTGCAGAGATCTTTTATTTCGCCATAGTGCAGGCTTGCGGTCCCGCAATGCTTGACGCAGGCGGGTTTCGTGTCCTCGCCGCTTATTATGCGTTTTGAGCACAGGTCGCAGTTGCGTGAAAAATAAGGGATGTAATCGAAGTTGATTTTCCCGTTTTGAGATGAATCCTCCATAATTATTTCAGTTATCTTTATGCCGCTTATGCCGACGGGAAAGCTGTTTTCCTGTTTGCACGCGATTTCGCATGCATGACAGCCGGTACAGTAGTGCATATCGGCAAGGATACCTTTATTAGACATATTCATCACTCCTTCCTACTTGCCCCAGATATCAACAGGGGGGTTGCATGGCGTACCCGTATCGCCGCCGCCCATCTTCACAAGCCGCACCAGAGTCGTTTTATACCCGTTGCCGCCGTAGCCGGTACGTGCCTGAAGGCCAATCGGTATAAGTACGTTTACCCCAACGTCCCATGTGCCAAACAGCTCCGGTGAACGCCCGTCCCTTTCCGGCAGCCACCAACCGTGCAGACAGGAGATCGTTTTTGGATGGATTCCGGCGTTTATCTTCACTTTCCGGCGAATACGGCCGCGTTCGTTTTCGACCCAGACCCACTCGCCGGCGTCAACCTTGAGGTCTCTGGCGGTGGTCGGGTGTATCTCTACGTCCGGCCAGGGATCGTGTTCTCGCAGCCACGGGATATTTCGGTGTTCCGCGTGGAAAAATACCGGGCTTCTGCGTCCGGTTATCATGATGAGCGGGTATTTTTTGAATACCTCGGGCGTTGCCAGCTCGCTTTCGTGAGGCTCCTGATAATGCGGCAGCGGGTCAACTATCGTTGCGCCCGTCGCGCCCCAATCCTCGTTCTGCGTCGAATACAGCTCCACCTTGCCTGATGGGGTGCGGAATCCAGGCTTGCCGTCGGCTCGGAGCGCGCCTGTCTTATAGCGGTAATATGGGATCCACGGAATCTTTGATTCCATATCTCCGGTATCCTCGGGCCATTTCCAGCCGCCTTTTTCGACAAGGCTCTCATACGTCTCCCCTGCCGGCTCAAGACGCCAGTTCATATAATCGCTGAAACCGTTCGGGAAACGTTTCTTAAACTCCGGATTAAACCTTGCAGCCATATCGCAGGCGATATCCCAGTCGTTTTTACACTCTCCGACCTGAACTGCCGGCTGAAGAACCTGCACCGGCTCAAACCATGCCCGGAAGCCTGTCCTTTCGGCAAATGTGGCCGCCGGGAGGATAATGTCCGCCACAGCCATTGTCGTCGGGTTGTGAAACAAGTCCACAACAACATTGAAGTCCATTGCCCTGAGGGCTTCATAATGGAGCTTCTGATCAACGCCGTTTGCGACAGGGTTTGACGTTTGTATCCATGTGGCGCGGATCGGATATGGCCTTTGCGTCAGCATTTGCTGTACGGCGACGTCGGGCTGAAGGTAGCAGCGCCAATTCTTCAGCCAGCCGTACTCCTCGCTGCCGATGCGTTTTTGAACGACCTCCTTGACAAATTCCTCGCCGAACATATCCGCGAGCTGATAATTATCAAAGGGATAAGCCGATACATGATACGCGTTTCTGGCAATGATTTGACCGCCGGGTACATCGATATTGCCTGTTATCGCCCAGATATCGTTTATTGCCTGGGCAACGTGTACGCCGTCCGGATCCTGATCTATCGGCAGACCCCACTGAATAGCGGAGCCGGGCGAGCTTGCGGCGTAGGCTTTTGTCGCATTATACAAAACATCCTTCGGAACCCATGTGACGGACTCGACACGCTCCGGGGTCCAAGGCTTTACCCGCTCGGCAAGCTCCTGAAAACCTGAACACCAGTTTTCGACAAAGTCCTTGTCGTACCAGCCGTTTTGAATGAGCAGATTCAGCATCCCCATAGCGACGGCGCCGTCCGTGCCGGGGCGGAGCTGTATGTGGTATTCTGCGCGTGAGGTCATAAAATTCTGGCGCGGATCGACGACTATGATTTTGCTTCCGCGTTTCATACAATCGACTACCCAGTTGCCGTAGAAGCCGTCGGGGCATCCGGTCGTCGGGTCTTGCGCCCAGACGATTATGTACTTAGGTATCTGATAACGCGGGTCGTCAAAGCGTTTTTCAAGGAATTGGGAGCAGTCTGCTATTGCGTTGTCGCCCTGTATTGCCGACATTGCGCCGAGGCGGGGCCCGTAGCACGCCTGTCCGCCGAGCCCCAACTGTGACCAGTTTGCGCTGCCGTAGTTATAAGCGACGATTGACATGGGCCCACCGATATCGCGGCCGGTGCCCTGAATGAAAATTACGCTGTTTGCCCCGTAATCTTCTTTGATTTGGTTGAATTTTTCCTCGATAATACCGTAAGCTTCATCCCAGGATATGCGCTCGAAACGCCCGTCACCCCTAGGCCCGACGCGTTTTTGCGGGTAAATGATCCTCTCTTTGTGATACATGAACTGCGTCATTGCCAGAAGACGCGAGCATCCTCTCCCCTGGTTCCAGGGGTGGCATTCGTCACCTTCGACCTTCACGACTTTGTCGTCCTTGACGTAAAGCTTTGCGCCGCACCCCCCGTGACAGCCGGGACCGGGTGACCAAACGGTGGTGTTTACTACGCGGTCATATTCTGCACTCATATGTATTCCCCCTTCTTTCTTCTTTATTTGCTCTCCCTATTGAAGTATGTCGATATATAGCATAGCTTGTTTTCCATGTCTACTTCTGTAATGAGTACGGGTTCCCCCTTTGGGATGGCGCTTGGCATCTGACTCATCAGGTGAGGGTCGATTTTCGCGCGGAAAGATATGGCCGCCCCCGTACTGTCAAGCAGGGAAATCGTCCCCACGGAGTTTCCGGAGAGTCCAAGCGTGACTTCGGCGCCTTTGCCCGGCAAATCCTTGAATGACATTGCATGGGAGTCGCTTTCCTTCAAGCGTTTTACGATAAACCTGTACAGCGCCCAGTATGAAAGGGCCGCGACCGCAAGACATGCCGCCAGCAACAGTACGGTAAGCGGCAGATTCGCCATCATTCGTCCGGCAACCCGGCCCAAGACGCCAAAAACAACGAGGAAAAGGCACAGGCACATGATGTTAAAAGGGAACAGCCCGCCCCTACTGCCGGAAGCGGGCGCGCTGTCCCCAACGTCTGCGCCGATATCGCCGATATCGCCGACGTCCAGGTCGGCGTCTATATCAGCGCTAACGCCGAAGAAGCTGCCGAACCATCCTGTGAGAAGATTGAGCAGCGGTATGACAAAACCGATAAGTATGCAGAGATTAAAGACATAATTCAGCACTGACGAATACATTGCGCTCACAACCCCTCATAAATTGCAGCAAAAATCACGCGTGAAACAGCCTTACGAACGCAGTTTATTGCTTTTTGAGCATTTCGGAGATTTTATACGGTGCGATGTTCATTATCGTCGCGACGACGACGCCAATTAGCGTATCTCTGAGCCTTGAAAGGGTGAAAACAAACGCGCTGCCTATTGAAGGATCCTGAATTATTATACTTCCCGCGCCCAAATTTACATTGGCGGTGACTATCAGGATCACGACGCATGATATTTGGCATGAATCCTGTAATTTCAACAGGTTGCATACATACAGGTCAATCAGAAGCATAAGCGGGATGACGAGCACGAACAGGCCGTCGCTATAGTAGGGGAGATAAAGCCCGATTATGACTACCAGCATACCGAAAAAGCCGCCTACGATGGTTCCGATCAGGCGGAAGACTCCTGAGCTTAGAGTTTCCCCCTGAGTGCCGCGCAATGTGACGAGGGCGGTAATGGAAGATATCAGCATTGATATGCCAAAGTGCGTCAGCAGCGATATCAGCAGACAAACCATCACGGCCGCAACAGTCTTGACAACGCGCATACCGATACGGTACTGCGGGTCAAAATGCGTATCCGTCATCCCTGTCAGGTTAATTATATGTGAAAATATGCGTTTCATATTATTAAAATCACCAGATTACCAGTTTGTACCGTATTCTACGGGGCGCATCGGGTCAAATACCTCCGCGACGTCGTAGAACCTTGAAAAACGATCACGCTGACGTCTAAGGGTGATGCCGTCAACATTCATCCTGTCGCACACCACCGCCGCGATATCAGGCTTCAGCCGTGTAAACGGTTCGAAACCAACGGAAGCGAAAATGCGGAAACCGAGGTCGTGATAGAACAGGAAGGCGGGCCCTGTGTCCCACACATCTCCGCCGTCAAGGCGAGAACCGAATGGGTAGATGAACAATTGGGTTTCGCCGACGAGTGAGCCGACTTCATCCATCCAGCGAAGAGCGTCGTCCTGAACCCTTTGCAGAGAGGACGTATCCAGATTGATATGCCCGAAGCTGTGGGACGCAAAGTACCAGCCTGTTTCCTTGAGCCTTTGCACGACCGGCCGGACACGCGCGACCTCCTGCATTCGGTTGAGCCGGAATTCCTGGGTATCGTTTGTTCTGCTGCTTTGCGTGCGGTACCCCAAAATGCCTTCATAACCGGTGAGGGCGATGCAGCCTTTCACGCCGCCAAGGGAGAAGTCCGGATTTGCCTCGACAAACTTGTCAAGTATTGTCACCACAGTATAATCTTGCGTTATTATCTCGTTGCCGTCCGGGTCGAAGCCTATGGCCCAGATTTCCCCGTCGCTGCCCAAAATCAGCCTGTCCATGAAACCGAAGCCGCGCATGTATTCGTAGAAGTTTATATCGTCAAAGGACAAAATCAGTGGTTTTTTGCCCTCCGGCAGCATCAGAGTGTTTCTTCTCATTCTCCGCTCGCCGTTTTCGTTTGTAAATTCCGACCAGACGTCGTTCATGTTGACGAGGATGAAGTCGTTTCTGTACAGGCTTTCGAGTATTAAGTTGAACTCGGAGACCGTGACCATGTAGTCGTCATAGCCGCGCTGGTCGGGTCCGCCGTTAAAAGCCAATTCGGGAAAGGCGATAACCTCATGGAAGAACAGGTGTTCGACGACCCCGTCATATGGGAACAGCTCCGGGGGCGGCGGTCCGGGCGGAGTTACGGGGGGGGGCGGCGGAGTGTACCATACCGGCGGGACGTAAACAGGCGGTGTGGGACTCATGCTCACGGGCGCCGGCGAGGCGTCCGGCGGCTCGGCGCTCCGTGAATCCCCGCATGCCGGGATGAATAATATGATAAGCAGACACGCCGTTACAGCGGACGCAAGCGCCGGTATCATAAGCTTTTTCATGATATTAAATCCTTGTTTGTTTTTTATAGCAATCGACAAAAAAATTTACGATCATAACTGCCTACATAGACTATTATACACAAAAACAAAAAAAATTCAATCCCCCCGAACGATTGTTGCAGGGCAAGCGCAAGATAGCAAATTGCACAGTGTTTTCGACGGTACCCGCAGGGACGACCGCCCTCGGTCGTCCGCTATGCGCGAAATCCGCCTTTTTTCGGATGGTCGAGGGCGACCATCCCTACAAAGGTTGGTGCATTTTGACGACAAATACGTTTTTATGCGATAGCCCTGCGATTGTTGTCAAGTGCATCATTTGAGCCGGAAATTCTTGACGAAACTGCAAGATTTAGGTATACTGATATAGCCGGATATGGCAGTATTACCTTATACAAGAAGAGGAGTACAGGCTATGGTTGCAAGAAAAATTCCGCTCCTGGATTATGACAACGAAACCAGAAACAGAATAATGGAAACCGCTATAAACCTATTTGCCCAAAAGGGTTACAACGCCGTATCAATGAGGGATATTGCCAAAGCGGCGGGAGTAACTATCTCTACCATTTACCATTACCATGAGAGCAAGGCTGTTTTATTTGATGATATCCTCAACTTTTTTATAGGCGGATATACTCATTATTTTGAATGGTTGACGAGTATGAACGAGAAAGCTGCCTCATTGGAAGAAGTCATGGACAATATGTTCAACGCCGAGTTTGTGGATAAACTCGACCCTATTGGGTTTCTTGGAATGTCCCTGGCCATTAAGGAGCAGCACAATAACGAGTCCGCGCGCAAATGCGTATTTGACCTTTTTTTCGGACACAGCATCCGCTGCCTAAAGTCGGATTTTGACAGGCTTTCAGAAAAGGGCGTGATTCCGCCATCCGATACCGGAACGCTTGCCATGCTTTTCATGTTCAGCGTTATGGTCAGCAATGACATTCGCGTACATGAATACCTGGGCACGGAGCCGCCGATTGAATGCACGGAAATCTACGCCAGCCTGAAAAAGCATATCACTTCAGCGCTGAGGAAAGGTTGCTAGTACTTCGTTTTTGAAATAACCCCACAATAATTGCGCTGAGTTTTTTCGCAAGACAAGGCGCGAAGAGGGCGAATACCCGTTGGTATTTAACCGATGAGCAACGAAGTATTGCGGAA
>Ga0099364_10000879_pt1 | contig 50944 bp, 41 predicted proteins | sample TergutTh196P3_FD_73070 | JGI IMG/M metagenome (GOLD analysis project Ga0099364, IMG submission 73070) | Microcerotermes parvus P3 segment gut microbial communities from Pointe-Noire, Republic of the Congo - Th196 P3 | ecosystem: Host-associated > Arthropoda: Insects > Digestive system > Gut ... | reverse complement strand
ATCGGGGCCGGTAACGCGGCCGGTAATGGGCTCAGTAGGGGGCCGCTCCCCCTCAAAAAGTGGAGACCCCCCCCCCCCGCAGGGTGTGGTTATCGTTCATGTGTGCCCTCATTTCGTGCTCGTGCGTCGCAGATGCCACGCAAAGATAACATGTCATGTCACATAAGTTGCTATCTTTAGTATACCCTCTGCGCCACGCCTGCGCAACCAAAAGCCGCGAAATTGTCCCCCCACCCCCCCCCAGGCGCTAGCGCGTACAAAAGGGCTGTTCAGTGAATATATTCGACTCAGAATATGCAAAGGCCCGGATGGTGCGTGTAGCAGCTGCGTTGGCTAGTGTAGCAGATGCCTCCTCGGCGTCACCGTCTGACCCACAGGGCGGGGCGCAGACCGTAAGCGGTACCAGTAAGCGAAGCGCCAGTGGGAGCGCCCCACGCGCCATTGCCGCGCACGTCACCCCATGACCCGTTCACACCACCATCGGTCCAGACGTCGGCCGCCGTAGTGGCAGAGCCACCACGCGAGCGCGTCCACCAACCGCGGGCTGTCGTCGTGCCTGCGTGATTTGCTCCGGCTCCGCGGCCAATGCGGCCTAGTGCGCTGTCGGTTGTTGTTGTCGCAACGCCACTACCTCCCGTAGCGGTATTGGGGAAATAACGCACTACCTCAGTGCCTGAAAGGGCAAAGGCCACGATACCTTGACCGGCCGTTGTCGAGGTAGTGTTCGCAGCAGCTGCACGCACGGGGCTCGATGGTTTTGACTGGGCCTGTGGGAAGGTCGTAAAGTTCACGTTTGCAATACTTCCGGCGTTATTCGTGGTAAGGCCGGTCTCAACTCCAAAGTTGCGACTTGTGACCACACCGGTGATGATGCCGCTGGCATTACCAAAGTCAGCTTGGATGGCATATGCGTTAAGGTCCGGATGCGTAGCAGGACTTAGCGCATTCCACCACGTGTCCGTCGCTTGCTGTAGGTTTGATACGTTAGAGGGGCTTGAGCCAGAGGAACTGTTAGAAAGCCAGTAGCTGCCACCTCCCGATGTGTTAAAGACAGGTCCCCCGCTGCCGATAAAGTCAACGGCTGGGTTGGTGCCGTAGACGTATTGGGTCACGATCAGGTCATAGTCGCCATCACTAGCGATGCGCCAAAACGGGATGCCGTCGATAACGACACGCTGCGGTGAGCCTATCACGATAGGATCGCCACCGATGCCAGGAAGTCGTTCTACCTCTACCGTAATAACGGCAGAGACGGTCGTGTTGCTTGCATCGCGCTCTGCCGGGTCACTTTCAGTTGACACCAGTACGCGATAGTTCTCCGAGCCTGCTGTGGTGGTCGGTGGACTGTAGGTTGCGTTGGTGGCACCAGAGATGTCGGTCCAAGAGTTCTCTAACTGCCACTGGTAGTAGAGGGTACCGCCAGTAGGATGGATGGCGTTGACCTCAAAGGTAAGGCTTGCATCTTGAGCCACAGTGACGGTGCGATTAGTATTGCTGACATCTTCAGAGATGCCGTTTATGGTGATGCTAAAGCCGCCGATGGAAGGACCTGAACTCCAGTTAATCGAATCAAGGATAGCTTTACCTTGCGCGCTAGCTGCACGAAGAGGTACACCATCGGTGCCACTGCTAGGTACGAGGCCGTCTTTCATAGCACCCACATCATCTTGGGTCACGACCTCCATCTGAATGTCGATAGCATAGTAGAAGGCATGCTTGAGCGGGTCGAAGCCGGTGGCGGCAAACACGCCGGTTATTAAAGGCAGACTTGCGTTATCGGCATCGCCCGGACGGATAACGGAGGTGTAGTAGAAGTAGCCGTCATCGGCAAGCACCCATTTGTCGAGGTTGGCCGAAGGATTGGTGGTGTAGTTAGTCTGCCACTGCGCATAGGTCAACAGATGAGGCTGAGTCCAGCTCCAATACTCGCTGAAAGGCGTGCCGTCAGCTGCATGTCCGCGTGCTGGAGCAGCTTGCGTGAGGCTAGTCGGGTCAGTCAGACCGCGAATAGACCACATGTCGGCGGTGACATTAAACCAGGCTGTTTGGGTGTCAATGAGAGTACCATCGACTCCCCAGGTGCCTGAATCAAGGGTGGGAGTAAGAGTAGTCTCGATAGCTGCCGGAATGGGGTCAGCAAAAGGAATACCTTCTATGATGTTACGCCCGCGCGTCCAGTCTTCACTTTCAATCCATTGCATGAATTCGGCCGCTGAAATGCGTGCTATGAAGGGTGAGTTGCCTGAGTTTTGTACCCATACTCTCTTTTGCCACTCGGCAGCATCAAGACGTCTGAATTCGTCGTGAAGTACGGCACGTGGTGCACTATCGCTCATGAATTGATTGATGGCACGCTGCATGGTGCCCCACGCAAAAGCTCCCAGAAGGAGTAAGAGTAGGGCAACTATGATGGCTATGGTGGTGTTTTGACGTTTGCGAGTACGAGGTGTATTCGTAGTGTTAGAAGTAGGATTTGCGCCACTGATAGCGCGCGTAGAAGAGAGCTCTACGCTATTTTGCGATGGCCCCCCCCCCCCGTGTGGTTTTCTCAATTGTGCTCATTTTGCCCTCATTTCATAGAAAAACGTACTTGATTAGCTACTCTTTAGTATACCCTCTGCGCCACGCCTGCGCAACCTAGATATGCGAAAATCGCCCCCCCCCCAGGCGCTGGCGCGCAGAAAAGGTCAGGTCAGTGAATATATTCGACTCAGAATGTGCGCAGGCTCAGACGATACACGTAGCGACCACCCGAGCCTGTGCGTTTCCCTTTTTCGCCGGCGCCCTGTGCGAGCACTACGCGAAAGGATATGAGTTCCCTTACCTGCTCTCTACGTGTCACTTGACACGCACTCCCTAGCATAGTCCACTTCACATGGAAGGGTCATGCGGGTAAGTCTGGACGCACGCCGAGCGCATTGGTGGCAGTACCGCCCGTCACGGTCCCATTGCTGGTCACGTAAGCCGCCTGAGCGGCAGTCGTACCCGGAGACCGCAGCCACTGGTGTTGCCACTGAGCGGCGGAAAACCACTTGCTCAGCCGCGCCGTAACTCATTCCTACAGCCTTGCAGCCGCGTTGGCTAGTGTAGCAGATGCCTCCTCTACGGCGCCTGCCTCACCCAGAGAGCGGGGCGCAGACCGAAATCGGTATGAGTAATCGTAGCACCATCGGGACCGTCCCACGTACCATTGTTGTACAGGTAACCCCACGACCCGTGCACAGTACCATTGACAGCCACGTAGCCCGCCAAAGAGGCAGCGCTACCACGCGAACGTGACCACCAATAGCGCGCTGTCGTTGTCTCAGCGTGATTGGCACCGATACCATGAGCTAGCGGTGCCAGCACACTTGGTCCGGTAGCAGTACCGGTTCCAATATTGGTGAAGTAGCTCAGTATCTCTTTGCCCGACAGCGGGAATGCCACGATACCTTGACCCGTACTCGGCGATGAAGTGGCACTCGCTGCTGCTCTGCTCGATGGTGTCGAGATCGCCTCCGGGTAGTTTTCCGGATTTTGCATCCAGGCGATGTTTGCGGCCACATCAGCATTCGTGGTGCCTGCCAAAGCGCGCACGTCGGGATGACCCGTCAGGCCCTCGGTGCCAAAGGTGCGTGTTGAGCCCGCACCTGTATTGCTGCCGGTGAAGTCGGCCTGCACCGCAAGCGATTTAAGGTTATTGGTACCAGAATCGAGGCCTGCTCCGGTAAGACTGTTATACCAGGTGTCCATACCAGCCATAACGGCGGACTTGGCAGTGCCGGCCTCAGTCGTCAGCCAGAAGTTACCCTGACCCGCCTCATTGAACTGTACGTACGCCCAAGCTGCCGTGGGATTAGAGCCATAGACATAGCGTGTCACGAGCAGGTCATAGGTAACCCCGCCGACTGTTGTCTCAGCTATCCGGAAGAACTGTACCGGGCCAAAGTCACGACGCGTCGGGGTGACCGGTGTGGGCGGCAACGGCTCTATCTTTACGGTAATCGTATCTGAAATGGTGGTGTGTCCGTCGTTTTCTACGGGTGTATTGCCTGAGTTAGAGACAAGGACTCTAAACTCGAAGGTGCCCGGGGTGGTAGTGTCTACGATGTATTCGGTCTCGTCGTTAGTACCCGGAGCATCGTTCCAGGGTGAGTTAGTGGTCTGCCATAGGTAGGTGAGGTTAGGGTCGCCACCGGCATCGACTTCGAGGGTGACCGGTGTACCTTGAGAGACGGTTATCTCAAGGCCCTCGATGCCATTGATGCTCAAGCCTCCGATAATGGGTGCGGTCCAGTTAATGCTGTCCAGGATAGCCTTACCTTGTGTTGATGCAGCACGAAGAGGCACGCCATCGGTACCGCTGCTAGGGACAGTGCCGTCTTTCATAGCACCCACATCATCTTGGGTGACGACCTCCATCTGGATGTCGATAGCATAGTAAAACGCATGCTTGAGCGGATCAAAGCCGGTGGCGGCAGATACTCCCGTCATTAAGGGAAGCGTATTAGTCTCGGGTCTGATGACGGATGTGTAGTAGAAAAAGCCATCGTCAGCTAACACCCACTTGTTTGAACGCTGTGAGAGAGGGAGTGCTGTCCACTCGCTATATGTTAGGTGATCTGAGTCCCACTCCCAGTACTGACTGAAAGGAGTGCCGTCTGCTGCGTGTCCACGTGCAGGAGCTGCTTGGGTAAGGCTTGCTGAGTCAGTAAGGCCTCGTATCGACCACATGTCAGGGGTGACGTTAAACCAAGCAGTCTGAGTATCGATAAGAGTGCCATCTACGCCCCAGGTGCTTGTATCAAGGGTGGGAGTTAAGGTAGTCTCTATAGCTTCAGGTATGGGAGGAGCAAAAGGAATACCTTCTATGATGTTGCGTCCTCTATCCCAGTTCTCACTTTCAATCCATTGCATAAACTCAGATGCGGATATGCGTGCTATGAAAGGTGAGTTGCCACTATTTTGTATCCATACTCTCTTTTGCCACTCAGCCGCATCGATTCGCCTGAATTCATCGTGTAGTACTGCTCGTGGTGTATTTAGACTGGCAAACTGATTGATGGCGCGTTGCATCGTACCCCAGGCGAATGCACCCAGCAGGAGGAGGAGCAGTGCAACTATGATAGCTATGGTGGTGTTTTGACGCTTGCGACTTTTTGGTGCCGCGTTAGTATCCGTAGAAGAGGGCTCTACGCTATTTTGCGATGGCCCCCCCCCCCCGTGTGGTTTTCTCAATTGTGCTCATGTTGCCCTCATTTCATGCAAAAAACGCATGTCGCGTTATGTTGACTAGCTCGTAACTACCTTTTTTAGTGTAGCAAATTATACCAACTCTCAGCAAGCTAATATCCCAAAGACCGACCCAAAAACCGACACCCAGAAACCGCAGCCAAGCGCGCAGGGCTCGCCTGTGCTACAATGAACACGCAATTAATACTTCTTAATGAATAAGACGTGCGTCGACATGCGCGCGAGACTACACAGAGGTGAGGTAGCAGAGCCGTGGCGCTCGTAGTGACTAAATTCGGTGGGACCAGCGTAGCTACGCCTGAAAAGATTCGGGCTGTGGCCGAGCGTCTCGTCGCACGCAAAAAGGCCGGCGATGAGGTCGTAGCTATCGTCTCGGCAATGGGCCACGTCACCGATGAGCTCACCGAAATGGCATACGCCATCACCGATACGCCGCGCATGCGCGAGCTCGACATGTTGCTCTCGACCGGCGAGCAGGTCACCATCGCGCTCCTCGCAATGGCTATCCATGAGCTTGGCGAGCGCGCCATTAGCTTCACCGGCCCGCAGGTCGGTATCGTAACCGATGATGCCCATGCGAAGGCAAAGATCGTCGAGATAGAGGCGACGGCTATTCGTGAAGCGCTGGCGGCCGACAACATCGTCATCGTGGCGGGCTTTCAGGGCAGCACGCGTGATGGTGAGATTACGACCCTCGGGCGTGGTGGCTCCGATACGACGGCCGCCGCTATTGCAACCGGCATCGATGCCGACGTGTGTGAAATCTACACCGATGTAGATGGTGTTTACACGGCAGACCCACGCGTCGTCCCACGCGCACAGAAAATCGACCGTATCAGCCACGAAGAGATGCTCGAGATGGCAGCGAGCGGCGCCGGCGTGCTCAGCATGCGTAGCGTCGAGTTCGCACGCAACCATGATGCCATCATTCACTGTCGCAGCTCGTTTACGAGCGAGCCGGGCACCATCGTTACCCATGAGGAGACTACTATGGAAAATGCCATCGTTTCATCGGTCGTACACGATATGAGCGACGCGAAGGTTACGCTGCGCGGGCTTGAGGATAAACCGGGCGTTGCCGCTACGATTTTCGACATGTTGGCACGCGAAAACGTTAACGTTGACATGGTTATTCAGAATATCTCGGAAGAGGGCCTTACCGACCTTTCGTTTACGGCCCCGCACGACGACCTGCAGCGCGTCAAGACCGCGATAGATGCCATTGCGCAGAAGGTCGGAGCGCGCACCTGGGTGCTCGATGACAACATCGCTAAGATTAGCCTCATCGGCGCCGGCATGCGTACGCACCCCGGCGTCACCGCAAAGATGTTTCGCACGCTGGCAGACGAAGACATCAATATCGACCTCATCAGCACCTCGCCGATTCGCCTGAGCGTCGTGGTAGCGACCGATGACACCGAGCGTGCCGTGCGCGCTCTCCACACGGCATTTGGACTCGACCATGAGTAGCACAAGTGGCATGCTGAGTGGCATGCGCGACCTTACCGTCGCCATCGTAGGCGCGACCGGTGCCGTCGGCCAAGAGATGCTGCTGGCACTCGAGGAGCGCGCATTTCCTGTCGCCACCGTAAAGGCACTCGCCAGCGCACGAAGCGCCGGCGCCCAGCTTCCCTACAACGGCCCCGGCAGTATCGATGGCTCCGTCACGATAGAGGAGCTGACGCACGATTCGTTTGCCAGTGTCGATATCGCGCTTTTTAGCGCCGGTGGTGGCATCAGCAAAGAGTTTGCGCCCTCAGCCGTGGCTGCCGGGGCCGTCGTCATCGATAACTCGTCGGCCTTTCGTATGGACGAGGACGTGCCGCTTATTGTTCCCGAGGTCAACGCTGCCGACGCACTCGCACATCGTGGTATTATCGCAAATCCCAACTGCTCAACGATTCCGCTTGTCGTAGCGCTTAACGCTATGCGCACCGTCGCGCCGCTCAAGCGCGTGGTCGTCTCCACCTATCAGGCGGCGAGCGGGGCTGGCCAAGCGGCGATGGACGAGCTCTACCATCAGACGGCCGATTTTCTCGCCGACCGCCCTCTCCACCCCAAAGAATTTGCGCATCGCATCGCGTTTAACTGCATCCCGCACATCGATGTCTTCCTTGACGATGGCTCGACCAAAGAAGAGTGGAAGATGGTCGTTGAGACACAGAAAATCCTGCACGAACCCGGGCTGACCGTCAATGCAACGTGTGTACGCGTGCCGGTGCTACGCTGCCACGCTGAGTCGGTCAACGTCGAGTTTTCGGCACCGTTTGAGCTCAGCGCCATACGTGCGGCACTTGAGAGCGCACCTGGTATCGTCATGATGGACGACCCGAGCGAAAAGCTCTACCCCATGCCGGCCTTTCTCACCGGCACCGACGACACATTCATTGGGCGGCTTCGTATCGATACTTCAGCGCCGCATGCGCTCTCGTTCTGGAATGTATCGGACCAGCTCCGTAAAGGCGCTGCCGTCAATGCGGTACAGATCGCCGAGGTGCTCGTGCATGCAGATTCTGCAGAGGGAGCGCGCTCATGACCTATCCGGAAGATCTGACCGTCGGCGCACTCACCGCCAGCCCCAAACGACAGGTTGCCTACCTCGATGGCGAGGAGCTCGACCTTACCAGCCGAGAGTTCGCACTCCTGCACTACCTGATGAGCAAGGCAGGACGCATCGTTTCACGTGATGAAATCGTCGAGCATGTGTGGGGGGCGGACGTACGTCCCCATAGCAACACCATTGATGTCAATATTTGCCATTTACGCGACAAAATTGGTGACACAAACCGCCGTATGATACGCTCTATTCGTGGCGTCGGCTACTTTTTTGCTGTACGCTAAGGAGGCTCTTTCGTGACTACCCCACAAACACTTACTATTATTCCTACGTTTTGGACTAAGCCGGACAGCGACGGTTCGCGCCGAACGCGTGAGCGCACGCGGCGTGATACCGGTAGCAGCAGTGGTGGCGAAGCGTTTTACACGCATCCGACTCCTCTCGATGAGGAAAACCCTCCGCTGCTACGTATGTTGGAATCGCTCCGCCGCGTGCGCGACTTGGGGCGCATCGCTATCCTCGTGTACGCAGCTAATAGCTCGCTTGAGGTGCGTGCCGATGAACGCGTACGTGAACTGGTGCGTGACTTCGAAGACCTCGATATCTTTGTCGTTGGGCCGAGCGAACGAGGCTCGCTCTATCGGCGCCTTGAGCAGCTTGACATGGGATTTCTTGTGCCTGCGCTCAAACAGCCCGGCTACGGAAGCGCGCGTAACTTGGGCCTGATTGCGGCGGCAGCAATGAATGCAGACGTTGCGGTCATGCTCGACGACAACGAAGTTATAGAGAACGCTAATTTTCTTGAAACGGCCCTGTACGGCATGGGCGAGACGTTTGAGGATGGCACGCCTCTGCTGGGCAAAACCGGCTACTGCGTCGACGAGCGTGGACGGTGGGAATGCGAGGTCACGGAAGACTTTACCGACATCTTTTGGCCACGCGCAAGCACCTTTAACGATGCAATGAGGCGCATGCTTAAGGCCCCGCGCCTCCAGCAGGCACGCATGGCATGTGGTGGTATCATGGCGCTGCACCACGACCTGTACACGCGTGTGGCCTTCGATCCCTGGATCCGGCGTGGTGAGGACACCGATTACGTCATCAATGCTCGCATGCACGGTTACAGCATCTTTTCAGACGACGAATGGTCTATCGTTAAGCCGACACGCGCCGTAAGCGAACATGCGCTTCTCTTCAAACAGGACGCCGAGCGATTTGTCTATAAGCACCGCAAAATTGAGTTTACAAAATCGCAAGTTGATCTGCGGCAAGTTGACCCGAAAGCGCTCAATCCGTTTCCGGGAACGTTTATCGATTCGGGCATCGGCTGGCGTGCCTTTGCAACGGGTTGCCTTAAGCTTATCAAGAGCAAGGATCGTATCGGATACTTCAACGCCGGGCGCACTGCTTTGACGTCTGCCGCAAAGTACGCTGCGGAAAACTGTGCGAACTACTGCACGTTCCAGCGCGCATGGGCACAGCTCATGGCAGTCGTAGGCGAGGATGTGACGTTTGAGCCGCTCTTGTTCGATGATGGTGACGGCGATAGAGCCGCTTTGACCGGACAGTTTCGAGCGATAACACGGACGCACTAGACGAGTCTTACGAGACGAACCTTTCTCTCTCGCTTCTCTATACGAGAGCCACACGTCGGCCGCGTGCGAGCAGAGCCACAATATCACCATCGCGCTGAGCGTTGAAAAGTTCGCGTAGCGTATAGTCTGCGTCCGGTAGCTCGATATCGGGCGTATGCTCCGTATGCACATCTGAGCTCTTCACCAGAAAGACACCATTGTTTGGGCCTCCCTTATAGAGCTGTCCGGTACTGTGGAGATACCGCGGGCCGCGCTGCAGAAGCACCGGCACACCTGCGCGCGCGCGCAACTCAGGAATGTACGTCTCGGCCAGTTGCGCATATTCTTGCTCGTTCACGAACGCGAGCACACACACGTAGTCATTAGGCTGCAGCGTCTCAAGCGCCGCGTCGACCGAAAGCAGTTGCGTCGTATCGATACGTTGCGTCCCGGAAAGCGTTGCGAGCGTCGCCTCCTTTGTCGACGCGACGTCGGGCTGATCGAACGGATTGATCCCCATCGCTACACCAAGAAGCGCCACCGTCCATTGCCACACAATCATTTCATGGGCGGCGTTCGGGCACGATTGGGGGACAGGGGTGGCAACCGGTATGATGCCGCGTCCCTCTTTGCCGAGCGACTCGGCGATAAGCTGTTCAATCCAAAGCGCAAGGGGTGCGTCGGCAAGAGGCAGGAAGGGGCCGCTGTTCTTCCAGCCCTCGTATATCAGGAGAGCGCGTGTGGCAGCAGGATTATTTTTTGCCTCCTGGCACATATGTTGTGTGGTGAAAGCCTCGGCCACAAGTACCCGATAATCAAGCCCTATCAAGGCACAGGGTGCAAGCCCGAAGATCGATAAAGCCGAAAAACGCCCTCCCACATCAGGGGGAGCGAGCAGCGTGCGATACCCACGTTGACCTGCGCGTTCAGCAAGTGGCGTACCCGGATCGGTAATAGCGATAAAATGAGTTGCGGCGGTATCTGCACCACCCAGCTCTGCCTGCGCACGCGTCCAAAAGTATGACTCAAGCGCAGTTGTCTCGATGGTAGTTCCACTCTTGCTTGAGACGATGAACAGCGTATGCGCGTAGTCGATCGCCGCATCAACGGCACGCACATCGTCAGGACACGTGGTGTCGAGCACATGAAGAGTGCGGGTCGGCATCAAAGCGGTCGCTGCCTCGAACGGCAAGGTGACGCCGGTCTGCGCGAAGACGAGCGGCGCAAGCGAAGATCCTCCCATGCCGAGCAAAACGATATCACGAATATCGCGCGCATCGGCTTCGGCAGCAAGTTCATCGAGCAGGGGCAGAAGTGCGATTGATTTTTCCGGCAGGTTAACCCAGCCCAATCGCTCGGATATCTCTGCTTGTGTCTGCTCGTCCGCAGAGAAAAGCGTCGCATCGCGCGCACAGATACGTTTTATGGCATTCACAAAATCCATAGCTCTATTATACGGTATAGCCGTGTAGCCGTCCGTTATGCTATTCTAGTACACTGTTGATGTGGGGCCTTAGCTCAGCTGGGAGAGCGCCTGGTTTGCAACCAGGAGGTCGGGGGTTCGATCCCCCCAGGCTCCACCAGACTCGTCTCTTTCACTTCTAATATACTTTTTCGTAATTTCTTTTCACGCTCCAATGAGGTATAATAAGTGCGTGAAAAGAAAGGTGGGAAATGAGCAAGTCTGCCCTGCTCGATTCGCTTGTGCGTGAGAATAAAGGGTTTCTTAAGACATCCGATGGTGTTCGGCATGGTATTTCAGGACCGTCTATCAGACGTTATGCACGATTACATTCATTTGAGCGTGTCGCGCATGGCCTCTATCTAGCTCCGGATGCGTGGAAAGATGAGCTCTATATCATTCAGGTCCGCTACCCCAAAGCTGTGTTTTCACATGAGACAGCTCTGTATCTTCTCGGTTTAGCCGAACGCGAACCCACGCAATACACGCTTACTTTGAAGACGGGAACGAACGTGACGGGTCTTACAAAACAGGGCATCAAGGTTTATAAAGTCAAAGATGAGCTGTTTGACGAGGGAATTATCGAGATGCCGTCTCCGGTCGGACATATGGTGCGTACCTATAATCCCGAGCGTACGATCATTGACCTCTTTCGTAGTCGCCGCAACATTGAGATTCAAGAGCTGCAATCAGCAGTAAGGGCGTATTTGCGCTCTGACGAGAAAAACATTCCTCTCTTGATGCGCTATGCCAAAATGTTCTCGGTTGAGAAAACTGTTCGACAGTACTTGGAAGTTCTTCTGTAATGATTCGCAATACACAGCAGTTCAAAGACCTCGTACGCAACAGATCACATGGAGATAGCGCAAAAGCACAGGCTATCATACGTGCCTACATGATGGAGCGATTTCTTGAGCGTCTTTCACTCTCATACTATCGTGATAACCTGATTCTGAAAGGCGGGGTACTCGTCTCTGCGATGGTTGGACTCGATAACCGCACTACCATGGATATCGATACTGCCATTAAGGGTTTGCCGCTCTCGGAAGAAGATGTGAGGCGGATAACCGAAGACATTATCGCAGTTCATCTTGATGATGCCGTATCTTTTGAGGTTACGGACATTGCTACCATTATGGATGAGGCGGACTATCCTGGTGTACGTGTAATGATGGTCGGAGTATTTGAAGAGATGCGCACGCCCTTCAAGGTCGATTTCTCGACCGATGACGTGATAACTCCGCGTGAAATATCGTATCCTTTCAAGTTGCTGTTTGAAGAACGTAGCATATCCCTGCTCGCGTATAACGTGTCGACAATACTTGCTGAAAAGCTGGAAACTGTTCTATCCCGTGGTATCGCCAATACACGAATGCGCGATTTTTACGATATTTACGCCTTCTTGAATACGCAAACAAATATCGACCACGATGAGGTGAAGGCAGCGTTTGAGAATACCGTTGCTAAACGCGGCGCACAGGCTGTAGCAGCCGACGCAGATACCATTCTCGACGAGCTTGCTGCCGATATCGGACTGATGAACCTCTGGGCTGCTTATCAGCGTAAGTTCGATTATGCTGCGAATGTCAGTTGGAACGATGTGATGCGTACTGTTAAGGAATTGCGTAGTTGGGTGTAAGAACGGAGAAAGTTCGATCCCCCCAGGCTCCACCAGATTTGTTTTCTAAAAATCTTCCGGTAGAACATTATCCATAAACGAGCGAAATTCCTGTACATCGTCCTCGCTGACCTCGCGCTTTTGCGGAGCTTCCTGTGGCTGCTGGAACCGCGGCACCATGCCCATCACACGCATATCGACACCCACACCGGCCGCACCGGTGCGCTGTTGAAACGTCTCGGCAATCATGCCAAGCATATCGGTAATCGCCTCCACAAACTCAGAGTCGTCTATGTCAAATTCGTCCTCATCGAAGCCACCATCACACGCCTCTTCGCAGTTCAGACACCCACCGCTGTCGCCACGCGCATCCACCAACTGCTCGTACAGTCCGCGAACCTGATCTTTCAGACCATCGGGTACGGTCACGGGCGCATCGCTCGGCGCAGACGACGGTCCCTCGTGCACGTGCACCGCGTGCTTAGGCATCGAATACTCCATGAAGACATGTTCGTCGACCAATACCGGCGTTTCAAGCCGAGCAGCAAGCGCCATCGCATCGCTTGGGCGCGCCTCTAACGTATTCTGAACACCGTTTATATCGAAGACAAGCCGCGCTAAAAACGCTTGCTCGGCAAAGTCATAGATCTCCACACGTAACAGCTGAAAGCCGGAACGCTGAATGATAGCAGCGAGCAAATCGTGGGTACCGGGCCGAGCAGGTCGTGCACGACGCAGGCCGGCAAGCAGTGCACTTGCCTCAGCGCCACCGATGTTCATGGGCATGACACGATCAACAAAAACCGATGCATCTCCCATAACGGAAAGCAGTACAACCGGTGTTTGGGTACGCGGGTCCAACCCGAGTGAGTTTACTTCAAGCGGTAACATATATTCACTTCACCTCGAATACCATTATATCACGCAAGTGCGTTAGAATCCTAAGTACAGGAGATAAATACCTAACAATAGTGCCAGCACACCCATCGTGATTTGTGCCGCTTTCGCTGCCGTTTTATACTTGGCCGAGCTCGAAATCTGGTTCGTAAGACCCACCGACGTACCAGCTACCACCATCAGCACACTATGTCCCAGCGCATAACACAGCAGCAGCGTAACTCCCCACAAAATGTTGCCCTCAACAGCAACAAGCCCCAACAGGACAACAAGTACCGGCGTTGCGCATGCCGAGGAAAACAGGCCGCTCAGGATGCCGGCAAGCAGTGCACCGATATAGCCGCGCCGTTTATTTTTAGCCAGCAAGTGTGTGCCGGGCAGCACGTTAATGAGGCCGAACATCTGCAGCGCCATCAGCACCATAAGCACACCTAATATCAGGTAAAACCACGAGCCAGCGCCGCGCATGAGCTGTCCAAGAAGCGCCGCAATAACGGCAAGTGCCGTAAGCGTGAGCGCATTACCCAACGCAAATATGAGCGCAATCTGAAAGCCGCGCCGCCCCTTTGCCTCGCTCCCGCTTACCACGCCGACAACGAGCGGAATCGCCGCCAAACAGCAGGGCAGAAAGCTCGTTAACACGCCGGCGATAAGCGCGATGAGTGGCGCAATCCACCACGCGCCGTCAACTATCCAGAAGGCAAGCTGTTCGGATATGGGGGTGATGAATTCAAGCACGATGTGATGCTACTCTGCAGCAAGGAGAGCCTGTGCAATTCCGACCAGTTCATCGTAGGAAAGCGGCCCCGTATGGCGCGTAAAGGCGTGGGTGCCCCCCTGATCTATGAGGTCGAAGGAGCCGGCGCGGAACTGATCACCCGGCACGAACGGTGTACCGTCGGCGTTAAAGATGAACTCCGTCGGAATCGCCATCAGCGGCCAGCCGTCAATAGCCTGCTGGCTGGACCAGACATCGACGAAGTGAATGGTGATATCGTCCCGGTACTCGTTGTAGAACTCTACGAGCCCCGGCAGCATGACGCGACACGAGGCGCATCCGTCAGGCCCACCGAACACAAGAATGATTGGCTTACCGGCTGCCGCAAGTTCGTCGACGTCAGCGACGGGAATAGTGAACGTCTCGACTGCAGCCAGTACCTCTGCCATGTTGCTTGGCTCGGTGTTTGCGCCACCGGCCGCAGGTGTCGAAGGCAGACCTGTCTGGCTCATCGGTTGCGTTGCCGGACGACGCTGATACTGGGTGAATGCCCACACGCCCAGCACAACTACGGCAACGATGCCGATGACGAGCACAATTTGGATGGTGTTTTTGTTTGTATTCATGTGCCTCATTGTAGCGCATATTATGTGCCTAGGTAGACGTGCTACAATAAGTGTCACACAAAGTTCACCGGACCACCCGGAAAGGATGCATGCATGGCTTTTTACTACGACGAGCCCTCCCACACCTTTAGCGAGTACCTGCTCGTTCCCGGATATAGCGATGAAAACTGTCTTCCATCTGCAGTAATGCTGGAAACACCCCTCGTACGATATGCGCGTGGCGAAGAGCCTGCGCTAAGCATTAACATCCCGCTCGTCAGTGCAATTATGCAGTCGGTTTCCAACGATACAATGGCGATTGCGCTTGCTAAAGAGGGCGGCCTGTCGTTCATCTATGGCTCGCAGGATATTGAGAGCCAATGCGCGATGATTAAGCGTGTGAAAGCGCATAAAGCCGGCTTTGTGCCGAGCGACTCGAACCTCAAGCCCGACGCAACGCTCACCGAGTTGCTCGCACTCAAAGAACGCACCGGGCACTCAACGGTTGCGGTAACCGAAGACGGCACCGCGCAGGGGCGCATGCTCGGCATCATCACAAGCAAAGATTACCGTGTCTCACGACTCGACAAGACCACGCGCGTCGATACGTTTATGACGCCGCTTGAGCAGCTCGTAACGGCACCGGAGGGTACGACGCTCTCGGCGGCCAACGATATCATTTGGGATAACAAGCTCAACCAGCTACCGATTCTTGACAAGAACGGTCGCCTGCTTAGCTTTGTGTTCCGCAAGGACTACGACGCACACAAGCGCAACGCGCTCGAGTTGCTCGACGACCAAAAACGCTACATGGTAGGTGCGGGTATCAATACACGCGATTTTGAGGAGCGCGTACCGGCGCTCGTCGAGGTCGGCGCCGATGTCCTGTGCATCGACTCGAGCGAGGGACACACCGCCTGGCAGGCACGGACGCTTGCATGGGCGCACGAGAAGTACGGTGAAACGGTCTTTGTCGGGGCCGGCAATGTCGTTGACCGTGAGGGCTTCCGCTTTCTTGCCGAGGCCGGTGCCGCGTTCGTGAAGGTCGGTATCGGTGGCGGGTCGATCTGCATCACCCGTGAGACAAAGGGTATTGGGCGCGGACAGGCGAGCGCCGTTATCGAGGTGGCGCGGGCACGCGACGAGTATTTCACAGAAACCGGTATCTATGTGCCGATATGTTCAGATGGCGGCATCGTTCACGACTATCACATGACACTTGCATTGGCTATGGGCGCTGACTTCTGTATGCTGGGCCGGTACTTTAGTCGCTTCGATGAGAGCCCCACGAACAAGGTTATGGTCAACGGTCATTATATGAAAGAGTACTGGGGCGAGGGCAGTGCGCGAGCGCGTAATTGGGAGCGCTATGAAAGCGTCGGCGCAGATGGGATGGGCTTCGTCGAAGGCGTCGACAGCTATGTGCCGTACGCCGGCTCGCTCACGGATAATATGCGCACAACGCTTGCCAAGATGCGCTCGACCATGAGCAACTGCGGAGCAATGAGCCTCTCCGAACTGCGCGAAAAGGCCCGTTTAACGCTGGTATCAAGCGTATCGATCGTCGAAGGCGGCGCGCACGATGTCGTCATCAAAGACACACAGTAAAACAAACTGTCAAGGGCGTAATAAATCGGCGCAATAGTCACACCAGGGTCACACAAGGATAGCGTTTACCCAAAAAGAGCAGCGGGGACGACAAGAACTCGGTCAGGGCGGCGATAGGCCCTGTCTCCCGTAGTGAGAATGATTTTCTCTTTGACGCGAGTTCCTACTTTCTCCTCGAACCAGTTGAGATGACGGACATCCGTGTCAGTAATATATGCGGCCATCTTGACTTCGATAGCAACAATACTCTGATCTTTTTGCACTATTGCATCGATTTCATGAGTGCCATTTCCTGTGCGCAAGTATTCTACATCTGCATCCAAACTTGCAGCATAGGTACGTAGGCTCATGATGCAAAGTGACTCAAAAAGACGCCCTGCGATACTGCCGTATTCTGGATCGTGAGGAGTATTGGCAATACCCGTGATTAAATCGTGCGCAGAAAGGCGTAGCAGTCGCGCTTCAAGTGCTGGATCTGCTAGATAGTGTTTCGGTGTCTGTTTTAAGCGACCAAAGAGGTTTTCGCCTTCACCCCAACATGGTAGCTCATCGATAAGCCACAAGCTCCGTAAAGCTTCACGATAGGCAATCGTCGTTTCTTTGGTGGGCTTATCGTCTTCGCCGGCGGTTGCAGCATCAAGCATTTTGTTGTAACTCGTCGTGGTGCCGGTTGCAGCCGCATACGCCTGCATCCAATTCAGCAGCTTGCCGGGCTGCCTAACGCGTACTCCTTGTTTGGTGAACTCCCTGTTTATAATGTTATCCACGTAAGAATTCAGGTGACGAGTCCGGACCTCTTCATTCGTCTGATATATGAAGGGGAAACCGGAGCGGACAACCTCGTTCATATAGTCTTCATACTTAAATGGTGATTTTCCGTCAATTTTTTCGGGGATACTCCCTTCCAAGCATTCCTTAAGAGTAATCAGAGGTGGCTGTTGGATACGCTCTGCAAGAGAAAGTGGGCGCATCCTCATGCGCACAATTCTACCTGCACCACTGTGAAGAGTGGGGTCTTTACTTTGGATGCTTCCCGTCAGAATAATACTCCCAAGCGAAATTCCATCATCTACCATTCTGCGCACTCGGTCCCAAACCTCCGGAAGATATTGCCACTCGTCTAGGAGAATAGGCGGAGTCTCACGATAGAGACGGTCGTAGTCATTCGCAAGAGCTATTCGCTCACTTTTTTTGTCGAGTTGAACCACCGTTTGAGCAAAGCGTTTTGCCGTGTGTGTTTTACCGACACCTTTTGCTCCGTCAATCATAATCGCAGGTAGGTAAGGTAGTATTTCAAAAAGTGTACTGTCTGCGTAACGAGGTATATCTGAGCTCATATCCAAATCTCTTTCAGAGTAGTCTACCATTTGCATGGTGTTTAGTCTACCATTTGCATGGTGTTTAGTCTACCATTTGCATGGTAAGCACCTCTGTCAGAGCCGCTCCTCAAGCACATCGCAAAGGGCATCGAGGTGATCCGGTCGGTCGTTAAGTGCAGGGATGCACGTGAGTCGTCCCTGCTCGCCGGTAATAGTGGCAAAGTACGCGCGTAGTTCGACGGCGCCATCGTACAGCGTCTCAAGACAGTCAGCCGAAAAGCCCGGGTAGACGACGGCGACATCGCGCACTCCTTCCTCGGCCCAGCGCTCTAGCACTACCTCAGGAGTCGGGCCCAGCCACGCACGCCTGTCGAAACGACACGGAAACACGAGTGCATAGTGCTCAGGGGCAAGATCCAGCCGTTCGACGAGCGCATCGACGGTCTCTTGCACCTGGATAAGGTAGGGATCACCCTGCTCGATATCCTTCTTGAGCGTCGAATGAAACGAGAACAGGAGCCGCGCTCCGGGTGCCACGCCAGAGTTCGGCGTTGGCATCGCCACACCGGCTTCGCGCACGCTCGCGGCTACCACATCGAGATACCGCTCGTTGCGGTAGTAGTCGTCGATAAACGTAAGCGGAACCGTGATGTCGCCGTGTGCTTGGAGGCGCTCGACCTCGGCACGAATGCTACCGGTAATAACACGCGCCTGCTGCGGATAGAGCGGCATTATCACCAAACGTTCGCATCCGGCCTGCTGCAGCTCGCCACAGACCTTCGCAATCGAGGGATTACCGTAACGGGTGGCGGCGCGCACCTTAACACGATAGCCGCTCCCTAAAAGTCGCTCCTCGACCCCGGCCGCCTGCGCCTGCAAGGTGCAGAGCAAGGGCGAGCCATCCTTCGTCCAGATAGCTTGATAGCGCTCAGCGCTTTTTGGGGGACGCGTACGTAAGATAATGCCGTACAGTATCGGCAGCCAGAGTATCGATGGTATATCGATGAGGTGTCGGTCGCGCAGGAACTCGGCGAGATATGCTCGGATCGCCTCTGGTGTCGGCGCGTCGGGCGTTCCCGTGTTGACCAGCAGAATACCGGTGTCAGCGCACGGGGAACAACGCATACGACACTCCTTCGTCAAACGTCGCCTGGCAGATGCGTATCGAAAACGCTTGCTCAAGCGCACCGGCAGCAATCACTTCATCGACCGTACCACCGGCAAGACAGGCGCCTCGCTGCATCACCACGAGCTCATCGGAGTATCGAAGCGCAAGATCGATATCGTGTATAACCATGATAATCGTCTTGTCCATCGTCTCGTTGAGCATGCGTATCAGCTGCATCGTCTCGTGGCACGCGCCGATATCAAGATAGGTTGTCGGTTCATCGAGGATTATGGTGCCGGTATCCTGTGCCAGCGTCATCGCAAGGAACGCCTTTTGGCGCTCACCGCCCGACAGATAACGCAGGTCGTGATTGCGAAGTGGCTCGATACCGACCAGCTCAAGTGCTGTTTCGACGTATTCTTGGTCGGCCGGGCCGAGGCGCTTGTCGAAACGCTGATAGGGATGACGTCCACAGGCGACAAGCGCCTCGACGGTCATCGCCGGTGGCCTATTTCCTTGGGCTAGTACCGCAATCTGGCAGGCGCGTTCCTTGTTTTTCAGGCTCAGCGTTGGGGTACCATCGATAAGCACCTGTCCTTCGCTCGGACGCTCTCTGCCACTGATGAGCCGTACAAGCGTGGACTTGCCACACCCGTTGGGCCCCACGATACTGGTAACCTTCCCGCGCGTAAACTTCGCGGAAAAGTCCTCCAAAAACGGAGCGCTTGTGTAAGAAAAACTGACCTGTTGTATATCAATCGCCGGCAACGGGACCCCCCTGACGATTGCGTAAAATCAGATAGATAAAGAACGGGCCTCCGAGAAACGCCATCACAATGCCGACCGGCACCTCAAAGGGCGCAAAGATAACACGCGAGGCCATGTCACATGCCACTACAAACGAAGCCCCGACCACCGCAGAGAACGGCAACACGAGCCGATTGTCGTTGCCCACAAAAAAGCGGCACAGGTGCGGCACGATGAGCCCCACGAAAGCCAGCAGTCCGGCAAAGCTTACCGAGGCTCCCGCCAGCGCCGCCGCAAGCGCGAGCATAAGCAGGCGCGCACGCGTCACGTTCATGCCCAGAGAATGTGCGGTCTCGTCTCCCAGCATCATAATGTTGAGGTTGTTAGCCGTCACAAATGCAGCGAGTAGCCCGAAAATGATGTAGCCAGCGGGCCACACCAGATCCCGAAACAACACACCAGCAAGTCCGCCCACCAGAAAGGTCGACGCGCCGACGTAGGCATCAGGGTTAAGGATAAGAATCGTGTTCATGCCGGCTCCAAATACCGCCGTAATTGCAATGCCGGCGAGCACGACTGTCAAGCGAGAGGCGTTAGCCCCCATCGCAATGCCAAAGATGATGAGCGCGGTACAGAGTGCACCGGCAAAGGCCGCCAAAGGTGTCAGCCACGTCATCGCAGGGAAAAACGAAGCTGCCAACAGCACAAACAGTCCTGCTCCGGAGTTGATACCGATGATATTCGGGCTCGCAAGCGGATTGTCGAGTGCAGCCTGAATAATGGCACCCGATACGGCCAGACCTGCACCGGCAAGCAGCGCCGCAATCACGCGAGGAAGACGAACGTTAATGAGAATGCTTCGCGCCGCGTCACTTACCGGCGCACCGGTAATCCATGCCCAGAACTCCTGCACACCTACGGAGGACGATCCCACAAAAAACGCGCATATCGTAAGCACAACCAGCGTCGCCGCGGTGAAAACCGCAGCGACACCGATAGTTTTCTTACTGGGCGCTCCTCGCACGAGATGTTATCCGTGTGCTAATCTGCGACCATTACTGGTACAGATAGTTAAAGAGCGTCCGGTAGGCCTCGGCCCAGTTGTTGTTAGGCTTAAAGCGAAAGAGTTCTTTGGCAAGCGTGATAAAGTTGCCGTCCTGTACCGCATCGAGCGTCGCCCACGCCGGGTTAGCCTCGGTCTCCTCGGTCAGGTTTTTCATGGCAGCCTCATCATCGTTACCCATTGGTATGACAAAGATAAAGTCCGGGTTCATCTCGATGACTGCTTCAAGGCTGAAGTCGCGCAGAACACTCGGGTGCTCTTCGGCAAGGTTATTGGCACCGAGCTCCTCGAGCATGATACCGGTCTGCGTCTCGGAGTTCTGCACACGTGTACCACCGGAGAACGTCGTCATCAACAGTACGCTTGGCTCGGCATCGGCCGGTACCTCAGCTTTGATGCTTTCGATTTCATCGGCAACATCTTGGCCGTTGACTTTATAGAGATCATCGCGGCCGGTGATGTCGGTAAAGATACGCAGTTGGCGCAGATAGTCCTCGAAATCGACTACCTCAAAGTAGGCGACGGTAATACCTGAGCTTTCAAGCGTGTCCTTGAGATCGACCTGGGCAGCCGCACCATCACGGCCGGTCGCTGCGCTGGTAAGGATGACAAAGTCGGGCTCGAGCGCGATAATTTCCTCGATATTGGGAGACGAAAAGTCACCGACCTGTACGATATCCGGCGAAGTTAGCTCGTATCCGCCGAACTCGAAGGCGTCACTCGTTGCACCGACAAGCGTACCACCGGCGAGCTCCCACGCATTGGCAAAGCTGCCCATCAGCGCAACAACACGTTGCGGGTTGTCAACGGTAACGGTATTGCCGAGGTCATCGGTAAACGTGTAAGCCGACGACGTAGTGGGCTCGGGTTCATCAACGGTCTGTGCGCAGCCGACAAGGCCAAGACCGAGCACGGCCGCAATAAGAACGAAAACACCGGCGCGTACTGCACGCCTATCGTAACGAGTAAGCTTATCTGTGATGTTTGTTTCCGTGGCGCCTGTCATGAAAACTCCTCTCCTGCGTAAGGTTCCCTTACGCCTCCTCTTCCAGCAATTTTTGCCCATGCGCACAGTATTCATCCTGTGCCATGATATCACCCTCATGATAGTATGCCGCACGCGCGCGACAGCCGCCGCACACTTCTTTGTAATCGCAGGTGCCACAGGCCCCACTGTATTGCTGCGTGCGAAGCTTGGTGAAGACCTCGCTCTCATTCCAGATTTCATCGAAGGGGGTCTCGCGCACATCGCCAGCCTCCTCGACCATGTAGGCACAGGGGCGCACGATACCCTCGCTGCCAATGACGCAGTAAGTCAGCCCGGCAAGGCACCCACGTGTAAACCGCGTATCGATACCCATCTGCTGAGCAACGCGAGTAAATTGAGGGGCGCAGGTCGGCTTGACGTCGATAGAGACCTCGGTCTGCTTGCGCATAATGTCTTGGAGCAAGGCTTCGTTGTCGAGTACTTCAAGACTTGTTTCCTTAATGTACTCGCCACGCCCGACAGGGATGAGGAAGAAGATATAGTGTGCAATGGCGCCGATCTCCTCGGCAAAGTCAGTGATATCGCAGATTTCGCCTCGGTTCCAATCCACGACGGTTGTATGAATCTGAAACGGCAGACCGGCTTTTTTGCAGTTCTCAATACCGGCAAGGGTAAGTTCATGCGCGCCCTCAACACCACGAAACTCATCGTGTCGCAAGGCATCAAGACTGTCAACGCTGATACCCATCGCCATGGCGCCGGCCTCTTTAAGCTTGCGCGCCACTTCCTCAGTAATGAGCATGCCATTGGTGCCAAACACCGGGCGGAGACCTTTTGAAGAAGCGTATGCTACCAGCTCAAAAATATCGGCGCGAAGAAGCGGCTCGCCGCCTGAAAAAATCATTATTTGGAACCCGGCGCGTGCGATTTCATCGATGAGCTTTTTGCCCTCTTCGGTGGTTAGCTCGCGCTCGTCAATCCCTTCAGCATCCTGATAGCAGTGCTTGCACTTCAGGTTGCATTCGTTGGTGGTCATCCACGAGACAATCATAGGCACCTTCTTCTTTTGTATGAGCTACGAAACCAGCTATGTGCACGTACGTTGTGCCCTCACCAGCTACAGAAGCCTGAACAACTCTGATTTAGGGTAGCATATGCTCGACACGACGTCTAGCGTGCTCGCTAAGAAAGAGAGCAAGATATGTGAGGCCTTGATACAACGGCCACGCCAGCACTACGAGCGGCACCCAAATAACTGCTAACTCGTTAAAGATGGGCACCAGCTCAAAGAATGCGCCAAACAGGATAAATCCACTCATAAATCCGACAGCAAGTACCGTATTCATCACCAGTTTAGTGCGCGTATATGGCTGTGTTATACGCATGAGCAGACACATACCAACGACTCCGTTAAGCAATGTGCTCAGCGTTGAGGTCTGCTCGAACGGCAGGCCCGCCGCATCACCAATCGTCTTGATAACGATTATGTTGAGCGTAATGAGTAGCGCTGCCGGCACGGCATCTCGGATAAACCGCTGCACAAATCGATCACGCATAGGGTGATAGTTGCGCTCAAATGTCAGGATGAACGACGGCACACCAATCATGAAGAAGTTGACGAGCGTCAGCTGAATCGGCACGAACGGATAGACAAACGGCAGGAAGATGAAGAGGACGGTCAGCATCATTGAAAACATGGTCTTTACCAGATAGAGCGACGCGACGTTCTCGATGTTGTTGACGACACGCCGCCCCTCCTGGACAACGTTGACCATCGAGCTAAAGTCCGAATCGATGAGTACGAAGTCGGCGACAGTGCGCGCTGCGTCAGAGCCGCTCGCCATCGCCACGCCCACATCAGCCTCACGTAGCGCGCGCGTATCATTAACACCGTCACCGACCATACCGACGGTATGCCCGTTGCGCTTGAGTACGCGTATCATCTCCTGTTTTTGTGCTGGCGTTGTGCGTCCGAACACGGTGTAGGTCTCCATGATGTCATCAAGGGTCGTGCCGTCGGCAGTCTTGAGGTCACTATCGAGCTCAAGCGCACTCATATCAATATAGCGCTCAGCGTGCGCGACGCCCGCCTTTGCGGCAATCGTTGAGACCGTGCAGGGGTCATCGCCCGAAATGACCTTGATAGCAACATCTTGCTCGGCGAAAAATGCGAACGTATTGGTGGCTGTCTCGCGGATATTGTCGGCAAACACAATAAGCGCATAAGCCGTGAGATTAGCAGGTGGTGTTGTGGTACCTTCGTCAAGCGGCTCGAAGCTGTGCGCAAACAGCAAAACGCGCAGGCCACAGGCGGTGCGCTCGTTAATCGCCGCGCGTACATCTGGTGGCATTTCGTGTCCAGGTAAGACGAACTCGGGCGCACCGAGCACAAACGTGCTGTGGGTCGCAAACGATGTCGCGCTCCACTTGCGCTCTGAGGAGAACGCAATCGCGTGTTCGACTGTCCAGCTTCCGCCTCCGCCAAACCGTGCGTGTAGTGCATGTGCCGTCTCGTTATTGTTGCTGAGCGTGGCGACAAACTCCCGAAGTGCCGTATCGATAGCAGCAGCCGTGGATGGCGTCGACGGCGCGTGCGTGGTGTGCGTAGTGTACGTGGTGGCCGACACAAGTGGCACCACCTCATCGATATTGAGGGTACCGTCGGTAATCGTGCCAGTCTTGTCAACGCACAGCACATCGACACGTGCGAGCGTCTCAATCGATGGCATCGACTGCGTAAGCGTCCGGTGCTTCACGAGATGGTATGCGCCGACCGCAAACGCCACACCGGTCAGCAGCACCAGCCCCTCCGGCACCATACCGACGGTCGCAGCCACTGCACCGAGCACCGCCGTCGAATAGTCACCCTCACTAAAATAGGTTCGCGCAAAGAGAAGCGCGCCGAGTGGCACAATAGTGAACGTCAGCACTCTAATGATAATCCGAATGATGCGCATGAGCTGCGAGTTTGATTTCTTTTCGTAGCGCATATCGGCCGAGATTGACTGCGCGTAGCTCTGTGCGCCAACCGACGTTGCCTGTGCCGCGCCACTTCCCGCCACCACAAAGCTTCCCGAGAAGATCTTGTCGCCCACACGTTTTGCCACCGGATTTGCCTCACCGGTCAAGAGCGACTCATCTACCTCAAGCCCCTCAACATCGAGCACGACTCCGTCGGCACACACCTGCGTGCCCAGCGCGAGAAGTATCGTATCGTTAAGTACGACCTCATCGGTTGCGATTTCGTGCGTGCGTCCATCGCGCAGCACGCGCGCGTACGCCTGTGTCAGAACTGCAAGCCGATCGATGGTAAGTTTTGCGCGAATCTCCTGCGCCGAACCGATAAACGTGTTTGCCACCGCAACGAGAAAAAACAATCCGTTTCGATACTCTCCCGTAGTAAGCACAAGCGCAAAAAGTGCCGCGTTAAGCACATTGAACAGCGTAAAGGTATTGTCGCGGATAATGCGAGGGATTGAGCGCGTCAAGGTGCGCGGCGCCGTGTTGACCTCGCCAGCTGCAACACGTTCCTCGACCTCAGCGGCCGTCAGCCCCATCTGCAGTGCCTTGTGTGGCGGTGTGCTGGCGCTTGTTTTTGCAACGTCCGTACTCATGCATCTATTATGGCAGAGTTATTACAGCAAAGTGACGGCGAAAGCAAGAGTGCCGACATTTTGCCGGCACTCTTGAGTTGCATATGTGTAGGTTCGCTAGTTAGCAAGACCTGATTTTTCGAGAGCTTCTTTAGTAGCTCGCTCAATAATGATCTCAGCATCTGGTGAAACCATAACCCCCGTACCCAGTATGGCATCAACCAACTCTTGTTCGCCCACCAGAAGCCAGGTGTCGTCTACCTTGACCAGACGTGCCGTTACAGTTGTCGTAATAGTCGGCTCAGCTTTTCTCAGAGTATCGCGCGTGAGTTGAAGAATCTGATCTTCGTCAAGCGTATCCAAAGCATCTTGCTCCTTGAGTTCTTGCATGTAGGCCACGAGCTCTTCCTGAACTGCTTCGGTGAGAAGATAGTCCGTGTCTCGGCGCGTTATCTCAAGTTCAACGACTGCTTGATCTCCCGTGATAGTTTCGCCAGATACCAGCTCTACTTCAAGCTTATTAGGAGGAAAATCCACATCTTTGATGACATAAGTGATGCCGTTTTCAAGAGCAGCATTCATGTCTTGCGCTGCCTCAGCATTGATGGCACCAAAAGATCCTTCATCTACAATAAACACATTCGCCGCCTCGAAATTACCGGAATTTAGCGCAGCAAACATGTCCTCGACGGTAGCACGAACCTCTGCTTCGGCCTCGGTGTTGTCACCACAGCCCACAAGCAAGAATGCGCTGCACATCAGCACAACGCTCATCCCCAACAATAACAATCGTTTTTTCATAACTCGCATCCCTCCATGCCAAAATACACATCAGCCTTTAACTATAACAGAGAACAAGGGTGATTGTGATTATTGACGGAATGCTGGTGGACCTGGGAGGACTTGAACCTCCGACCTCACGCTTATCAGGCGTGCGCTCTAACCACCTGAGCTACAGGTCCGGTAGACGTGCCGACTCAGCGTACCAGATAGCCTGTTTGTGCGCAAGTACAACACTCACCGTACGCGCAAGTTGTCGGTAAAGGGAGTCTTTGTAGCCAAAGCCAACTCTTCACCTTCGGTAACGCCACCAATGAGCTCGACAAGCGTGTCACTTCGGCGCCCTACCGTGACCTCGCGTTTGGCAAGCGTATCACTCGCAAAGGGGCCGGTGCCATCTGCGCCCTGCACCACGTAGACATAATCGTGACCGCCTTCGGTAAAAAGCGCATCGATTTCAGTTATCAGCACATCGTGTTCTGTGCCGATGGAGATAACGACTTCGCCTTGCATGCCGATACGCAGGCTGATGTCTTCGGTGAGCTCATCATCGAGCTCGTCGAGCGTTATTACCACCGGAAAGACAATGGAGCCGGTCAACGTCGGAGTCGCCGTTGGCGCAATCGTGCTTATGCGGCCGGTGAGCTCGATGTCGGGGTAGCTATTGAGCGTAATCTTTGCAGTTTGGTCGACGGCGACTTCGGCGATATCGGCTTCGTCGACATCGGCCGTGAATTCTACATCGGCGCCGAAGGGGTTTATCTCGTCGAGATTGCCCATCGTAATGAGACCAGAGGCCGTAACCTCGACGATGAAATCGCTACGCGTAACCGGCACGACGGTGACCTCAACGCGTTGCAACTGCCACCAGTAGTTTACCCCTGCTGCTAGACCCAACACCGCCACCAGTGCGATACCTATCCAGATAACTCGCTTCATGCGCCTGTTTCGTCTGCAGCGACCTCATCAACGGTAGACTCATCGCCTGTGATATCGTCATCTCCAATATCATCGTCGCCTAACTCGTCGAGAAGCGTGGGCTCGGTGTCTTCGTTTTCACCGACGTCTGCCGCAGCCTTCGACTTGCGTTTTTTTGCACTTGAAACACGCGCTATGGCACTTACACGATCATCATCGCCGACGTTCATAATCTTCACGCCCTGTGTTGCGCGTCCCAGACACGATATACCGCTCGCTTTGACGCGAATGACGACGCCCTCCTCGCTGACCAGCATGAGTTCATGGTCAGGTTGGACTATTTTCATCGCGCTCAACAGGCCTTTTTTGTCGGTCATGACAATCGTCTTCACTCCGCCGGAACCACGATGATAAACGGGATACTCTGAAATCGGCGTGCGCTTGCCATAGCCACGCGCCGTCACAACCAAAAGCTCGCTGTCCTCAGGCGCAATCTCCATGCCAAGACACACGTCGTCATCGGCAAGTTTGATGCCGCGGACACCCTGCGTATCGCGTCCCATGGGGCGCGCCTCCGCTTCATCCCACAGAAGCGCCTTGCCTGCGCTTGAGACCTGCACGACCTTTTGGCCCGGCTGCACACGACGCACCGCGATGAGCTGGTCGTTCTCGCGTAAATTGATTGCGATGATGCCATTGCTTTGTACGCGTCCATAGGCGGCCATGTTCGTCTTTTTGACCATGCCACGCTCGGTCGCAAAGAGCAAGAACTCGTCTTCAGGGAATGTTTTTGCATTGATGACGGCTGCAATCTGTTCGCCTTGCTCGAACGGCAACAGGTTGATAGCCGCGGTGCCCCGCGCGTGGCGGCTGCCCACCGGCAGCTCGTGCACCTTCAAACGATAGACCTTGCCCTTCGTCGAGAAAAACAGCACGTAATCGTGCGTAGAGGCGATGAAGAGGTGCTCAACGAAGTCATTGTCCTTCAAGTTGACACCTGCCACGCCCTTGCCGCCGCGCTTTTGTTGGCGATACGTCGCAACCGGCAATCGCTTGACGTAGCCAGCCTTCGTGATGGTGACGACCATGTCCTCCTCAGCGATAAGATCCTCAACATCGAGGTCTTTGGCGGCGCCGGTAATCTCGGTGCGGCGTTTATCGGCAAACTTTTGCTTGATTTCGGTGAGCTCGGTCACGATGATTTCAAGCACCATATGGATGTTGGCGAGCACTTCCTCAAAGTAGGCAATCTTTTCGAGCAGTTCAGCAAGTTCGTCCTCGATTTTGCCACGCTCGAGCCCGGTAAGGCGACGTAGCCTCATCTCGAGAATCGCGTTTGTCTGTATATCGGTGAGCTTGAAACGTTTCATCAGCGCAGTTTTTGCGTCTGCGTCAGTCTTCGAGCCACGGATAATCTTTATGACCTCGTCGATATTGTCGAGCGCAATGACGTATCCTTCGAGAATATGCGCGCGTTCCTTGGCCTTGCGTAGGTCGTGCTCGGTACGGCGCGTGATGACCTCTTTTTGGTGCTCGATATAGTGATGGAGAGTTTCCTTGAGCGTGAGCACCTGTGGCACGCCATCGACGAGCGCCAGATTAATGATGCTAAAGTTCTGTTGCAGCTGTGTGTTTTTGTACAGTTTGTTCAATACAACCTGCGGGATTGCCTGCTGCTTGAGCTCGATGACGATACGCATGCCTTCGCGGTTTGATTCATCGCGTAGCGCGCTGATTTCGGTAATCTTTTTGTCGCGTACAAGCTCGGCAATCTTTTCAACGAGCTTGACCTTGTTCACCTGGTAGGGAATCTCGGTAACGATAATACGTGTGCGACCGGTTGAGGTCTGCTCGATGTTCGCGCGGCCACGCATGCAGATCGATCCGCGGCCCGTCTCGTAGGCTTGCCGGATGCCACTCGTACCCATAATAAGGCCGGCCGTCGGCAAATCGGGCCCAGGAAGCACTTTGAGCAGGTCTTCGAGCGTTGCATCCGGCTCTTGAATGAGCAGAATTGTCGCATCGATGACCTCACCGAGGTTGTGTGGCGGGATATTGGTAGCCATGCCCACCGCGATGCCGGCACTGCCGTTGACGAGCAGGTTCGGATAGCGTGCCGGGAGCACCAACGGTTCTTGGAGCGACTCGTCGTAGTTCGGCCCATAGTCGACCGTTTCTTTTTCAAGATCGCGCAGTAGCTCAAGGGTGACTTTTTGCAGGCGCGATTCGGTATAACGCATCGCGGCCGGATTGTCGCCATCGACCGACCCAAAGTTGCCGTGCCCGTCGATAAGCGGCACGCGCAGCGACCATTCCTGCGCCATGCGCACCATCGTGTCGTAGACAGCCTGGTCACCATGAGGGTGATACTTACCGATGACTTCACCGACGGTCCATGCCGATTTTTTATACGGTTTAGAGGGAGTAAGCCCTGACTCGCTCATCGCGTAGAGAATGCGTCGATGCACCGGCTTGAGCCCGTCGCGCACATCGGGAAGTGCGCGCGACACAATAACACTCATCGCATACTCAAGAAACGAAGCGCGCATCTCCTTGTGAATTTCAACCGGTAGCACGGTGGTACCGCCGGTATCGAGCGGAAGAGTCTCGCTCTTGCCTGTCTTTTTATCTGCCATGGCTGTACCCCCTCCCTAGATATCCAAGAATCGAACGTCTTTAGCGTGACGCTGAATGAATTCTTTGCGTGGCTCGACCTGATCTCCCATAAGATCGCTAAAGATCTCGTCGGCGAGCATTGCGTCCTCCATCGTGACCTGTATGAGTGTACGCCCGGCAGGGTTCATCGTCGTCTCCCAGAGTTGTTCGGGGTTCATCTCACCGAGACCCTTGTAGCGCTGGATGCGATACCGTGCGTTTTCACCGAGCTCGGCGATGTGTTCTTGCAGCTCATCATCGCTATACGAATAGCGATTCGTTTTGCCGGCAGTGAGCTTATAGAGTGGCGGCTGGGCAATATAGACGTAGCCTTGCTCGATAATCTCACGCATAAAGCGGAAGAAAAACGTGAGGATAAGACAGCGAATGTGTGCGCCATCGACGTCGGCGTCGGTCATGATGATGGCTTTGTGGTAGCGCAGCCCTTCGATGTCAAACTCCTCGCCGATGCCGGTACCCATCGCCGTTATCATCGCCTGTATTTCTTGGTTCGAGAGCGCGCGACTTGCGCCGGCACGCTCGACGTTGAGAATCTTACCACGCAAAGGCAAAATTGCTTGTGATGCCCGGTCGCGCGCCTGCTTTGCGCTGCCGCCGGCGCTGTCGCCCTCGACGAAATATATCTCGCAGAGCGTGGGGTCGGTTAGCGAGCAGTCGGCGAGCTTGCCGGGCAGCGAGCCAGCGCCAAAAAGCGCGTTTTTGCGCGTCGCCTCGCGTGCTTTGCGAGCAGCCGCGCGCGCCTTAGCCGCCTGCGTGGCCTTGCCCACGATAAGCCGTGCCGGGCGTGGATGTTCTTCCAGATACTCGGCAAGCCCTTGGGTCACCACCTGTTGCACGAGCGAGCGCATTTCAGTATTACCGAGCTTGGTTTTGGTCTGTCCCTCAAACTGTGGGTCGTGCAGCTTCACGCTTAAAACCGCCGTAAGACCCTCGCGCACATCATCGCCCGAGAGATTGGCATCTTTTTCTTTAAGGATATTTTGGCGGCGCGCATAGTCATTGAGCGTACGTGTGAGCGCGTTTTTGAAGCCATCGAGGTGCGTGCCGCCTTCATGGGTGTTGATGTTGTTTGCAAACGCGAGTGTGTTCTCGGTATAGCCGGTGTTCCACTGGAGTGCCACCTCGACCGCGCCGTCGTCGGCCTCGGCGCTAAAGTAGATGGGCTTCGCGTGAATCGTCTCCTTGTTTTTGTTGAGGTATTTTACGAAGTCAATGATGCCACCTGCGTAGCGAAACTCGTCTTTGATGGGCTCCTCGCCACGCTCATCGGTAAGTGTGATGCGTAGATCACGATTGAGGAACGCCGTTTCGCGCAAGCGGGTGCGGAGTATTTCGTAGTCGAAGTCGGTCGTTTCAAAGATGTCAGCATCGGGCCAGAACGTAATCTTGGTACCGGTTGCCTTTGACGTGCCGGTCGCAATAAGTTTGGCCGTCGGCTTGCCGTATTGGTATTCCTGCGCCCAGATTTTGCCATCGCGCTTGACCTCGACCGTAAGGCGCTCGGAAAGTGCATTCACGACCGATGAGCCAACACCGTGAAGACCGCCGGAGACCTTGTACCCTTCGCCACCGAATTTACCGCCAGCATGGAGCACCGTGAGCACAACCTCGACGGTTGGCTTACGTAGTTTGGGATGGTTTTCAACGGGGATACCGCGGCCGTTGTCGATAATTGTGACCGATCCGTCTTTGTTGATGGTAATGTCGACGGCGGTACAGTGTCCGGCAAGTGCCTCGTCAACACTATTGTCGACGATCTCGTAGACAAGATGGTGGAGGCCGCGCGGCCCCGTCGAGCCGATATACATGCCGGGCCGTTTGCGAACAGCCTCGAGACCCTCAAGCACCTGAATATCTTTAGCCGAATACGACGATTCAGTCTTTTTTGCCACCGGTATTCTCCTTGTGTTTCATGCGCCCTTGCCGCACGTCTCTCCCACACGATAAGCGCCCCTCTAGAGCACCCCTATGAGCGCCTATTGGCGCCTATCACATTATCGCACGGGGCGCGCAAAGAACTTGAGCGACGTTACGACATCGGCACCAAGCTTTTCGTTTATTTTCTGAGCGTACTCATGTGCAAGGAAAGACAGCTCCTGCGCCCATATCGCATCGTCAACCGTTACCATGACGGTGGTGTCTCTGAGAATGATTGATGTCGTGTGTTCGCTGACCGTGGGGCCCGCGATTTCACGGAAGGCCTGTGCGATACCGCTCTGCTGCTTGAGGTGTGTGCCGGCAGGGTCGAGACGATTGACGAGCCGGTCAAGCGAAAGCTGAAACGAGGGCATATACGTTTTTTTGTCGAGATTGTATTTATCGGGAATCATAAGTGACACCCTCGATGGTGCCCTCGATGGTGCGGTGGCCTGGGAAAAGCGAACGTATGTTTCACGTGAAACATTGGGTCGCCCTCTTGAGAAGGTTGGCATCAAAATACTCGATGTGCGCAGTAGTGATGACGGTCTGGGCGATGTCACCCACGCGTTCAGCAAGTGCTTGACGCCGCGACCCGTCAAGCTCGCTCATGACATCGTCGAGGAGAAGGAGCGGTTTTGCACCGGTCACCTCACGTACGACCTCTATTTGCCCCAACTTCCACGCCAGCGCGATGGTGCGCTGCTGTCCTTGGCTACCAAAAGTTCGCGCACTATGTCCATCGAGCAAAAACTCAATATCGTCGCGGTGTGGTCCGACCGTGGTTATTCGCCGCGCGCGTTCATCGTCGCGACTGGCTGCGAGTGCCTGTATAAGATCGGCCTTGAGAGCCTCGGTCTTCTGGTTGCTGCCCGCCCACGCCGACGCGATGTTGATGTCAAGTGTGCAGGTTGCATCGAGAGCTTTGTGTTGTGCGACTATGTGCGGAGTAAGTCTTTCTAAAAGCCCTCGCCGATGACCATAGAGAGCTATTCCGAGATCTATAAGCTGATCGGTCCATGCGTCAAAAATATCACCTTTATAGTGGCCGTCCCGCAAGAGCTTGTTGCGCCCCGCGAGTGTTTTGTTATATTCGGTTTTGAGTCGCCCAAACGATGAGGAGAGCTGGCAGCCAAGATCATCGATTTCATTGCGGCGCGTTTGCGCAGAGTCCTTAACTATGCGTAGATTATCGGGCGTAAACACAATGACCGGCAAGACGCCCGCAATTTCGCGCGCGTTTTTGTGCTGCTTGCCGTTAACGATGAACTCGCGCGCGTTTTGTTCTATGTGCATCGAGACTTCGCGGATACGGTCGCCGTCGCACGCCACAAGTTCGGCGCGTGCAAAAGGTGACCCGTGACAAATAAGCTCCTCGTGGCGAGGTCGTCGGAATGACACCCCTTCGCACGTTAGTTGCAATGCCTCTATGATGCTTGTTTTTCCTGTTGCGTTCGGCCCATGAATAACGGTAAGGTGTGGGTCAAAGGTGTATTCCGCCTCCTTAAACACACGAAAGTCTTTTAGCTGAAGTTTTTTAACGAGGAAGGCCACGCCACACCAAGGCACACGCTATGTCGAGCGAACCGGCATAAAGAGATACGTAAAGTTCTCTTCTTCGCTTGTCATCACGCCTGGCTTCATCGATTCAACAATCTCAAGTGTTATAAATTCACTGCTCATAACACTAAGCCCATCAAGTAGATAGTTGGGATTAACCGCGATGAAATTGTCATCTCCTTCAATTTTTACCATAACATTTTCTTCAGCCTGCCCATAATCTTGTGCGCTCGCCGCGATAGTAAGAGCGCTATCCTCAACCGAAACGGTCATCTTAAGGGCTGCATTATTGAATGCAAGAAGTGCAGCGCGCTTAACCGCAGCAATCATCTCCTCTCGAACAAGTATCACAGAGGTATTAAACTCGGTGGGGATAAGCTGGCGGTAGTTAGGATAATTACCTTCTATACGACGAGTTACTAGTGTTATATTTTCACAGGAAAATTGTATCTGGTTAGTGGTGAGAGTAATTTCAATATTCTCCTTAGGTAATACCATGTTCACTACGTCATTAAAGACCTTACCGGGTACCAAAATTTCAAACTTCTCACTCGTTTTAGCCTCTGTTTGCTGTTCAGACATAGCGAGCCGATACCCATCGGTTGCAACCATCTTGATAGTATTTTCCTCGATAATAACTAAGATGGCCGTGAGCACTGCGCGAGTTTCATCTCGACTTACTACCTTACTTACTTTGTTTACCATGTCTTTTATGGTGGATGCTGGTAAAACAATTGATTGGGTTCCTTCTATTTCAGGAAAGTGAGCGAATTCATCGGTATTGAGAGTACGAATAATGAAGTGAGCTTGTTGAGAACGAATGCTTAACATTTCATCCTCGGTTTCAAGTAATACCGAAGATTCAGGCAATGAACGTACAATATCGTTGAATATTTTGCCCGGTACAACGACACGTCCTTCTTCCTCAACAAGACCAGCACAGCGAACACAAATCGATGTTTCGAGATCTGTGCCAAAAAATTCTACCGTGTCTTTTTGGGCAACAATCAAAATACCGGCAAGGATAGGAATGGAGGAGCGCGATGCGATGACTTTGAGAACTTCAGGTAAGGCCTCGGCCAGATTACTTTTTGAGATATTCAACTTCATAGTATTCCTTCCTTATATATTAAAATAATAATACTAATAATAAGACGTGTTAATTATGTTAATAAGTCATTTTTTCCCACATCAACTACTAAATTATCGTTAGGAAAAGCATGTTAAAAAGCAACAAACTTTTCCACACTTTCCACCGCGTGCGGTACATATCTTTTAAGTATGCCATTTTTTCCCCATTAGATAGCACGCTTATTCACATAGTCTGTTAATTGCTTAATTTGGTTAAAAACATCTCGGTCTTCGCCCATTTTTTTCGATATTTTCTTTACTGCATGAAGTACCGTTGTATGGTCTTTTCCGCCAAAAGCACGTCCAATTGCCGGGTATGAAGAGTCGGTCATCTCCTGGCAAAGAAACATTGCAATGTGGCGCGCATGAATAATATCCTGTTTACGTTTAGTGCCGATCAGCTCGTCACGGGTCAGATGATAATATCGACAGGTCTCCTTCATAATAGTTTCTATAGAGATAGGGCGTTTCTGTTCCTCGGTGAAACACTCGGATGTCGCCGCCAGCACAAGATCAAGATTAATATTGGCAGCGTGTCGTAGACCGGCCCATGCCGTAACACGATTACAAATACCTTCCATCTCACGAATATTGCCCGATGACTTTTCGGCAATGTAAGAAAGTGATTCGTCATCAAAAGTGGCATCCATTTTTTGTGTGTATTGTTGAAGAATAGCCAGCTTAACTTCGTACGAGGGGGTTTGTATATCGGCCATCATGCCCATCTTAAAGCGGGAAACAAGACGATTGTCTAAGTCAAGGCGATCGGGTGATCGGTCAGAAGCAATAACGACCTGCTTGTGCTGGTCGACAAGGGTGTTAAGGGTGTGAAAAAAGAAATCAGTCATGCCCTGTTTGCCTTCGATAAATTGAATGTCATCAACGATCAGAACATCGGTTGAGCGATATGTTTCACGCAGCCACTCAATATCGACCTTTTTCTTGCTCATCATGGCCTTTACATATTGGTTGAGCATTGCCTCAAGCGTTGTGTAAATAATTCGCTTATGGGGATAACATTCTGCAATGTAGGCGCCGATTGAGTGGAGGAGGTGCGTTTTACCAAGTCCCGGGCCGCCCCAGAGGAAAAGGGGGTTGTACTTAAGGCCGGGCGACTCGGCTACGGCAAGCGCTGCGCTGTATGCGAGATCGTTTGACTCGCCGGTAACAAACGAGTCGAAGGTGAACTTTTGATCAAATTGATTGTCCTCAACCGTTTCGGGAATACTTTCTTCTTGTACGACCGCATCGACCGCATCGGCTTCAGTCTTTGCCTCAATAAGTGCCGTAAGATTTGGGTCGAGCACAACTTCGACGGTCACCGGCAACCCGGATATCTCCGTAGCAAGCTCACTCAGTTCTGACTGGTGCATGCGGGCGATGAGACTATATACAAACGAGTTGGTAACACCGACGACGAACTCACCATCTTCGGTGATGCCGAGCGGAACCACGCGCGAAAATGTGCTTTCCATACGCGCCTGGCCGATATTTTTGTTGAGCCGCACAAGCATCTCGGACCACAAAGTGTCCTTATCGATGACGTCATCATGGAGAAAGCGGTAGTCCTGCCTGGGCTGTTCGTCAGGTGTCGGCGTTTCGGGGATCAGGGTCGTTCGTTCCGTTGTCTGTTCTTGTGGCACAGTAATATCCAATCGTCCGTTAATCAAGTGAGGAAAGATACTCGACGTATTCAAATCCAGCAGGTGAAAGCGTTCGTTTTCCTGCATTGGTGCGGGCGACAAGCCCATGGTGTTCAAGTGCGGACAGGTCTCGATGTGCGGTGGCAACGGCGATCCCCAGTGTGTCGCAGATAAGCTGGGGCCCGACCATCTCGTGCCGCAGAAACACGGTGAGCACCTCTTTTTGGCGTGAGGTAAGCGGGAATGTGGTGCGGAGTGCTGATGTGTGGGGTGCTGGCCGGACAGGCGTATCGGCCGCCACAGGAAGCGATGTGCTAGTCGGCAGTGGGCTGTCCGGGCGCACACTAAGCGTGAGCATCGTACCACCCTGCAGATTTGAAGCCAGACGTAACGAGCCGTTGCGGCTCTCAATGTACTCGCGCATGATGGTGAACCCGGCACCAACACCGCGGATACTCTGTTTCATCTCAGGCGTTGCGCTTGAAAAACCGGTATTCTGTGCTGCATGGGGGTGTGCAATGCCCGGACCCTGATCGCTAAAACTAAGGGTTTGGCCGGCCTCAGTTATCGAGATGACGACTTCAGCGAAGTGGGCGTGGATGAAATTCGAGCATGCCTCGGCGATGATGTGATAGGGAAATGGCGCACCCAATGCGGAGAGCTGCGAGTGAGTGGTGGCGGCAAGAGCACCAATAGTATCGCGTGCAGTCGTGTATGGCACATCGATGATGCGCGGCGGATGTGCGGGATCTTCATAGATGGCGATGCGTGAAGTCTGTGGCTCAAACATTTTCGCTTCAGCGACGTATTCTGAATGGTCAAGGTTGTGAACAAGCGCAAGGCCGTCACGACCACCGATTGGAGCGACTGTTGGTGCCTCTCTTTGTGGTGCGTGTGCCACACCGATCCTTTCCACTCGTTTCCATAATCCACAAAGATATCCACAGCTGTCAATAACTTTTTACCTCTGCTAGAGGTGGCTGAGTGAAAAATAAACAGCGGTTTTTCATAATCGAACCGATGTTCGTGCTACGTGACCTGCATCTTTCATATTTTTCCACAACTGGTGAAAACTTGTGGGAAACTTTGCGAAAGAATGAAAACTTCGCGGGAAAGATACACAAGATATTTTCAACTGTCAAGATACACAAAGGAACCATATCCTACCACTAAAAAAGAGGGTTTTCAGGACTTTCCGTAGCGTTCCAGTTTTTCCACGGTAGTTTCCATGAAAAGACTGGGCTTTCCACAGTTTCCACAGATTGCAAAGTTTTTCGTTTGACAGGGATGAGGGCTATTCGTACAATGGTGTGTCCGTAAAAAGCGCACGACACGCGCTGTGTGTGGCGTGGAGATAGCCGTGATGGTGTGCTTGCGCGGGATAAGTGCGCAGCGGTTCACTGAGGAGGAATTGTGAGCAAGAGAACGTATCAACCCAATAATCGCAAGCGTGCCAAGGTGCATGGCTTTCGCGCACGCATGTCTACTGCTGGTGGGCGTGCGGTGCTGGCTAGCCGCCGTCGTAAGGGACGCCACGTTCTGTCTGCCTAACGGTGGGTTTGTCTAGGATGGGCGGCGTGATGGATGTGGTTATTCGCTCATCAGACGATATTGGTGCGGTTTTGAAGGGAGGTCGTCGAATAACGACACCTCTCTTTTCTTTGTACTATTTGGCGCATGGACAGTGGGGCGATAACCTTAGTGAGGTTCACACGAGCGATGGGGCTTGCGAGAGAGTGGTCCCCGTGTATCGTGTTGCATATGTTGCTGGTAAGAAAAACGGTAACGCGGTTTGGCGCTCACGCGCCAAGCGCAAACTTCGTGCGGCGTGGCGACTCAAAAGTGTGCAGATGCGATGCGAGGGCGGAGTTTGTGAGGGTGTGCGCGAGAGCGCTACAGGCAGTGTAGTAACCGGTGGGGCAGCCGACAGTGCTTGCGAGGATGTGGTGGGCGTTGACATGGTGCTGGTCGCACAACGTGAAATTATATGGGAAAACGCACAGATTATTGCTACAATGCTAGACGGTGCGTTGGTGCGTGCGCGGCTGGCTCAATGAGCTCGATGAAGCTGTGGCCTCGTACGATACTTGCGCTCGTGATACGAGGGTATCGGCAGGTCATCTCCCCTCTTTTTCCCGCAACCTGCAAATATTACCCAACGTGCTCAATGTATGCTATTGAGGCCGTTGAGAAACAAGGAGTTTTTCGTGGGGGTTGGCTTGCGATCAAGCGGATTGTTCGCTGCAACCCATGGAGTCATGGTGGTTACGACCCCGTGCCGTAATCCAAGGCGAGTTGACGTATTGCTAGCACTATTATAAGGTAACAGTGTTAGTAATCTAGCAAGGGTGCCCAGTAAAGGAGACCACTGTGGGTATATGGACGAGTTTTGTAAATTTGCTGTTTGAGGCATTACTGCAGGTCTATTATGTGGTGGGTGATTGGGGGCTTGCCATCATCCTGCTGACCGTGGTGTTTCGTCTGTTGATGACGCCGTTGATGATCAAGCAGGTACGCTCAACCTATGAGCTCCAAAAAGTGCAGCCGCTCATGAAGGAGATTCAAAATAAATATCGTGACAATCCTGAAGAGCAGCGCAAAAAGATGGCCGAACTGTATTCTGAGCACAAGATCAACCCGTTTGCAAGTTGCTTGCCAATGCTCTTACAAATGCCCTTGTTTTTCGCACTGTTTCAGATGCTCGCTGCCCCTATGGGGGATAGAGCCGGGGGGCCGCTCTGGCAGTATTTTGAGGCACAAGGCGGAGGCACCGGCAGCTTTTTCGGTATTATTCCCGATATTATGCTGAGTTCAAGTAGGGTGTTTGCCGAGCAAGGATGGGCTGCTGCTGTCCCCTACGTCGTGCTGCTGGTGCTCTTTGCGTCCAGCATGCTTGTCCCGACGCTCATGATGCCGGGTGACAAAAACCAGCGGTGGCTTATGGGCGGTATGTCACTCTTCATGCTTTATATCGGTTGGGGAATGCCTGCCGGTGTGCTTCTCTATTGGGATACTTCGTCGTTCATCGGTATCGGGCAGCAGTGGTTCGTGCAACGTGCGATGAAAAAAGCGACTGGCGATGACGAGATTGTGGTCGATAAGCCAAAGAAAAAGAGCCAGAAACAACTCAAGCACGAAGCCGCGCGTGAAGAGGCAACGGGCTTTGCCGGAGGCGCAGATTTAACCAAGAAAAAGAGTGCCTTCGAGAATGTTTTTGGAGGCAAGAAAAAAGATTAGTGTGCGTGTTATGAAGGCATGCCACAGGGGCGTGAGCGCGTGAAAGGCCGTGAATGGCTGAGAACCAAGGAGGATATTTCATGAGTGAACCTAACGAAACAATCGATACCGACATAGCGTCAGATGAAGGTGTATCGGAAGAGGCGAATGAGTCAATCGAGCCAACTAATGCGGACAGTCGTGCCGGGCGTGAAGCGAGCGCGGTAAGCGACGAAGAGATTGACACACTAGCTGATACTGCGAAAGAGGTTCTCGAAGAGATACTTGCGTTTTTCAGGCTCGAGGACTATGAGATCGATGAGTTTGAGGGCGATGAAGGTGAGCTCATTTTGGATATCGCAGGCGAGGATATGAACCGTCTTATTGGCTATCACGGGCGCACGGCCGAGGCGCTACAGGTTGTTGCAGCAGCGATAGCATGTCGTCGGTGTGGGGTGTATTACCCTGTTACGATCGATGTGGCGGGCTACAAACACCGCCGCAAACAGAAAGTCATCGATATTGCACAGGATGCTGCCGAGCGCGCCATTTCTACCGGTCGTGAGATTACGCTCAAGCCAATGAACCCAGCGGAACGCCGTCAAGTGCACATGGCTTTGAGCGAGGTGGCATCTGTGACGACCGAAAGTGAGGGGCGCGGAGATTATCGCCACGTCGTTGTTGTGCCGGCCGAATAACTTGCTGCGCGAGGAGCTGACTGTGGAGGGAGTTGCCAAAAACTCATGAGCCGTGGATTTTTGGCAAAATGTTTCACGTGAAACATTTTCCGGAAAATGCTCTACGTAAGCATCTGCAATGGGTGCTCCATACGACGCGCACGCTTAATCTAACCACCATTACCAATCCCGAAGAGGCATGGCAGCGACATGTTCTTGACTCGTGCGCTGCCGGAAAACTTGTCGCTGAGGCGCCTTCTGGCGCGCTATTAGATATGGGTTCGGGGGCAGGGTACCCAGGAGTTCCTCTCGGGCTTCTGAGCGGACGAGAGACGCTTTGCGTAGATTCCGTGCAGAAAAAGGCACACGCACTCGAAGCTTTTTTGCGCAGTGACCCGGAGTTTTCGCATATCACCTCTACCGGACAGCGGCTAGAAGAAATAGCGCGCAATTTAGGAAATTCAGAGCAAGACTCGAATTACTTTACAACAGATTCGAGTGACCCTTGGTATGCGGTTGTTGTTGCTCGAGCACTCGCAGGTTTACCTAGTCTTGTTGAGCTAGCGAGTCCACTTCTCCAGCCTGGTGGACACGCGCTGTTTTTTAAGGGGCAGCTAACTGTTGAGGAACGCGAGGCAGGACGCGCTGCTGCTCAGATCTGTGGGCTGACCGAAGACGTGCTTGAGTCTTATGCGCTTGAGGATCTCAGTGACGGTCCTCAAACCCCTGTTCAGGCTACACCGGCACGCACGCGCACCATCGTGCGCTATATCAAGACGCACGAGCCGCGAGTAGCCCTTCCACGACGCAACGGTGTGGCACAGAAGCGCCCCTATCGATAATGGCAGTTTACCGGCCGGTGTGGCAAGATGCCTATAGTCGGCACTCGGTGTTTTGAGCTGCTACGAAAACGATTACGCGCAGCCACATATATCTCTAAAGCGCTTGCAATGGTTCTCTTTTGCAGTACAATAGACCTCAGTGAAGAAAGCATAGCCAACAAATGAGTGTGTAACACGGGTATGTAATGACGGTGTGATAGTGGCGGCGCATATGGCGACGCGGTACCGAAAGGAAGGCACAGCAATGGCAGCAAAAGGCGGATTTGGACGCGGATTGGCGAGTCTGATTGCAACGAATATGGACGAGGCTGAACTCGAACAGGACTCAACCGATGACCTGTCAGTCGAGTTAATAGAACCAAATCCAAAACAACCACGTTCTGATTTTGACGAAGAAAAACTTGAGGAGCTTGCTGCCTCAATTAAGACGCATGGTTTGCTGCAGCCAATCGTGGTAAGGCCGCTGGGAGATACCTATCAAATTATTGCCGGTGAACGCCGATGGCGAGCATGTAAGGCGGCCGGGCTTGAGACGGTGCCGGTGCGAATTCTCACCAAAGATGACCGTGAGACGGCCGAACTTGCTCTTATAGAGAACCTTCAGCGCGATGATCTCAATCCCATTGAAGCCGCATATGGCTACCAGAGCCTCATCGTAAGCTACGATCTGACTCAGGCCGACGCCGCTGATCGCATTGGCATCTCGCGTACGGCTGTTACCAATGCGTTACGTTTGCTCGACCTTCCCGAGGTCATCCAGGAGATGGTTTTCAAGGGCACTCTGTCCGCTGGCGCAGCGCGTGCGCTTATGGGTGTGCGTGGGAGTGAGGCGCGAATCGAGCTTGCCGAAAAAGCCGTTACCGAACAGCTTTCGGTGCGCGATATAGAGAATCTTGCGCGTCTCTACACCGGCGGTAAACTTCCGAAAGCGAAACGCCCTGTCTCACCCACCTCATATCGAAATGTGGCGCGTCGTTTACGCCGTCTCTTGCAGGCCAGCGTAAGCGTGCGAGTGAGCCGTGGCAAGAACAAAATTGAGATAGAATTCAAAGATGAGGATGACTTAATGCGAATCTTTGATATAATTGCTCACAAATCATAGCTGTTTCACGTGAAACACAGAGTTTTTGTGGTGAGGGTGACTATCAAAGGAGACACAGAATGGCACTTCGAGGTCGATTTGTGGGGCAAGCATCAGATGGCGAGAAATCGGACAGGTCCGATACGCGGCGTGCACAACGCTCGCAGGATTTGCCGGAGTGGAAGGCTCAGCCGATAGCACCCCGTGAAGCTGCACGTGAAGAGACGCCGAAACAAGTGCCGACAGCGACTGCCGGCACGGCAGGAAGCGCGCTTCGAGAGTTGCCGCTGAACGCTATTGAGCCGAACAAGGATCAGCCGCGTTCGGGCATCAAGAATGAGGATTTGGCCGGTCTGGCGCAGTCGATTAAGACGTACGGTCTTATCCATCCCATCATTGTGCGGCCGCACGGTGATCGCTATCAAATTATTGCCGGGGAGCGCCGCTGGCGAGCCTCTCGCATTGCCGGCTTAAAGCTAGTCCCCGTGCGCGTGATGCCACGCAGCGACTACGAAACGCTCGAGCTTGCTCTTGTGGAAAACCTTCAGCGCACCAACCTCAATCCGATTGAGGAGGCATATGGCTATCTGCGCCTGACATCGTCGTACGATTTGACGCCTGGCGATCTTGCCGCAAGACTGGGTAAATCACGCTCGACGCTCGTTAACATCATGCGCTTGACCGAGCTCGCCGAAGATATTCAGCTGTTGGTCTTTCAGGATAAATTGAAGGCGGGACATGCGCGTGCGTTGCTCGGATTACCCCCGGAGTTCCGCTTAGAATTGGCACAGTTTGCCATCAAAGAGCAGCTCTCAGTGCGTGATGTTGAAGACACTGTGCGTGGTTTTGATGGGAAAAAGCTCGATTTAAGGGTAAAAACCTTTCTTCCTGGGCTTGAGGTAGTTCCGGAAGGTCTAGTGGCTAACACTACGGACGATGTAGGCGCGAGCGGTGAGGAGAGCGACACCGCCCTTGATGCTGCTGGCGTAGACGCTGATGCAGAAACGGCCGCCACGGTGAGTACCGACGCTGTGACCGGTGTTACAACAGGTGAAATATCCGATGAATCAGGCTCTGCCGGTGCCGTAGGGGCAATGGATACTGCGGGTGATGCTGCTGCAAAAGGCGCACCGAGCAACGCGAAACCGGAGGTAACGCCACGTATTCCACGCAGAAAAAAGACGCAAGCTGAGACGGCTATGGTTCGCAGGCTCGGCACTAACGTACAAATCAAGCGTTCTTCGCACCAAAATCGCATCGTTATCGATTTTACCGATGCCGATGATCTTGCACGTGTCGTTCAACTTGTTTGTCAACTTTAATGGCTGCACACATCGTTTGGGCTGCAGATCTACCGCATGCGGTGGCGGAATTGAGCACACGTGTGCTTGACTCGGGACGCGGTACGGGGCGCCCTCTGGTGATTGTATGCAAAAATATGGCACAAAAGATGACACTTGAGGCGCTTTTTGAAGAGTTTTCTGGGGAGTCATCTAAAGCACAGCCAAACCACACGCCGTACACCTTTATGACGGCCGATGCATGGATTGCTGAGCTATGGCGCACATATGGTGATGGCCGCACGTTGATATCGACCGTGCAACGACAGCGGCGCGTGCGCGAATTACTCGTTGCACAAACCGTCTGTGACGGTGCCGTTACCGATACAGGCACCACCGCTGCCGAGGCTGCCGATGACACCGATGACACCGATGCCGCCGATGGCACCGACACCACAACCACAAGAGTTGCAGAGATTGCGCAAAGGTATCACGATGCGCTTATTGCCGAGGAACGTATCGACGCCGCCACGGCTGTCATGTGGCTGGCGACGCATGCACCGAAGCTTGACACCGATGTTGTGGTTGTAGGGGTAGAGACACCCTGTATCGAGTGGTTTGCACTACTTCGCGCGGTGGCTGCAGCGAGCGACATCTACGTGGCTGCTCTTGATGCCGGCAACGCAGTCGCGCGCGCATACGCCGAGCGCATCCTCGCGCCGTTGGGCGCCGAACCATGCGGTGATACAGATGGTCGTAAAGTGCCCTCAGAGCCGCTAGGAGCCCTTAAAACCCTCGTTCAGCACTACCACACCGCCGCAAGTGACAAAATTGTCCCAGATTCGACGACAAAGTTTCGTTTAGCGCGTGGTTCGGAGGCTGAGATTGCGACAGTTGTCGACGAAGTTACCCAAACACGCATCGCACATCCCACATGGCGCATTGCGGTTGCCATCGAGGGGCTCGAGCAGCGACTTTTACCACTGACACGTGCACTTGATCGTGCGGGACAGACATACGGCATCGATGTGAGCCTTCCTTTTACAGCGACTGAGTGTGGAGCGGCTGTGCAGGCTCTTTTGGTTCTTGCAACCGGAGAATTAGAGCCCTTAAACCTAGCCGCATATGCCGAGTCTCCCTGTGCAAGACTTGATCCGGAGGTGGCTGTAGCGCTTGATACACAGCTGCGCACCACCGCACAGGCGGCTCAGCGTCTTCGGGGGCGTGCGGCGATTGAATTTGTGCTTGAGGAAGGCGCCCGAGCCCTTGCTGCTCATCGTGGTGCTCGCTGTGAAGGCGCCCCCGTCGATCTTCCCGGCGTCGAAGATGTTGACCCAAACCTCACCTTGTTGCTGTCCTGCCTTTCGGATAAAGAGGACAAAATATGGCGCACACTGTTTGACAGTCTGCTCGTAGCCCCTGTTTCACCTACACCGTTGCAAGAAATCGGCAATCCCGCTGCGCATCGAGTTGCAATACAGGTTCTCGAGGAGCTCGCTGACCTCTCAGAGAACCGCATCACGCCGCGTACGCTTCTGACAACGTTGCAGACTACCTTTGTGCCGCTCAATGCGCCATGGCAGGCTGCGTCGGTAGTACTTACGACACCTCAGCGGCTTGCCGGACTTACGTGTGATGCGCTTATCTTGGCCGGCACAGATGCTCGAACCTATGCGCTGGCAGCCGATATCGGGAGCAGGGAACGTGTGTTGCAAGAACTCGGCTACCCCACCTCCGATACTGAATGGCTTCGCTACACTGAGATTCTAATGCTTGCGGCACCGCGCGAATGTTTGACGCTCATCTATCAGGATCAAGATGACGAAGCCGATGATGTGCCACCCTCGGGGCTTCTCGAGGAAATCGCCTCACATCTCGATATTGAGTTCGATATCGTGGCAAAAAACGGTAAAACGCCGCTGAGCGTCTGGGATAGCCCTGAAACGCTTGCAATACTGTTTGACGATAGTGGCACCATCCCCGTCCCGAAAAACGCCGTACAGAGGCTCTCAGAGCCTCAAAAAACACGGTCTTTTCAGCGAGGAGGTGCGCCAATCGTCCTGCCAGCTAATCGCACATCGTGGGCAATCACGCAGTTGGAGAAATACGCAAAATGCCCCTATCACTGGTTTCTTGTGTCGGCAGTTGGTGGGCGCGAGTTTGATAAAGCTGTCGGATTTCGTGAAGTCGGTACGTTGACTCACTTTATCCTGGAGCAGACATTTACCGTGTGGGCGCGGCAAGGTGGTGGTGCGATTGGTGACGAAGAGGCTCTGAATCGATTGATAGAGCTTTTCGAGTCGACGGTAGAGCATCTAGAGACGGCACCACTCGACATGTGGGAACGGAAACGCAACCAGCGAAACGTGCACAATCTTCGCATGATGTGTGACCTATACCCTGAATGGTATTTGCGTGTGCTGCACAATGTGCGCGTGCTTATAGAGGCCGAGCTCGTCTACTATGAGCAACTGGCAAAGGAAGACATTCCCGAACTCGTGCCCACTGCGTTTGAACACACCATCACCGAGCAGGATAGTGTCTCGATAGAGGGACTACGCGTTCATGGCTCTGCCGATCGTATCGATGCGAACCAAGCAGGGGATTTTGTCGTTCTTGACTATAAAGGGGGCATCCCTACAAGTAACGTTAAAATACGTAATGAGCGCCATATCCAAGCAGCAATCTACGTACTTGCGCTTCTCGAATGCGCCGACGTGCGCTTCACCTGTGCACACGCATTCTTCTATCGCTCTTACAATAACGGACTCATGCGGTTTGTTGCGGATATGAACGTGCTCAATGAGGTGCGTGAAATCGTCCGCGAGGTAGGAGCTGCCCACACTGAAGGCGTTATTAAAGCGCCGACAGAAGGTGCATATGATCCTCACCTTTGCGAGTACTGTCCTCATGTGCATTGCCCTGTGTCACATGGAAGGAGGACGACATGAGCAAGAATGTTTCACGTGAAACATCGGGTCTAACCCCCGCGCAAAAGGACGTCATCGAGACATTTTCAGGAAATATTGCCGTGAATGCAGGAGCAGGAACCGGTAAAACGCGCACGCTTACTGAGCGCTTCGTTAATGCACTGAAGAGTGACTCTGCCTATACACCTCGCTCGGTCCTTGCGATCACTTACACTGAAGCTGCGGCCGAGGAGTTACGCTCGCGTATTCAGCGTACATTACGTGCCGAGGCAACGTGTCCGGATGTCCCGGCCGAACTGGGTGCACAGCTTGTGCAATATGCGCGCGACATGGATCAGGCGTGGATTTCCACCATACACGCATTTTGTGCGCGGATATTACGCCTTCATGCGCTTGACCTTGGTATCAGCCCTACGTTTACGGTGCTCGATGAGGAAAAGACAAGAGAGTTACGTGCACAGGCTCATCGGGCTCTTTTTGCGGATGTAGAGATCCCTGAGTACAGCGAACGCAGTGCTCGATATGCACGCTTTACGCTTGAAACATGCAACGACTGGACGCACGATGAGATAAACGGGCTGCTCCATACCGCTTCCGACGGTGAGCTTTGTCAGGCATTACTTGTGCAGGGCATGCGCGCACAGACCATACGTGGTGATATCGACCGCATTCTCAATGTTTGTGTGGTCCAGGGGGTAGAACCGACCACGCTTGCCGCACAGTCATGGGAGAGCGCTGCTCAGCACGAGACAGAAGTACGTAGCACTATTTTACGAACATTGATGACTATTGAGCTGGCTCAACGCTTTATGCGACATTATCTGGATATTAAGCAACGACGCGGTGTTCTCGACTTTGACGATCTTCTAATCTATGCGCGCCGTCTCTTCCAAGAACATCCTCGCGTTGCCGCACATTACCGCGCGCATTTTCGTATGGTTATGATCGATGAGTTTCAGGATACAAGCCGCGCGATGATGGCAATTATTGATCCTATCTGCAGCGACAATCTCTGTATCGTAGGAGACAGCAAACAGTCTATTTTTAGCTTTAACGGGGCAGACATGTCTCTTATTTCCGATATAGCGGACCAATGGGAAGACACTGATAGTGGTATAGCCGTGCAACTTTCGACCAATTTTCGTTCCGAACCGGCGCTTATTGAGGCGATTAATGAGCTTTTCGCCCACGAAGTGCTCTTTGGTTCTGCCATGCAGCAACTTCAGCCGCCTAAAAGTCTTGAAACCCCGAAACAAAGGACCTCATCAGCGCTTTTACCTCTCGAAATCGTTGGAGTCGAAATGAAAGGCGTGAATACTACGGTCAATCAGGAAGCACGGCTTATCGCTGAACACTGTGCCACGCTCATCGAAGACGGTGTCCAGCCTGCGCAAATTGCAGTTCTTACTCATCGAAATACGATTAGTGAGGTTGTATTGCGTGAACTCGAAACCCTTCACGTAAATGCTGAGATTGTTGGCGGAAGGGGCTTTTATCGTGAGCCACTTGTGATCGATATCCAAACGTTAGCGCACACTATCTATAATCCGCACGACGACGCTGCATTTCTCAAGTTGATGCTTTCACTGCTAGGGCGCATTTCTGACGAGATATTGGCGGCGCTAGGACAAATAGTCGCCACAACCCGTGTTATAGAACATTCTGAGAACAATAACTCGACTTTTGCCAAGGATGATTTCGTACCACAAAATACGGGCTCGTGCTCGCTCTATGCTGCTGCAACGGTTTTGGTGACCAACACGACCGCCTATCCTGCAACACCGACCTTGCCCCAAGAAGACCTCACCAATCTTGCGCATCTAATCGATACTATCGAGCATGCACGCTACAATATCGGGCGCCGTTCACTCGTCACTATCCTTAACCATATCTACCGCACACGCGGTATCTTCGATCTTTGGGCCTCGCAACCGGGAAGCAAGACCGATCGTCAGCGTGCCAACTATCGCAAGATCCTCCGATTTGCCGACGAAATTGCTGCCACACAAGGCATAGGTCTTGCACCCTTTCTACGCGAACTTGATGCAGCGATTGCCGCACAGCGCCTTGAACCTATCGGACAGTGGCACAGCGACACGAAAAACGCTGTTCGCGTCATGACAATCCATAAATCGAAAGGTCTTGAGTTCGATTACGTTGCTGTTCTTGGTGCGCAGATGAAGGCAACTGCACCACGCAATGACCTTGCGCTTGCCAACCCGGTCATTCCTAGTCAAACTCTTGCGAAGCAGCGTGACTATGATGAGCGTATACGCTTGCTTTACGTGGCATTGACTCGTGCGCGCAAACATGTCTTTCTTACGCATCGCGTACCGGCCAACCCGCCGCGTGATCCGGCAAAGACACCAGCTGTTACCGATGCGCTCACCGTTATCAAAAATGAACGTAGTCTTGGTCGCACTGTCGCACTCGACACACCTGAACACGAGCACCTTTCCGTTCCCTTGCCTCGGCGTCCGGATGACGTCCCGTCTGCTTCTCTCTACCCATTATAAATGCTAGATGCGGGTATAAGGCGTTTACACTCCCACCAACCAGCGAACCAACACATATACCCCCATGCCCGCGAGCGAGGCAATCATGAAACTTCGCGTAAGGCGGAATACGAGCATGGCGCCGAGGCCGCCAAAAATGCCGGGATTGAGGTAGAGCGGCACGTTGGGTGCAGCCTCAAAGGAGGGCAGCAGTATCACCTGCGCGAACAGGGCTCCCATCACACTTACCGGAATAAAGCCCAACCAGCGCATGACAGGTGCGGGCAACGTGACACGCGAAAGAACCGCCATAGGCACGAAGCGTAGTGTGAAGTTCGTGGCGGCCATGCCCACGATGACGACCCATATCAGTGTGGGAGCCAGCTCACTCACCGCACTCACCGCCCGTACTGCTGTCCGCGCGGCTGTCCAAGCGTACTGCCCGCTCGGTCACGAGTATTTCGTCGTTAGCAGCTATCTCTTCAGGCGATTTTCCCTCATCCCGAAACATAAACACCGCTACGGTGGCACCGGCCAGAGATGCAATCGTGATGAACCAGTTCGCATCGAGCGCAACGCCCAAAGACGCCACGAGCCAAAGCCCACACACCAGCGCACCGGCGAGCACGCCGCATACCACCTGCCGCCAGTTTTCCGCAAGCGCGACGAACAGCGCACTAAACATTGCAGCCATGGCAAAGTCGACACCAAAGCGTGTCGGGTCACCAAGCCATCCGCTTGAGAGCCACCCGATCGCAGTACCGAGCACCCACCCTGTCCACGCGATAACTCCGACACCCGCCATCGACCAGCAGGTTGCGTCGCCTGCTCGCAGATCGGCAATGTTGATGGCGAACGTTTCGTCGGTCAGAGTAAAGCCGAGCCATGCCATGATACGCGGCGGCACATGTCGCAGATAGGGCGAGAGCGTCGCGCCGAACAAGACGTAGCGCAGATTGACGACTCCGCATGCGACGAGAACGGTCAGCGCGTTTCCCCCCGCTACCAGCGTGGTCAATGCGATGAATTGCCCCGCCCCGGCCAAGGCGGTTGCGCTGCAGACGAGTGCAGCTACGAAGCTGAATCCGTACTGACAGGCGAGAATGCCGAATGCAGCCCCCACCGGCACGTATCCCAAAAAGATAGGCAGCCCCAGCTTAAGCCCACGCCGAAAGTGCACCGTATGTACTACGTCATTTTGCATAGGATAACTAGCCAAAGAGCGCAGCCGGGATAACCAAGACACCGTCTTGTCTGCGATACACTTTTTCTCCTGTGGTAAGAATAATTTTGCTCTTTACGCGGCTGCCCACTTTTTTCTCAAACCAGTTAAGATGACGTACGTCTTCGTCGCTGACTGTTGCACCGATTTTTGTCTCAATTGCTGCAATATTGCGGTTCTTCTGAACGATAAGGTCGATTTCTCTACTGCCCGTTGCCGTTCTTAAAAAACCGGTACGTGCGTCGAGGCGCGTGGCATAGGTACGGACACTCATCGCACACAACGACTCGAAAAGGCGCCCGGCTATGCTGCCGTAATCAAGGTCATATTGTGTCTGCGCAGTTCCGGTTATCAGATCTTCTGCCTCAAGGCCCAACAGACGCGACTCAAGGGCGGGATCTGCTAAAAAATGTTTTGGCGATTGTTTGAGGCGACCAAAAAAATCTTCGCCTTCATCCCATGGGGAAAGATCATCGATAAGCCAGAGACTATGCAAGGCCTCACGATATGAAATAGTAGTTGGTTTTGAAGGTTTATTGTCTTCACCCGGAGTGGCGGCATCTAGGATTTTAGTGTAGCTTGCGGTGGTACCGACGGCAGCCGCGTAAGACCTCATCCATCTTTTAAGAGTAGCCGGTTGGCGAATTTGAACACCCTGATTCGCAAAATTTCTGGAAGTGATATTTTCGATGTATGAGTCGAGCAAGAGTTCACGAGTGCCTTTAGGCGCCCCATAAATTTCTGGAAATCCCGATCGCATTATTTCTTGAACATACTCCGGATACGAGATAGAAGTGGTGATTATGGGTTGTTCGGGCACATTACCCGTCAAACAATCCTCTAATTTTATGATTTCGGGCAGCCGGAAACGCTCCGCCAACGAAAGGGGACGCATGCGCACACGTACGATTCTTCCGGCGCCGCTATGAAGCGTCGGGTCTTTGCTTTGCAAACTTCCGGTAAGGATAATACTGCCCTCGGGAATACGGTCGTCAACCATTCGCCGCACTCTGTTCCAGACCTCTGGAAGATTTTGCCATTCGTCAATCAGCACAGGTGGAGGGCTACTGCGGAGCTGCTCATAATTAGCCGCAAGGCTCTCTCGAACATTTGCTTGGTCAAGCCTGAATGTGGTCTTTGCAAAAAGTTCCGCCGTTTCAGTCTTGCCGACACCCTTTGCGCCGTCAATCATTATTGCTCGTAAATGCGGAAGATACTCGGCGAGCCATATGTCTGTATAGCGTGGTATGTGGGCCGGCATTCTGCCTCCTTGTGGCGAGTTATGTCTCAGACTATTTTACCATATGCACGGTATTTAATTTACTGTATGCATATATTGCGCGCTACCATTTGCATAACGGTGCTCGGGGGGGGGGGGGCAATTTTGCGGCTTTTGGTTGCGCAAGCGACGCGCAGAGGGAATACTAGAGGATAGTTAATCAAGTACGTTTTTCTATGAAATGAGGGCACACATGAACGATAACCAC